>Ga0257125_1003432_pt1 | contig 11273 bp, 12 predicted proteins | sample SI106_200metaG_FD_190183 | JGI IMG/M metagenome (GOLD analysis project Ga0257125, IMG submission 190183) | Marine microbial communities from Saanich Inlet, British Columbia, Canada - SI106_200 | ecosystem: Environmental > Aquatic > Marine > Inlet | place: Canada: British Columbia | collected...
TGACAAATAAACCAAAAATAATTATGATAGGGAGACACGGAAAAGCTCCACAAAAACCAGAAGGGGGTAGTTTTGATACCTTACTTCCTGAAGCAGTACCAGAATTGTATAAACAAGGAATTCATTTACAAGAATATGGATTTCAACCAGCAGACGCTTCATTAAGACACACAAGTTCAAAAAGAACAAGAATGAGTGGGGAAGCAGTATTAGCAGGAATATTTGGTTATACACAACCCGAAACAGTAGAAGATATAGCACAATCTGATCTTACAGATGTACAAACAATCGAAGATACAAGATTAAATCTTAGAAAACCAGTACACTCTAATATGGCTGTTTACAAAGCACAAGGTGCAGGTCCACAAGTAGATTTTGGAATACAAAATCCAAATGTAGATATGTATGAAGGAGAACCAATTATGCCTTATGCAACTCTAAGAGCAGATACAAGAGCAAGTATTATGGATGCAGTACAAGATCCAAGAGATCTAGGTTTGATGGTGACTCACGCTTCAATGACAGAACCATCATTAATAACACTAGTTAACTCTGGAAGATCTACACCAGTAGAAAGAATTGCAGATGTTGGTGGAACCTTTGGGATGGCAGAATTCGCAGAACTTAAAATAGAAGAAGATGGCGGAATCTACAAAGCAACATTACACTACAAAGACCAAGATTTCAAAGTAGACCTAGATAACATTTAACTTTTTTTATTTTTTCCTTAATATTTATATAGTATAAAAAACTACTTTAGAATATCAGCACATAATTGTTTTTTATGCTTGAAATTTCACTAAGTGAAATTTCATTGTATAAACACCAAAGAGGTTAGTATGGAACAGACTATATTAGATAAAACCAATAAAATCATACTTAAACAAGGAATACCTGATTTAAGTAAACAAAAGTTATCTAAGATAGTTAGAAGAGAGAATTCTGCTTTATTTGATTCATTTCTAAGAATAGGCGCAACTTTAAGAAACAAAGACCTAGAGTTTGATAACAGGATGCATTTTCATATTGTTTTAGATCATGATGTTTACTCAAGTGAAGAAGATTTCAATAATCTAAAAAAAGAAATGGTTGAAAAAGCAAAAAAAGATAGTAATTTTCTAAACAGATATTTTCAAATCATTTTCAAAGATACAAAAGAGGTTATAGAATGGTCTAAAAAACAAAAACAAGACTTTTCAAAATTAACAAACAAAGAATTACTCCAAATATATAACCAATTTACACAAAAAGGATTAGATGTAATGAGTCATTTATGGCCTGTTTTAGGACCAGAAGAATATATATTAGAAGAAGTCGGAAAAAGATTATCAAAATACATAGATCCTAAAACTGATTTTAATAAATTTCAAAAAACTTTAGACTTAATGATAACATCAACAAAACAATCTACTCTAAATATCAAAAAAGAGAAAATGCTAAAAGCAGCAATAAGCAAAAACCAAGAAGAAATTAAAAAACTTCAGAAAGAAATTGCTTGGGAAATAGATATCCAATTCAAATTTAAATATCAAACACTAGAACAACTAAATAAAGAGATAAAACAAATAGAAAATCCTAAAGAACAATTAGATAAACTACAAAAAGACCAAGAACAATTAAAAAAATCACAAAAACAAACAATACAAAAGTATAATTTTGACAAAGAACTATTAAATTTATGCCAACAAGCACAAACCTTACCTCACATAAGGTTTGCAAGAATAGAATGCCTTGTAGAATCAGCTTATTATCTTAAAGATTTTTTTGAAGAACTAAAAAAGAGATTAAAAATAGAAATTACTCAAGCCTATTACTGGGAAATAACTCAGTTATTAGAAGGGGAAAAAATAGATCTAAATAAAATAAAAGAAAAAAGCAAAACCCACAGTTTTATTTTAATAGATCATGATTTCTATGATTATGATTTAGAAACCTCTAACAAAATAAAAAAACAACTAGACTCTAATTTAAATATTGAAGGAGAAATCAAAGGCCAAACAGCTTGTATGGGAAAAGCAAAAGGAAAATGTAAAGTTTTACACTCTGCAAAAGAAATATCAAGAGTAGAAAAAGGAGATATATTAGTAACTAGTATGACCACTCCTGATTATGTTCCTGCAATGGAAAAAGCAGCAGCTTTCATAACAGATGAAGGAGGTTTATCTTGCCATGCAGCTATTGTTGCAAGGGAAATGAACAAACCATGTATCATTGGAACTAAAATCGCAACAAAAGCTCTAAAAGATAATGATGTAGTTGAAGTTGATGCAGATAATGGTACTGTAAAAAAATGTTAAAAAAAGAGGAATATGAAAAAGCAGTAAGAAGACCCTATCCTCCTTTATTTGGTTCTATGATGTTAAAAGGACTTAGAAACGAAAATAATTTTTTTAAATTAATTCATAAAAAAATAGCTATTCATAATTTAATACATTCAGATTTTATCTGGCACTATTCTAAAAAAGAATTAGATGAACACGGAATAGCAACTATTCAAGATTGGATAAAACCAGGAAGACTCGAACAATCAAAAAAAGATATTAAAAAATTAGAAAACCAACTTATAGATTCAACAAATAAAGATCTAAAAACCTTTGGTGATCTTTATAGCATATATTCTTGTTTATTAATCTCACTTTGGACACCAGAAAGGTTCTTAGGAAAAATAATTAGAGAAGCACTTCTTAAAAAAACATCTAAACAAGAAGTAAATTTTCTTATGGACAGATTGAACACACCCTTAGAAGACAATTTTTATAAAAAAGAAGAATATGATCTTATAAAAACAAAAGATCTAAAAAAACACGTTAAAGAATATGAATGGATAAATTCAAGATATGGGGAACATTTCCCTTATACAATAGAACAATCAAAAAACAAACTTTTAAAATTAAATAAGCAAGAATTTCTAAAAAAACGAGATAAAGAAAAAAAAGAATTAAAAATAATTATTAAAAAAGCAAAAAACCTTCTTGATGAAAAAGATAAAATTTTAATAGATCTTATACAATATCTTGTTTATTATAGAACTCATCGGACAGATATTCTCAATAAAACAATTTATCTATATATTCCTAAATTAAAACAAATAGCTAAAGAAAAAGGGATTTCATACGAAGAATCAATCTATTGTACTTATGATGAGATGTTAACTTCTATACCTGAAAAAAAGATAATTCATGAACGTATGAAAGATTATGCTATTTTATACAAAGGAACCCACGTAATTGTAGTAAGTGGAAATGAATCAGAAAAAATAAAGAAATATCTTAAAGTAGAAATAGAACAAAAACAAGAATTTAAAGGAACAATTGCATGTAAAGGAAAAGTAAAAGGGAAAGTTAAAATTGTTTTTTCAAGAGAAGATTTTTCAAAAGTTAAAAAAGGAGATATACTAGTTACATCTATGACAACTCCTAATATGATTCCAGCAATGGAGAGGGCAGCAGCATTTGTAACAGACGAAGGTGGAATAACCTGTCACGCAGCAATTGTTAGCAGAGAAATGAACAAACCATGTATTATTGGAACAAAAATTTCCACAAAAGTTTTTAAAGATGGAGATTTAATAGAAGTAGATGCTAACAAAGGCATTGTTAAAAAACTAACAAAATGAGCTTAAACAAAAAAGATATATTAAAATTTAAGTGGGATAAATTTGTAGGAAGGAGACAGCCACCTTTAAGGGGGATTTTGGTTTATGAAGGCACAATAAAATGGTTAAAAAAAAGATTTAATTGCGATTTCTCAAATTTATTTTTATTTTTTTCAAATAAAAAAGGTGAAGATATTACTACTGATATTTTTATCAATGTTGAATTAAAGAACAAACTGTTGAAACTAATAAAAAATGAAATACAAAATAATATACACTCCTTACAGGAGGATTTAAACGAATTTAAAAAAGATACTAATAGTTTGTTAAAGTTTAGTAAAACTTTGTTAAACGTTGAAAAAAATAAAGCAAAAGATAACTTTGATGAATTTTGTAGACTATGGGAGAATTTTGCCCCTAGTTTAATATTTATTCATTTTTTAGAAGAAGCTTCTACACTTGAAATAATAAATAATAAAAAAGATAAAGAAAAAACTAAGATGGATTTAATGAGGTTAATAACTTCTGATATGGAAAGCGTTTTATTTAATATAAAAAAGAGAAAGAGTAAAGTAACAATTTCTTTTCCAAAAAAAGATCATAAAACTATTTTATTATTAAAAAAACTAATCAAGTTTAGAGATTGGAGAAAAAAAGTTTATGATGAATGTTGGTACAATTATTCTACTGAATTCTTTGAATTATTAGGTCAAATTACTGGTTTAAAGAAGCATATAAATTGGGTATCTCCTTATTTAATAAAAGATAATCTTAAACAAAAAAAGATTTTTATTTTTAAAAAAGACATACTTATATTTTATGATAACTATAAAATAAGAACCACTTACAAAAAATCAATCATAACCCTAAAAGAACAATTAATTTCCTCACTTTTTAAAAAGGAGATTAAGGGTAATAGTGCCTATAAAGGGTACATAAAAGGTAAGGTCAGAATAGTAGAACCCCATACAAAAGTAAAAATTTTTAACAAAGGAGATATACTAATAGCAAAAATGACTACTCCTGATTTAATACCCTATATAAAAAAAGCTTCTGCAATTGTCACAGATGAAGGTGGAATTACATGCCATGCAGCAATTGTTAGTAGAGAAATGAAAAAGCCTTGTGTAATTGGAACAAAGATTGCTACAAAAGTTTTTAAAGACAATGATCTAGTAGAAGTTGATGCAAACAAAGGAACTGTTAAAAAACTAAAATGAATTTGAAAAAACAAGAAATAATAAATCTAAAAAAAGAAATAAGAAAATTAAAATGGGAACCTTGGCTTAAAAGATATTTTGATCCTTTACTTACTTCTATTTTTGCAGAAGGTTTTAGTAGAAAATGTTTTGAAAGTATCGGTATAAAAAATATGCAGGGAAAAGCAGCATTATTTCAAAATCAAGGATGGTATGAATCAAAACAAGTTTGGGAATCGGGCGAAGAACAAGTAATGGAATATTTTAAAAAACATACAATGTTCGATTTAACAAGATCTTTAAATAAATTTTATAAAAAAAATAAAAAAAATATTAAAAAATTAGCAAAGAAAAACAAGGATCCTATAAAACAATTTGAAAAGGCATTTAAAATTCTAGAATCATGTGTAGCTTACATATGGTTTGCACATTCAATAGAGGCATTATTCAATAAACAACTAAAAAAAGAAGTTCCTAAATATATTAAAAAAGATATTGACAAATTTATAGGAGATGCTAGTTTTCCAAAAAAGAAAAACAGATGTACTATCATGGAGGAATTAATAAGAAAAGGAAAAGATCCTGCAAAAATCGCAAAAGAATATGGTTGGATAAAAGCAAGATATGATCTAGTACCCCCTTTTACAATAAAAGAGATTAAACAACTAAAAAAAGATTTAAAACCTCTTGAAAAAGAAAAAAAAGTAAAGATTCCAAGACCTTTAAGAAAATTATTCAAAGAAGTACAGGAATTAGTGTTTTACAGAACAGAACGAACAGACGTTTTCTATGAATTTTATTTTTTAATAAGACCTATCCTAAAAAAAGTTGCTAAATATTATAATATTCCTTATTCTCAAATAGGAAGTTATTCAGCTCAAAGTTTAATCAATGGAAATCCGAAAAAATATAGTAAAAACTACAGTTATGCTTTTTACGAAGGAAAATATTATTTTGGAGAAGAACCTATTTTAGGGGAGAAATCAGTAGAACAAGTTGATGAAATAAAAGGAACAGTAGCTTTCAAAGGTATTGTTAAGGGAAAAGTAAAAATTGTTAGAAAAGTAACTGAAATTAATAAAGTAAAAAAAGGAGATATCTTGGTTACTCAAATGACTTTTCCTTCTTTTATATCTGCTATGGCAAAAGCCTCTGCATTTGTTACAGACGAAGGAGGAGTTACCTGTCATGCTGCAATTGTTGCAAGGGAAATGAGAAAACCATGCATCATTGGAACTAAAATTGCTACAAAAGTTTTTAAAGATGGGGACTTAGTAGAAGTTGACGCAGAAAAAGGAGTAGTAAAAAAACTAAAATGAATCAAGATTTAATTAAAAAATTTAAACATAATGATTGGGATAGTCAATGGGCTGGTAATTGGTCAACTCTTTCATTTTCTTATTGGGGTCCTTTTTATTCAGAAAAACCTTTCTCAGATTTAGTAGATCAATATGTACAAAGATCAATTATCATCTGGAAAAACGGAAAAAGTTTTGCATATCAAAGACATTCTGAAAAAGCAACCTTTGCAGAAAAAATAATTAAAAAAATAAAACAAGATGAAAACCTAATAAACACTCTTTGTAAAGATCTAATCAAAAAAACAGATGAGTTTTTAGAATTTGTTAAACAAAATATCAATAAAGATATCTCTTTTGAACAATACATTAAATATCAAAAAATGCTTTGCGATTACTATAGACCCCACATTTCAATTAAAGCTTCTATAGATTATTTGCCCACTGAAATACTTAAAAAAGCTTTTTCTAAATTTGAAAAAGCAAGAGTCCATGCAGAACCTGTTTTCTCAAAGTCAGTAGAATTTATGAAAGCCTTTTCAAAAATTCATGCAAAAAAAACAAAATATCCAGAAGAATTAATTAGAGCCACGACAAAAGACGAATTTGAAAAATATTTTCAACAAGGAAGTTTACCAGATAAAGAAATATTATCAAAAAGAAACAAAGAATGTGCTTTTTTGTTTTTAGAAGGGAAAACAATTCTTCTAGGAGAAAAAGAAACAAAAGAAATTGAAGATCTTATTTCAAATAAACAACAAGGAAACACAATCAAAGGAACAACTGCATATAATGGAAAAGCAAAAGGCACAGTAAAGATCATTTCAGATCCTTCTAAACCAAACAATTTTCAAAAAGGAGATATTTTAGTTACAGGTATGACCCGTCCAGAATATGTCCCATTAATTAAAAAATCAGCAGCATTTGTTACAGATGGTGGTGGAATGTTGTGTCACGCAGCAATCGTCGCAAGAGAATTAAAAAAACCCTGTATTATTGGAACCAAAATAGCAACAAAAGTTCTTAAAGAAGGAGACCAAGTTGAAGTTGACGCAGAAAACGGAACAGTAAAAATCATTTAACATGTTTTATTTTAATTGGAATTTTTTCTTCCTGATTTTTAGACTTCAAAGTTAAAAAACTATTAAGTTTTTTAGTTATTTTTTTACAAGGAATAACAATAGTAACATTTCTAACCTCTTCTGGTTTCAACACAATACTTCTTGGATGTTTGATAATATCATGATCATCTATATCTATCTTAAGATTATCTTTAGTAAGATTTTCTAATCTAATTTCTTCTTCTACTTCTTTTGAATGACTTTTTTGAAATTCTAAACTCTTTGCACTCCAACTCAAACTAAAAAAATCACCCATTTCAGCTAAATCATAATTAAATTCTTTTATCATTTATTTCAAACCTCGTTTGGAATATATAAAAAATCTTCGATTTTTTAGTATTTACCTCTATGCAGCTTTTTCAACTTCATATTTTCCAGTTTCACTATCATATTTAACAACATCATCAATATCTAATAACATTGTATCAATTCCTTTGTACTTATACTTTTTCTTATTCTGTTCATGAAGATGCCCGTGAAAAATATTAATATTTTTTCCTTCAGCAGCCTTTGTAACCCTATCTAAAACAAGATCATAATGGGCTTTTAATGCAGCAGGCAATCTTCCTTTTGTCTTTTTTGTACCTTTGCCATACCATCTTTCAGGAGAAAGAGCTTCATGCACTAAAACAACCACATTTTTTCCTTCACCTTTTTTAACTCTATCTTCTAATTTACTTAATTTTGATTGATATTTTGAATCTTGTTCTAATTTCCCTTTAACAGTATCATAGTCATCATCTTTATATTTTGATGCAATCCCTATATCGTGAGGAACTTTAACAAAAGTTGTATCTCCAGATTGGTTAACCCCCAAATCAGTAGATATATCTACTGCAGATCTCTCCCCTCCCAATATTTGCCTTATTGATTTACCACCATATCTTGGTGCAATTTTATTAACAATATAATCAGAATTACCCATTATTCCTTTAACTTTTCCACCAGTAACATAAGGTTTTATTTTTTTAAAATCTTCTCCACTCTGTCTTGTAAAAGGTAAGACTTTGTCTTCAATCCAACCTTTTTCATGTTTTCCCATAGCCTTTTTATCACCCTTTGCATAAGCATCATTCCAAGCATGTTTTAAGTCAGAAGGCGCAGATTTATTAGAAGCATTATTCCAAAAATCACCAGAAGAATAAACATCTAATTTTCCTTCACCTCTTGATTCAGAAGCTTTCCCTTCTCTTTCAATAACTTTAGCTATCTTTTTAGACCCATGATGGCTATCAGCAAAGATTAATACAGGCTTTCCCATACCCTATAATTGAGAATTTAACTATATATATCTTTCTAATTCCTGTAAAAAAATGTAACTACTCATAGATGGGCTATTTCAGAAGATTTATAAATACCAACACACCTCACTCTCTAAGTGATAATATGCCAGAACAAGACACTGCACAAAATCCAACCTTAGATACTGGAATACAACATAGATTATCAGGGTTTGAGTATCAAAAACATATCTTAACCCAAGCAGCGAAAGATGATATTCCAGCATGTAGGGGAAAATTAGCGCAAACGTTGTTAGCTAGATCTGATTTAGAACAAATAGCGCATTATCAAGGGGGAGACCCAGATAAACTCTATCTTAAAGGTTTGTTTGAATTATTATACGAAGGAGCATGTAATCATTATCATGGAAGGGGGAGACAAAAACCTGGTCAAGAACAAGTACACCCTACAGAACAACCAGCAGGAACAGAATATTAATATTTTAGATATCTTTAAATAATCTCATTTCTTAAACCCAATATGCAAAAAATAATATTAGATACAAATTTTTTATTGATTCCAGGTACATTTAAACTAGATATTTTTGAAGAAATTAAAAAAATAGCTTCTTTTAATTACACACTATTTATAGTAGACAAAACAGTAGATGAATTAAACTCTATAATAAACGAAAAAAACACAAAATCAAAAGATAAAATGAACGCAAAAATAGCTTTACAATTAATAACAAATAAAAAAATACAAAAAATTCATTCTAAAGATCACTATGTGGACAATATTATTCTAAAAAAAGCAGATAAAGATACAATTGTAGCTACTTCTGATAGGGACTTAAAAAGAAGATTAAGAAAAAAAGGCATAAGAATCATTAATCTAAGAAAAAAACAATATTTAACATTAGAACAATGAAAATTCAAGAAATTTTCAGTGTGCCAAAACCGAGAAAAGCAAAGTTTTTCTGGTCCAGAAAATTCATTTGGAATTTTCCAGGAATCACAAAGGGTGATTTTTAAGCATGAGTACAATAAGCCTGTGTTTAATAATAAAAGATGAAGAAAAAACATTAGATAATTTTCTAAAAAAATTAACGCATTTTGTAGACGAAATAATAATTGGTATAGATGTAACTACCAAAGATAATTCTGAAAAAATAGCTAAAAAATATACAAATAAAACATTCAAATTCAAATTAAACAATGATTTTAGTAAAGCAAGAAATTTATCAATACAAAAAGCAACAAAAGACTGGATTTTATGGTTGGATCCAGATGAAAAAATAAAAGTTAAGGATTTAGAAAAACTAAAACAATTAACAAATACAAAAGAATACTTAGGTTATAGATTTATTCAAGAATCAACAATAAATAACAAACCTTACACTTGTGGAATTTGTAAACTATTCCAAAACCATAAGAACATAGAATTCATTTACCCTGTCCATGAATCTGTTTTACCTTCAATAAAACAACAAAAAGGCATTATAGGCAAAACCGGTATTATTCTAAAACATAAATCAAATTACAACAAAGAAAAAGCAAAGTTCTACCTTAAATTAATAGAAAAAAAAGAAAAAACCTACCCTCAAAGCAGTGCTAACAAAGAAAAAGAGATTATAGAGAAAATAATAGAAAGCTTTTTAAACCAATTATAATCTCTAATACTCATGTTCTATAAGACAGAAGTAAAGGACCATATAAGGGTTCCACCAAAACTATTCGATTTGCCTAGCGAAGAAGCTATTGAACAGTGTGTTAGGAAAAAATATGAAGGTTATATCACACCCGAATTAGGAATAGTTATTGATTTAAACAAAGTAAACGAAGTAGGAGAAGGAATTATAATTCCTGGAGACGGTGCTTCTTATTATGAAACAAAATTCGAATTATTCACATTTAAACCAGAAATGCAAGAAGTTGTTTTAGGAAAAATAAAAGACGTTGCAGATTTTGGAGCATTCATGACAATTGGACCTATAGAAGGTATGATTCATATTTCACAAACCATGGATGATTTCGTAAGTTTTTCAAAAGAAAAAGTTTTAGTTGGTAAAGAGAACAAAAGAACATTAAAAGTTAATGATAAATGTAAAGCAAGAATAATTGCAGTGAGTTTCAAAGATCTTTCAAATCCAAAATTAGGATTAACAATGAGACAACCTTCTTTAGGAAAGCTTGAGTGGATTGAAGAAGATATGGCACCTAAAGATTCAAAACCTACAAAAAAACAGGAGAAAAAATAAAATGGCAAGAAAAGTTTGTAAAAAATGTTTAGTTTTTGTTCAAGGTTCAGAATGTCCTGTTTGTAAAGGAAATCAATTTTCAACAAATTGGCAAGGAAGGATAGCTATCTTAGATTCTATAAAATCAAAAATATCTAAAAAAATTGGCATTGAAGTTAAAGGAGAATATGCCTTAAAGGCAAGGTGAGTTTCTTGGATTTAAAAATAACAGAAAAAAACGAACAGAAATTATTATCAAGAATTGAAGTACAAGCTATATTAGGCTTTACAGGTAGTTCAACCCCTTCTAACGAAGATGTTAAAAACGCAATAGCAAAAGAAGTTGGAAAAGATGCTAAATTAGTTGTTATACAACATATTTATACAAATTACGGAGATACTTCTGCAAAAGTTATAGCTCATGTTTATGATAATGATAAAAAATTAGATGAAATTGAAAATACTCATAAAAAATCAAAAAAGAAAGAAGGTGAAGAAGGAGAAGCAGCTCCAGCACAAGCAGCACCTGCTGCAGAAGCACCTAAAGAAGAAAAGAAAGAAGAAGTAAAAGAAGCACCAAAAGAAGAAAAGAAAGAAGAA
>Ga0257125_1003435_pt1 | contig 11259 bp, 10 predicted proteins | sample SI106_200metaG_FD_190183 | JGI IMG/M metagenome (GOLD analysis project Ga0257125, IMG submission 190183) | Marine microbial communities from Saanich Inlet, British Columbia, Canada - SI106_200 | ecosystem: Environmental > Aquatic > Marine > Inlet | place: Canada: British Columbia | collected...
ACCGTCCTGTTGCTTCTTCTCATTCATAACCCGAAAATGCTTGATCGGCAGGAAAATTTCTCCCCTCAACTGAAGCGAGACGGATTGATTAAGTTTTAGCGGTAGTGACGGAATAGTTTTTACATTGATGGTGACATCATCTCCGGTTTCTCCGTTGCCCCTGGTGACTGCCTGCTCAAATTGGCCGTTTTGGTAAGAAATCGAAATGGCAACACCGTCGATTTTTACCTCACAACTAAATATAACAGTTTCCTGGGGAAGCCTTTTCAGTACAGACTTTGTCCAACTGTTCAGGTCTTCGTCTGAGTATAAATTTGAGAGACTGAGCATTGGATAGGTGTGCCTAACATTTTCAAAGCTCTCAGTCGGATCACCGCCGACTCTCACCGTAGGAGAATCTGGAGCCCTATATTGTGGAAATTGATCTTCAAGTGATCGGAGTTGTTCGAGCATGATGTCAAATTCGTTGTCATCCAGAGAACTTTCTCCAGATCGATAGTACTCATCGTTGAATTGAGTTAGTTTTGCAACCAATTCATCGATAACCATCTTTGCTTTTAAAGGTGTCATATTACTTCTGGGAATTTATCTAATAGTTGGATTTAGAATCTTTTTTAACTATAACAGTATCGAAAGTATAAGCCAATAATCGTCTATTGACGGCTTATGTTGTTCACTTGACAATGGGCAGTGGCTTAGAAAGACTATCGGTATAGGATGAATTGGCTATTGGCTGAAATTTTCATTCAAAGGCGGGTTTCCAAAAATTACTTTTTCCCGAGTTAATCTATCAAATATCAACGGCTAAATCATGTTTAAATCGATTGCAGCTATAACCAGACGGATACTAGTTGATCCCCTCCACAGTTTTATTCATACCTATCGGGTTATTAGTACCATTCGTCGTGAAGTATTAAGTTTATCGTATCCTGAAGACAATCAGGAGAATATAAAAGAAGCCGTAAAATTAAAGACCCAGGAGTTGTTTCATAAACTGCTAGATGAATATAGCACTGAGGTAATTAGCAAAAAATCTAAAAATCAGCTCGTTAAAAAACTGAATAAGCTACTAGTTGAACGATCCGTAAATGCAGAGAACTCAGACGTGGATGAAAAAGTTCTGCAGATATTGACATCTTTTTTGAACGATCTCGACTTGACAGTAATCGAGACATCTTCTGATAAGGCCCTAAAATCAAAAATTAATAGCGAATTAGTTCAACTGGCATGCAAAACGACAAACGAGGAAGTGAAATCAAAAGTCGCAAATTTACTGACCGAAAAACTCCAACATACGGGGATATCGGATATTCAAACCAGTAGCGATGAAAAAATTAAGGCATATTTAAACAGTCATATCACGGAATTGGCAGTGAGCGATTCAAACCAGGAGGTAAAGGAATCCGTAAAACAGTTGCTTACCCTCTATCTAAAGGACCGGAACCAACAGGATGTATCGAAAAAAGCGGATGACAGTATCAAGGCATTTTTAAATCAAGAGTTAACCAAATTTGCCTGCAGCGAATCAAACAAGCAGGTAAAAAGCAAAGTGTCTTCACTTTCCACAGACTTCATCGAAAAGCTCACGGAAGATGTGATTACCCCTGAAACTGAAAAAAACATCATGGGGTTCGTTAATAAGAAAGGACTTGAATGGGTAAAAAAAGCAAAAAACAAAACTATTCAACTTGCAATTCAAGAGTTGTTTGGAAATTATGTTGAAGGTCTGAAGGAAGACACAATAGAAAAGGAGACTGCAAAAACGGTCGCTGAGTTTATAAACCGGACAATGATTGAACTCTTCTGCGTGAAAACTAATGTTGATATAGAGCTAAAGGCCGAAGCTTTATCGACTCACTTGATTGAAAAGTTCGATACTGGTGATATAAAAATTGAAACTGAAAATGAGATTAAGAATTACCTCAATAAAGAAATACTGAGGTTTGCGAAAAAAGAATCCAATACGCATGTCGAAAATGCAGTGGAAAAACTCTTATCCCTTCTTTTAGATATGATGGATCCATCCATTATAAATGACACAACAGAAGATCAAATAAAGCAAAACTTGAACGTTTTGGCTGCTGAACTGGCTAAGATACCAGAAAGAAAAGATATGATTGATAAAGCCGGGGATCTTCTGAACGAGTACTTGGAAAGAAGCTCTGTAGCGGATGCTGTAGATAATAATTCCATGGCCTCAATCAAAAAAAGCCTAAATCTAATTATGATGGAACTGCTTCACTCCTCGGAAAAAATTGGAATTGAAGCCAATCGATTGTTTGATGAGATTCTCAAGCGTACCAACGTTGAAAATATCGATCCGCTCATTCGGATGAAAACTGAATCTGCCCTTTACAACGTAATTGTCAAAGAGTTGTCGATTTATGGAAATCCGGAATTGGTAGAAAAAGCGGTCAGCATAATACACGATTTAGCGCAACAGCTACCGCACGATTCTGCAACGAATGATATGATCATGAGAAATAAAGCCCGCCAACTACATTACATGAAATAAACTCCTCCAGTTGATGAGATACTAATTGTATGAGTTTCAAATCTAATCAAAAACAGAGCCAACTAGACTCACAAATCGATCTAACTGTTAATAAACACGGTCGACTAAGTGAGTTTAATCGACTGGTTTATCCTGTTGTATCGCGAAGATCGGGGGGACTCTCTCTGGGTATCAACTTAAATCCCGATAAGAAATGTACCTTTGATTGCGTTTATTGCCAGGTTGATAGATTCAAAGAAATTCCTGATTTGAAGCCTGGACTGATGCAGGTTAAACAGGAATTAGAGCATTGGATCACATTGATTCACAAGAAAGAAAATCAATACCGTGGATTTCCATTGAAGGATATAGCCATTGCCGGTGATGGAGAGCCCACCACAGTATCCAATCTTCCGGGTGTAATGAAATTAATGATGGAGCTGAGGCTTAAATATCATTTAGACGATGCTAAATTGGTTTTGTTCACCAATGGTAGTAATATCGACAGACTCGATCTGAATGCGGTTCTTCCTGATTTTTTTGATAACAACGGTGAGGTATGGTTCAAGCTGGACTATTGGGATCAAGCAAGCCTGACTCGAATAAATCGCACAAAAGTGTCTTTTGAAAGAATGATTAGGAATTTGAAAGGTGTAGGGAGTCAATATCCACTCGTGCTGCAGAGCTGTTTTTTTTCATGGGAAGGTGAATTATACAAAGATTCTATCTACGAAAATTATATTGCAATGATTCTTAAGGTGTTGGAAAAAGGAACTCAAATAGATCGGATTCAAGCCTACACCCTGGCAAGAACGCCTGCTGAAGAAAAAGCAAAACCATGGCCAGACGCGGACATGGATAATCTTGTTACATTCATGAAAAATCGATTGCCGCTTAAAATTGAAAAGTATTATGCAAACGGATAAACCAGTGAACTTTCAATATCAAATCCGGTTGAGTTGGATCTTGCTGTCACTAGTAATCAGTTTAGTATTTTATGGATGTGATATTTTTACGAAAAATGATGCAGATGATGAGTTATCAAAAAGGGATGTCAAAGCTTTTCTCGCAGAAAGCTATTTTGAGATCCCTACTACTGACGGAAATTCAATTGATTTTTCTTATTTCCTTTTGGATGGGCGTAGCGAGCAGTATGATATAAATATAGGTAAGATCGTATTTTTGAATTTTTGGGCCACCTGGTGCCTGCCATGTAAAAAAGAGATGCCAGATATTGAAGCACTTCATAGATTGATGAAAGACGAGGAATTTCGTATACTGGCGGTAAATCTGGGAGAAAAATCGGAAAAAGTCGAGAAATTCATTGATAAGTACTTATATACATTTGATATTATAGTTGATGAAGAAAAAATAATAGCAAAGAAGTTAAAAATAATGGGATTGCCTACCACTTTCATCCTGGATAAAAAGGGACAAATTCTTGGGAAATTGATGGGCCCCAAAAAATGGAATGACCCGACCTTTGTGGAATTTTTAAAGAAAATTAGTCGGAATTAGATTAAGGAAGCTTGCCATGTTTAATATGGGATTGACCGAAATGCTCATTATCGGAGCGATCGCTCTGATAGTAATCGGGCCCACAAAATTGCCAGGTGTTGCCAGGGCCATTGGGAGAGGATTAACTGAATTTCGAAAAGCAACTAACGAATTTAAATCAACTGTCGCAACAGAACTAAAAGACGTCTCCGGCTCTGAAGTGCAAGATTTAAAGAAAATGGCTGACGACTTAAAAATAAGAAATGGTCCTAAAAACATAGAAGATTACCTGGAAACAGCGGCTGATGTATTAGAAGGGGCTGATTCTAATTTGTCTAAGGATAATGCATCTTCGGCAGAGACTTTGACCACAGAAGATGACACATCAATTGAAGACGACACCGAATTCGATGAAGATGACGATAGCAACGAGGATGAGACTGATACTGAGCAGGCTGTAAGGATGGCCGCAGATATATTGGATGAGTACAAAGCCGAATCTGAAATTGTGGATGAGGAAGAGGACAGCGACGAACCAGAAGAAAAATCAAGTACTAAATCAGAAAAAACCTGAAAGATTATTCCAAAGTATTATATCAATCCAGGAAATGTGTCATTGACCCTTTCTAAAATAGGTCTGTCCTCAATACTCTCCCAGTAAGCATCATTTATATCCCATACTGAAATTCTAATTCCTTCTTCCAGCAGTTTTAAATACTCATCAGTAATAGAAAACTCCACCGGTGGTTTCATTTCAGTCAGCAGTTTTGATGAAATTATATGGATCCCACAAAAATGATATGATTCAGTTACGCCGTCAGGTTCTCTGCGGATTTGCTGAATCCCGTTACGTTGAATACCAACCAGGTCTCCTTTGGTATCAACCAGCAGCATCGACGCGGATTCTCTTTTAGTAACTGCCAGAGTGGCCATTGGCTTATTATCGCGATGATGCGCTAAAAGTGCTGTCAGATCCGCGTTACTAGCTACATCGCCATTGCAGGCCATGAAATCCGACGAACCCAATATCTCCCTGGATTCATACAGCCCGCCTCCTGTGCCCAGGATTTTAGGCTCATAAGACAAGGTTATGGGGTACCGACATGGATTTTGAAATAAATATTTCTCAATCTCTTCATGCAGATGGTGGGTATTGATCACAAACTCGGAAATACCATGGGTTGAAAGATGATCGATAATCCACTCTAAAAGGGGACGTCCTTTAACAGGGACTAGTACTTTGGGGATTTGGGCAGTTAATGGTTGAAGACGGGTTCCAAAACCAGCAGCAAAAATCATGGCTTTCATGAACCAATACCGGATTGTTTTTCAAGCGAAGTTTCCCCGAACTAGTTTTTAGGGGATTCAGATTGCTCTTTATCGGTTTCGGAAGATTCTTCTTTTTCAATGGCTTCTTCAACCTGTTGAGAGGTAGTTGGTAAGTCAAATTCTTTCGTGACGTCAATACGGAAGTTACCTTTTTGAGAGCTTTTGATTTTCCTTTTGGCCTTTTCCGCGATTTTTTCCATGTCTTCGGAAGTACGAACGACATTGGGTGTCAGGAATACGAGGAGATTTGTTTTTTTTGTGCTCGAACTAGTAGTTTTGAACAGCCAACCCAAAATAGGGATATCTCCTAGACAAGGTGTTTTTGTTTCCACATCGGTTATCTCGTCACTAACCAGCCCGCCTAAAACAACTGTTTGACCATTTTCCACCACTACTTTGGTTTTTAAGGATCGATTCAAAGTCGTGATTGCCCGCTGATCAAAGGCCCCTGTTCTTCCTTCGATTACGTTGCTGGACGTTTCATCGATTTTTAGTTCGATGGAATCGTTGGCATTTATTTGCGGTGTAATTTTTAATGATATTCCGACTTCTTTATAATCTATATTAATTTTTTCCCTGCCACTGCTGTCAATAGTAGTGCTGCCCTCAGTAGGAACGATTTCTCCGACTTTTATTTCAGCTTCTTCGTTGTTCAATGTTAATATTTGTGGATTTGACAATATATCGATTTCAGTATCCCGTTGCATGGCCTTTACAAAAGCATTCAAAGACAAAAATTGTCGGCCTCCGAAAGTTATTGGACCGCCTATTATACCAACCATTGCTCCAGATGCATCTGAAGATAAACCGGAAGTATCAGTCAATTCTGTTGGTAGACCGGATCCAACAGTAACAAGGGTGCTAGATGTGCCAGATCCTTGAGCTTGACTCCCTTGCCACGAAACTCCAAGATCCAGGCTCTTGTCGAGTCTCATCTCCATAATCAGGGCCTGAATAAATACTTGTGGTCTAACAATGTCGAGCTTTTTGATCACATTTTCAAAGGTTGGGAAATCGCCCTTGTCGGCATGAATTACAAGGGAATTTGAAGGGATGTCCGGTATAATTGTCACTTTGTTTGTTTTCGATTTTTGAGTCGCTCGAAAAGTTGCTGCTATTTTTTGGAGAACTTCAGCTACCTTTTTGGCATTTGCATTATTCAGCGGGTAAACTCTGATGTTCCCTTCATCCGTCTTCATCTCTTTGTCCAGTTGACTGATCAGAATTTTTATTTTTTCCGAGGATTCGACTGGAGCAATGATGATTAAATTGTTGGTCCTTTTATCGGCAAGTACTCTGATTTTTACAGTTTCAGGAGTTCCTTTTTTGGCGCTGGTTGAAAAAATTTTCTCGAGCAAAGCCGCTGTTTCGGTGGCGTTGGCATGGATCAGTGGTACTAGCTCTAAATTCAGAATGGAGATGACGTTTTCTGGTCGATCAATCAGATTTACAATCTCAGCGAATCTTTCAGTATTTTCTTTAGTATCTTTTAAAATTAGTATGTTAGCATCATCGTTTCCTACAAGAATGGCATCTTTTGAGATGAGCGGGGCCAGGCTGGACCTAACAGTTCGAATATTGACATTTCTAACAGGAATGACACGGGTTATGTGGGCGCCATCATTTGTAGGGCTTTTACCGTCATAAATAGGGGTGGAAGTCCGCTTGACGTCTTTGTCAGACAGGATTCTGACTACTTTACCTTCTTCGACCATTGACAGGTTATTTATCTGCATTATGGATTCGAAAATCTTGTAGGCCTCTTTCGCAGTAAATCGTTGGTTGGATAATAGTGTTACCCGTTTCCCTTTAAGCACCGCATTATTGAACACGAAGGTTTTGCCGGTAACCTTGCCCATTAATTTTATAATGCTGAGAACTTCAACATCATTAAAATTTAGCTTGGTTTTACCATTGGCTGCGAAAGCTGAACCAGGACAAATATTCAGGCTGGTCAACAAAATAGCGATAAGTATTATGCAGATTTTTTTCACAAAATGAACCTTGAATCCCTCAATAATGATGCAACTAGTGTCGATCGGAATACAAAACCGGGAAATATGTGCCCGCCGTATTAGGTCTATTACCATTTTCAGGTTTTACAGTGTTGATTATGCAAGTTCCTGACGATTATGAGAAATCATAGTCGTTTGGTGCATGCAAAACAAGGCATTTATACGAAACATATAAGTAATTTGCAGTACTAGGTACAAAAATACTGCAGTGTGATTCTTCGTTATACAAGTATCTTGCCGTTTTGGTAGGAAAATACGCAAACCAGCAGAGATCTCAAAAATCGGAACTTTGTCTGTATTAATCGAGGTTGAAATATTTAAGTGTTCCCGGATGGAGTATGAAAGGAGATAGGCTTTTCGTCGTGGAAGTCGACAAGTTTTTCATGATGTAAGATTTACCAATTAGTGATCGGGGTGGGTGTCTCAGCAGTTTTATAAAAGTTTCAATGAATTCAATATCTTCATTTGAATTTACAAAAACAGCCATTTGAAGTCCAACCGTCTTTAAACTCGATCTTGAAAAATTCATCTCGATCACCCAAGGCAGATCTTTTGTAAATGTGTTTATGACCGTGCTATCCAAATTTATTATTGTAAGTGGAACATTAAGTGCTTTTTGGAGATGGCGAACAGGTCCAAGCATTTCATATAAAAGAACCCCATCTGGATTTCTAAAAAAGAACTCTCTAATTTTCTCAGTGTTTTCTGTAACAATCGTTGAAGTAATCTTACTTCCTGACCATTGCTCAAGGTTATATAAGTTATCGAGATTAAACCTATCGGCCGCCTGAGAAGAGTCAGACCTGTCATTTGATAAAGTTGCGTCTATATCACTAAAAAAGCTTGATTCGAAACGCCGATCTTGATCCGCATTGCCGATTTCATCTGTGTCTGAGGTCGATTCTAAGAATATATTATCAACAGTTTCATCATCTGAGGCTTTTGCTTCACGCCCGAATTGGTCCACTATTGGGGTTCCATTTGTAAATGGCTCAGGCAAACTCTGATCAAAATCCTGCACAACACCAACTTCGAGGGTGTCATAAAAAGGGTAAAGGGGATGAGATCTTTTATATTGATTTAAATAGCCAGAAATGATGCTGGACCCTTCTGGAATAAACCAGTAATCAGGCTGCTCAGCGGTCACTGTTGGAGAATTCTTGAGTAATACCATCGGGACAAGATAAACTCTCCATAGAATGACTGCAATGTTGATCTCATCACTGGCAAGGAGGTCTTCAGAGATAGAATTGATCGGAGCAATTACCATTTTGCTGTGACCAGTCTTCAACCTCGCAAATTGTTTTGTTATATCTTTATCGTGATGAGGCACAAAAGCCACTTCATCATCAGGATTACCGATCTGCCACAACTTTGAAAATTCAAGAACAAATTGCCACGATGCGCTTTTAGTGTCTCCAGTTCCAACATACCATACATTTTCAGCATTCGCTGATGCAGGACTGCTCCCAAATAAAGCGATCGAGATTAAGAAGCAAGCTATGTTGAATTGAATCCGCATTTTGTTGAGTTGAAAAGTCTATTGTTGGCAATTTGGGCAATAAAAGGTACTTCTCTGACTTTGTCTAATTTTGACAATATTTGATTCGCAAATCGGGCAAAGCCGTTCCGATTTGCCATACACTTTAAGAAAATTCTGGAACGATCCTTTCTTTTCATCAACACGGCGATAGTCGGAAATAGAAGTCCCGTTATATTTTAGAGCACTCCTAAGGATTGATCTGGTCGAAGATATCAATCTCGAAATCTGCTTCTTAGTCAATACCTGCGCTGAAGTGGTGGGATTCAGCATCGAATCGAATAGGATTTCGGAAGCGTAAATATTGCCAATGCCGGAAATGATCGTTTGATCTAATAAAAGCGTCTTGATGGGTATTTTTCGGTGTTCTATTTTTCGTTTAAAATTTTCCGGTGTTAAATTGTCATCCCATGGATCCCAGCCCAATTTCTTTATTCCGGGGAGATTGTGCAGATCTGTTGTGAGTTCAATTCGCCCGAAACACCTGGAATCGTTGAAAATCAGTTTGTTGTTAGTACCCAGTTGAAACACAACTCGGTCATGAGCATGGCGCGTTGTGTTTTTATTCTTCACAATAAATTTCCCTGTCATTTTCAAGTGCGCGACCATCCAAAGCTTATCATCAAGTGTGAAAACGATATATTTCCCAATCCGCTGAACTGCTTTTATTTGACGACTACGAACATTTTTCCGAAATTCTTTGATACGATTAACAACTATTGATTCTCTTAAAACATCTACTGATTTAATCCACTGGAAGGTAACAGAGGTTTTTAGTTCATTTACAACAGTCTGCACTTCAGGTAGTTCTGGCATTATATTCCTATCCCATTTGAACAATTAGCCAGTTTTTGAGGTTTCAGAAATTTAATTTTAACGAAGTACCACTGCTCTTCCAAAGCGCATTTCTTAACCACGCCAATAATATTGAAAGCTTCCACATTGTGATTAATCAATTTGTACTTTCTCCTGAAAATGTTTTCTTAGCGGCAGGGAACATATTCTATTGTTGCATACTTGATACTGGATATAACCCCGAATATTATGTAAGCCTTGTTTGACATCTTTTGCGATTGAACATTTCTGTCTCAACCAAAATTCATTTTTATGAACTTTCAAAGGTAACCTGAATGCATCATCGATTATTGTCTGTGGCTTTGATTCTTTGAGGGCGCCCGTGAGATTGAGGATTTTAGATTCCAGGATTAATTGGGTTGGATCCGGTGCGAAGTCGCCTTGGGGATGAATAGAATATACATGAAATCCTTCATCAACTCTGCCGTGGATAGTAAGAATAATTTCAGTCTTTGTTGCGGATTGCTTGTGCGAAAATTCTGCAAATATGCTCAAAGATTTATCAAGAGCGATGGTATCTTGCTTATCTCCAGCAATCGGAGTGATTGTACTGCCAGAAACTGTGAGAGGTAATAAAACCATTATCAACAACCAATGCTTCATATCTTTGTCGCTTGAGATCCCATAAAGAAGTTGATAAAATTTATATTGATTTCAATTCATTAAAGTTATATCCTTCTAAATATAACCGAATTGATGGTTTACCATTACTGGTTTTTCAGTAGAGTTCGTCCACGAATGTTATCATCTTCGTTAATTAAGGGCAAAGACCGAAAGACGCTAAAATGGACAAACTACAAATTCGAGAATTCAAGTCAAAGCCAATTTTTGATGAGCCATTTCGGAATGATTATTCTAACGGATTGAATTCCTGGTTGCCGCGAATTTTCAACGACCAGGACATTGATTTTCGAAGTAGGTTTTTTGTTCAAGATCGCAATATCCTTTGCACGGGGAATGGATATTGCTTGGAGTAATAATCAAGAAGCATGTTGGAGAATAAGATGACCAGGATAAAGGAAGATATCATACGTGATGTGATGACAAAAATCACTCTCGATCGGAAATATGCAAAGAACTTAGTAGAAGCCGTGCTGGATATTATAAAAAACTCGTTATCTTCTGGTGAAGAAGTAATGATATCTGGTTTTGGATACTTTAAAGTTCGGCACAAACGGGCACGTATCGGTAGAAATCCCAAAACTAAAGTTCCCTACGAAATATCAGAGAGAACAGTGGTCACCTTTTATCCTTCTAAAGTGTTCAGAAAGGAATTAAATCCTTCTGACTGATAGCGTTCAAGGATGAAGAAGAAAGACGAGCGCTGTCCATAATCCTCGTATTCGATAAAGGACTAATTGGGAGTGTGTGTGAAAAAGGCATCCTGGTTGAAATGCGCCGTTACTTTCGTGGCAATAGCGTCAATGTTACTCAGCAGCACCGGAGCCGCGCTGGGGCAAGCAAATCAAGATGGCCAGCAAATTGCTTTGGCCAAACCTCAAGCACCAATGGAAAACGTATTTTTCAAT
>Ga0257125_1003445_pt1 | contig 11235 bp, 12 predicted proteins | sample SI106_200metaG_FD_190183 | JGI IMG/M metagenome (GOLD analysis project Ga0257125, IMG submission 190183) | Marine microbial communities from Saanich Inlet, British Columbia, Canada - SI106_200 | ecosystem: Environmental > Aquatic > Marine > Inlet | place: Canada: British Columbia | collected...
ATTTGTAATACTACTTATAATATTTTTGAGTTTAAACAAATCAATATACGGTGGTTATTTTAGTTTTGGCTATCTCAATCTACAATCTGGTGGATTGTCTTCAGAAATTTCAGGAACTAGTATCAATCCTATCAAATTACTTTTTGCGCCATTTGGTTTTGATTTTAACCTATTAGTTTCCAATATTTGGAAATATTTGATAAAGATTATTTTACCACATTTTATTTTGGCGATTGCTGGTTATGTTATTTTATTGATAAAGCTAAAGAAAAAAGAATTGAGTAGAGTTTGGAAAAAATATTTATTGGTTACACCGTTTATATTTTTATTTATTTTACTTTATTATGGTAGTTGGCAATTGGCGGACCCTCTAGTCCGTGAGCTCAATAGTATTTCTATTTCTTATGTCAGGTATTTTTTACCTCTTTATATATGGCTGATACCTGCCACCGCTCTTGCAATGATAAAGTTGTTGTACAGGAAACCAAAACTGAATCTACTTGCTTATTATGTTGTTGTATTGGCTATGATTATCTTTTCTTTCAAAGTAGCATTTTTGGCAAAAAATGATGGCTTGATAGCGACCAAACAAACACTAGATGGATATTATGAGCAATATCAAAAAGTAGCAGAACTTGCTCCGCCTATGTCAGTAATGATTACTGAGCGTAGTGACAAAATATTTTTCCCAAAATACAAAGTAATAGTTCCCCAGGGTGATCTGGAGCTTTGGTCTCGAGTAGCCGAGCTCACTCTAGACAATCAAATATATTATTATACTGACAAGTCAGATACCCAGATAGCATCTGAAAATAGTATTGCCAATGAATCAAATTTAGAAATCACAGACAAAAAAAACATTGAAGGCAATTTTAATCTATATAGAATAATTAAAAAATAATTATGGAAGATTGTATTTTTTGTAAAGTTATAAAAAAGGAAATCCCTAGATACAAAGTCTATGAAGATGATGATGTCTTGGGTATTTTGGATATCAATCCAACTCGCCATGGACATGTTTTGGTATTTCCAAAAAAGCATATGAAAAATTTTGAAGATGCTGACGAAAATACTTTGAGCAAGATAATGGCTGTTGTCAAAAAACTTGGGCTCCAAGTCAAAGAAAAATTACCAGCCGAAAGCTACAACGTGGTAGTAAACAATGATGAGGCGGCCGGACAAATAATACCGCATATACATTTTCATATTATCCCAAGAAACGAAGGTGATGGGCTCAAGGGTTGGCCACAAGAGCCATATCCAAAAGGCATGGTCGAAGAAGTAATGAATAAACTCAAAATAAACTAAATGAATTTACTCGTGACAGGTGGAGCTGGATTTATTGGTTCCAACTTTGTGTATCATATATTGGACAAGTATTCAAATTACAAAATTATAAATTTGGATTCTTTGACTTATGCGGGCAATCTAGAAAATTTAGAATCAGTAAAAGATAATCCAAGCTATACTTTTATCAAAGGAGATATAGGTGATTATGATTTGCTTTCCAAAATAGTCAAAGAACACAATATAGATACAATAGTTCACTTTGCTGCCGAAAGTCATGTCGATAGATCGATTGATGGACCGGATGTATTTTTGACTACAAATATTTTGGGCACTCACAATTTACTCAAAGTAGCCCTAGAAAATGACAAGCTTCGTTTTCATCATGTATCGACTGATGAAGTTTTTGGAAGTCTAGGAGAAAAAGGAAAATTTGATGAGACTACTCCTTATGATCCCAGGAGTCCCTATTCTGCTTCCAAGGCTAGCTCAGATCATTTGGTCAGAGCTTATGCCAATACTTATGGGCTACCTACTACTATCAGTAATTGTTCAAACAATTATGGCCCCTACCAACACAAAGAAAAACTTATTCCTTTGTTTATCAGTAATCTTTTGGCAGATAAAAAAGTACCACTCTATGGTAGTGGTACAAATATCCGTGATTGGCTTTATGTAACTGATCATTGTAGTGCAATTGATTTGATTTTACACAAAGGTAAGCTTGGTGAAACTTATTTAGTTGGTGGTGATGCTGAAAAAAGAAATATTGATATAGCCAAATTACTTTTGGAAAAACTTGGTAAAAGTGAAGATATGATAGAAGAGGTAGAGGATAGAGCGGGACACGACTATCGCTATGCTATAGATTTTGCTAAAATAAAAAACGAACTTGGTTGGCAGCCGAGTGTCAGTTTTGAAGAGGGAATTGACAAAACTATTGAATGGTATAAAAAATTAACCTAAATACATGGAAGAAAAAAATTTAAATCAAGAAAAACAAGTTGATCTAAGTTTAAAAAAGCTTTTTTTTGATCGAGGACTTATATTGTTGGCAATAGCTATTGTTTGGGGTTTTTTATCAAAAGATATAGAGGGCTTTTTAGTGCTATTTGTACCAGCTATTTATTATGTTATTTTAATTTTATTTTTCAATAAAACAAGGACAATTTTTTATTCTGCGTTATTTTATATACCGGTACTTTTATCTTTATTGATTTATTTTATAGAAAATCCCTCATCAAGCGGTGGGTCTAGTATTGATTTTCCAGCTTGGGCTGTAGCTTTGTTTATTTTTATATGTCTAGATATATTAGCATTAATAGATTATGAAATAAGGAGAAAGAAGATAAAAAATAATAATCAGTTATCTGTATATACTAGTATTCCATTTGCCAATGTACATAAAATATTTGCAAAATTTAGTTTGTTGGTAGTTGGTATTTTATTTTTATTTTTTTCAGTAAGTCTTGTCTTTACACTTTATATGCAAGAGTACACTGAGGTATTAAATCCTATCAAGATTGGCTTTGATCTTCAAGGGGTTATTATTGCATTGGTGGTACTGTTAATTTTGTGGGTACTGATTTATTTTATCTATAGAGGCATAAGAAAATACGATGACTCAAAAAATATTATAAAAATACTTAATATTTTTATTTTTAATATTACTTTATTAATTAGTGTTATGGCGCCAGGACAACTCAATAATGATATAGAGCGAGGTTATTATAAATACAGGATGGTACGAGCTGTCGTTTCTAGTGACTTGGCAACGTGTGAAGATTATTACAAAAAATATTTAAATTTTGATAAAGCTGGAACAATGTGTCAAGAGATGCTAGCTAAATATAAGAGTACTGGTAAATAAAATTTATGAAAATATTGATTATAGGAAAAGGTTATTTGGGTGCACGCTGCGCAGAGACTTGGTCAGATGCAATCTTGACTGATAAATTTGTAAAAACAGCCAAAGATGTAGAAGAGCTTATAGATGAGCATCAACCGGATGCAATACTCAATGCAGCTGGTATAGTAGGTAAGCCAAATGTAGATTGGTGTGAAAGCAACCAAGAAGAAACAATAGAAGGTAATACTGTTTTGGCTATAAAAATTGCCAAGGCTTGTCAGAAAAAAGGAGTATATTTACTCCATATGGGTACTGGTTGTATTTTTTATGGCAACAAAGAAGACGGTACGCCTTGGGATGAAAATGATTTTGCAAATCCTACAGCAGTCTACACTAGATCCAAATACGCCGCTGACCTAGTACTATCTACTATGGAAAATATAGGCATTGCCAGGATTCGTATGCCACTTGATGATAGGTCACATAGAGCCAATTTTATAGACAAGATAGTATCATTTGAAAAATTGATAAGTATAGACAACTCTATTACTGTGGTAGAGGATATGATTGATGTTTTTAGGCAACTTTTAGAAAAAAAGGCCCCCGGTATTTTTCATGTGACAAATCCAGGCTCAATCAATCACAAGGAGATTATTGCTTTTTATAAAAAATATGTTGATCCAGATCATAGTAATGAGTGGATAAAAGAAGAGGATTTGTTGAAAATGGGAATGGTAGATAAAAAACGTTCCAACAATATTATGACTTCTTTAAATTTACCAAAGTATGGTATCAAAATGCGTCCAGCCAAAGAGGCGGTGGAGGATGCAATAAAAAAATACGCTAAAAATAAAAAATCATGAAAGGAATTATTTTAGCAGGTGGAGCTGGTAGTAGACTACACCCACTTACCAAAGTGACATCAAAACAACTTTTGCCGATTTATGATAAACCGATGATTTATTATCCTTTGCAGACTTTGGTTGACGGAGGTATAAAGGACATACTTATCATCTCAGATCCTGTAAATATCGGTAATTTTGTCAGACTCCTAGGCAGTGGCAAAGAGTTTGGTGTCAAACTGACTTATGAAGTCCAAGACAAGCCAGGGGGTCTAGCCCAAGCATTTTTGATTGCCGAGGATTTTATGGATGATCAAAACATTACCATGATCCTAGGGGATAATCTTTTTGTAGGCGATAATAGTTTTTTGAAAGACGCTATTCGTAGTTTTGATGCTGGTGGTAGGGTATTTGCTCACAAAGTATCAGATCCAAGTAGATTTGGAGTAGTAGAGTTTGATGACAAAAATAAAGCCAAAGGTATAGAAGAAAAACCAGCCAAGCCAAAAAGTGATTTTGCTGTCACGGGATTGTATATCTATGACAATACCGTTGTCCAAAAAGCAAAGAGCCTCAAACCATCTGAAAGAGGCGAGATAGAAATCACAGATTTGAACAATCTTTATCTAAAAGAAAATAATTTGGATGTAAAGATTTACGAAGGTTATTGGCTCGATACAGGTACTTTTGATTCTTTGTATGAAGCAACCAAAAAAATTTATGAACTAAGAAATAAAAATTAAAGAATAAAATATATGAGTTTAGATAAATTAAATAAAATACTAGATAAAATCAGGCCAGCTCTAGAGAGAGATGGTGGAGATCTAGAACTAGTAAAATATGATAAGAAAAAAGGCATAGTAGATATCAGATTTCAAGGAGCTTGCGCACATTGTCCGATATCAGACGTCACTCTCAAAAATATGATTGAGCAAGAGATAATTCAAGAAATGCCAAACATCAAAGAAGTAAGGGCAGTTTAGAAAAAAATAAAAACCCCCTCGAAATATCGAGGGGGTTGATTTTTTATATAAATAGTGTTCTAATACTAGCTGGTTTGGAAGTAGATTTTTTTATATATTTATGGTAAAATTTCCCTACATATGGAGATATTAAGAACAACAAAAGTCTTTTATAGAGACAAATTAGTTTTTTGGTTATTAAATTTTTCAATCCTAGCAATTTTGGCTACTTGGGGGCTAATCGGGTGGAAACAAATCAATCCTGACGATCTAGCAGTCCTGCACTACAATATTTATTATGGGATTGATATTTTGGGCAATTCTCGTTGGCTATATTTGATTCCTTTATTCGTTTTGATACTTTCTATATTGGATTTTTTGGCAGCTATATTTTTGTGGACCAAAAATCGTCTACTTAGTTATTTTTTACTTACTACTATATTGGTGATAAATATAATCACTCTAGTATATCTATACAACATAATTAACTACAATATTTAAGATGGAACTATTTCAAATTATTAAAGTTTTGATTCTCACCACTCTAGCTTTTGCAGCAGCAATGATTTTTACACCTGCTTGGACTCACTTTTTATACAAATACAAATTGGTCAAAAGTATCCGCGACGAAGGAAGTACTCCTTTATTTTCAAAAATGCACAAAGGCAAGGCAGGTACCCCGACAATGGGCGGAGTGATTATCTGGCTGACAGTTTTGGTTTTGACTTTGGTATTTTTTTGGATTAGTAAGATCTGGCCAGACTCTACAGCGGCTGGCTTCAATTTTTTGACTAGACGTGAGACATATTTACCTCTCGGAGCTCTAGTTGCTTCAGCTCTAGTAGGATTACTCGATGATTGGTTCAACATCACTCGCCAAGGCGGGGGAAAGGGCGGTGGACTGACAGTCAAGCATAGATTGTTTATTTATACCTTGATAGCCATGTTTGGGGCTTGGTGGTTTTATTGGAAACTAGAATGGGACACCATAATCGTTCCTTTTATGGGAGTGATCAATATGGGTTGGTGGTTTATACCTTTCTTTATATTTGTACTCGTAGCCACAGCCTTTTCGGTCAACGAAGCAGATGGACTAGACGGATTGGCTGGAGGTATTACACTTTCTGCTTTTGCTTCATACGGTACTATTGCCTTTGTCCAAGGAAATTATAATCTAGCGGCTTTTTGTGGAGTGATTGCTGGAGCCTTACTTGCTTTTTTATGGTTCAATATCAATCCAGCTAGATTTTTTATGGGTGATACAGGAGCGATGTCGCTCGGGATTGCTTTGGGTATAGTAGCGATTTTGACTGGCTATCCTTTGCTTTTACCTATTATTGGATTTTTATTTTTATTGGAGACAGCCTCTGTCATTATCCAGCTTACATCAAAGAAATTTCGAAAGAAAAAAGTATTTTTATCTGCACCTATTCATCATCACTTTGAGGCTCAAGGGTGGCCCGAGACAAAGATAGTGATGCGTTTTTGGGTAATCGCTGGTGTGACAGCTGTACTTGGTTTTGTGATAGCTATCAGTGACATTATCTATGGAAAATAATTTTAAAGATAAAAAAATATTAATAATGGGTCTAGGGCTTCACGGAGGAGCTTTGGCAGTTGTAAAGTGGCTTCTAAAAAATGAAGCTCAGCTTACTATTACTGATTTAAAAACTCGCCAGCAACTAAAGCCTACTTTAGACAAGCTACAAAAAATCTCAGGTAGTAAAAATATAAAATTGATTTTGGGCAAACATGATATCAAGGATTTTGCAGGACAAGATTTGATTATTCAAAATCCAGGTGTACCCAAAGACTCAAAATATTTGATCAGTGCTCGCAAAAACAATATCCCAATCATCAATGAAGCGGTGATGTTTTTTGGTCTATATCCAGGGCGCACAATTGGTATCACTGGTACTCGAGGCAAATCAACTACAGCGACCATATTGCACAAAATTTTGGCTACAAAAATCAAACACAATGTTGTAGCCGGAAACATTGCTACCAACCCAATGCTTGAGGTGTTGGACAAGCTAAAGAAAAATTCTTGGCCAGTAATCGAGCTCTCTAGTTGGCAACTAGAAAATATGGAAGAGTATGATATTTCTCCTGATATTGCAGTTGTCACCAATGTGATGGTCGATCATCTCAATCGTTACAAAGATTTTGCAGAATATAGAAAAGCCAAATACGCCATAGTCAAAAATCAAAAACAAGGAGACATAGCAGTTTTAAACCATGACAATTCCAATAGCAAAAATTTTGCCAAGCGAACTGATGCTAAAGTTTATTTTTATTCTCTAAAAAGTAAAACAAACGGAGCTTATCTAAAAGATGATTGGATTTATTTTGCTAAAACAAAAGTCATGTCAACGGAGGACATCCAGCTATTGGGTGAACACAATTTGAGTAATATACTTGCCGCCATCACAGTTGCCAAGTTGATTGGTGTTTCAGATGCAAATATCAAAAAAGCCGTTGTTGGTTTTCGAGGAGTTGATTATCGCCTGCAATACAAGGCTACTATCGATGGTATAAAAATTTATAATGACTCTACTTCAACAACACCCGATGCTACGATTGCTGCTCTGCGAGCTCTTAGAGGTAGGCATGTGGTTTTGTTGGCTGGTGGAGAAGACAAAAAATTGGATTACAAAAATTTGGCCAAAGAAATTGATAAGATTGCAGATTTTTTGGTGCTACTATCTGGTAGTGGTAGCGACAAGTTGTATGCTGAGCTTGAAAAAATAAAATTTCCTAGCTATAGGATGGTAAGTAATATTCAAGATTTAAAAAACGGCTGGAGGCTGGCTTTGAAATATGCTCACAAGCAAGAAGGTTCTATATTGTTTTCGCCAGCTGCCGCTAGTTTCAACATGTTTATAAACGAGTTTGATAGAGCAAAGAAATTTGATGAATTAATAAATGGTACGAAGCAGAAGAAAAAATAATCTTTTCCAGTGGTTGCTACAACCTTTTTTACCAAAGAGAGGACTAGAGCATCAGCCGGATTATGTTTTGTTGATAACGATAGGTTTATTGATATTTTTTGGTTTACTATTTTTATCATCAGCCTCATCTACTTTGGCTTTTTATAAATACCAAGACACTTATCGTTTTGTAAAACAACAAATACTACACGGCCTATTGCCTGGTATTTTGTTTTTTTATATTGCCTTTAGGATAAATTACAAGCATTACAAAAAATTTACCTGGTTCTTTTTGATTGCATCATTCATTTTGTTGTCGTTGGTATTTTTTGGAGCACTGGGTAGTGACTATGGTACAGCTCAATCTTGGATTGTCGTTGGTGGTCGTTCTTTTCAGACAAGTGAGCTGGTAAAGTTGGCTTTTGTATTATTTTTGGCTGGCTGGCTTTCAGAAAAAGGAAAAGATATTATCAAAGTTTCTTCAGCGGTCACTTTTACGATTATTTTATTGATTATTAGTTTTTTTATAATCAAGCAACCAGACATTGGTACATTGAGCATCATCTTACTTACTTCTGTATCTATGTATTTTGTAGCTGGTGCCAAGTGGACACATTTTACAGCTCTAGTCGGAGGAGGAGCAATAGCTTTTTTGGCTATGATAAAAGCAGCTCCCTATAGGATGAATCGATTTGTTGCGTGGCTCAATCCAGATTTTGATCCGCAGGGGATCGGGTGGCAAATAAAACAATCTTTGATTGCTATTGGCTCTGGTGGATGGCTAGGTCTAGGACTGGGCTCTTCTCGTCAAAAATCATATTTACCGATGCCTGCCAATGATTCTATTTTTGCGGTCGTTGCGGAAGAAATTGGATTTATTTTTACTATTATATTTTTGGCATTGTTTGCTATCTTGATGCTGAGGGGATTTCGTATTATCAGGCACAGCGAAGACAACTTTGCAAAATTAATAGCCCTAGGCATCACAATTTGGATTTCTTTGCAGATATTTATAAATATAGCCGGCATGCTTCAGCTTTTACCGCTGACTGGTGTGCCTTTGCCGTTTATCTCACTGGGAGGTTCAAATCTGATGGTAACCTTGCTTTCTATGGGGATTTTAGCTAATATTTCTAGATTTACTACAAGACATTGATATGGATAAAAACAAGAAAATATTTTTGGTAGGAGGCGGGACACTGGGATCAGTCAGTCCGCTTTTGGCTATTGCCGAAAAATACGAGGCAGACTATGTTTTTGTAGGTTCTGACAATGGTCCAGAGAGGGCTCTGGTAGAAAGCTATGGCCTAAAGTTTGTGTCTATCTCTAGTGGAAAATTACGTAGATATTTTTCTGGAGAAAATTTCAAAGATATTCTGAAAATCAACAAAGCTTTTTGGCAAAGTATAAAACTTTTGAGAAAATACAAACCAGACATCGTTTTGACTGCCGGTAGTTTTGTGGCTGTGCCACTTGTTTGGGCAGCAAAAGTTTTGCGTATTCCTAGTGTTGTTCATCAGCAAGATATACAGGTAGGATTAGCTAACAAACTGATGGCACCGTTTGCCAAAAAGATTACTGTAGTATTTGAGCAACAGAAAAAAGATTTTAATCTCAAAAAAGTCGTAGTGACTGGCAATCCTGTTCGCAAACAAAGAGTCCATTCTCAAGATGAGAAGCCAGTTGTTTTGATTACTGGTGGAGGACTAGGTGCTCGCAAGCTCAATGATTTTGTAGCTCATTTTGTACCGATGCTTAGCCGTGAGTACGAGGTCCATCATATATTGGGAACAAAAAATTGGGAACAAAAATTTGAACACGAAAATTATTTTACTTATAAGTTTATCAAAGAAGGGATGATAGATTTGATGGCTCGGGCTGATATCATCATCTCGCGAGCTGGTATGGGTTTTATTTCTGAGGCCGCAAGTTTGAAAAAAGCTTTGGTACTAATACCGATACCACATAGTCATCAAGAAAGAAATTCTGCTTTCTTTGCCAAACAAAATGCAGCCTATATGGTCAGGCAAGAGAGTTTTCAGATTATGGATAGGTATTTACAAAAATTGATTCGGCACAAAGAATTGCGCACAGGAGCAGGTGAAAATCTGCACAATTTATTTCCTCGTCACGCAGTGGACAATTATATCAAGTTGATAAAAGAAATTGCTAAAAAATGAGTTATTCCACAAAATTTATAGGCCAGATAGTCAAAGTTTCTATTGATAGACCTCTTGGTAGTAATCATCCAAAATATGATTTGGTTTATCCTATAAATTATGGGTGTATAAAAGGCGTTATGGCGCCAGATGGAGAAGAGTTAGACGCTTATATTTTGGGTATTTCAGAGCCTAGGGATAGTTTTGAGGGTAAGTGTATAGCAGCGGTGCATAGATTGGATGACGATGATGATAAATTGATAGTCGTACCCAAAGATGATGAAATGGAATATACAGATGAGAAAATATTTGAGAGTATAAATTTTCAAGAAAAATATTTTAAATCAATTATAATTCGTAAATGAAAATAGATATAAAAAAAATAAATAAAGTATATCTAGCAGGTGTAGGTGGAATAGGCCTGTCTGCTATTGCTTATTATTTTCTGAGTAAAGAAAAAATAGTAGTTGGTTCGGATATAGAAGAATCTGAGATTACTAGACTTTTGATAGAAAAAGGAATGGATATTTCTTTTAAACAAAAAGAATCCAATATAAAAGACGATATTGATTTGTTTGTCTATAGCTCAGCTCTGCCAGATGATCATCCAGAAATACTCAAAGCCAAAGAACTAAAAATTCCAGCTCTGAGCTATTTTGATTTTTTGGGCTGGCTTTCTACTCAATACAAAACAATCGCCGTCACAGGTACAAACGGAAAGACTTCAACGACAGCTATGCTTGGCCTGATGCTAGAAAAAGCAGGACTAGACCCTACAGTGATAGTTGGTAGTCTTGTGCCACAGTGGAATAGCAATTTTCGTCTAGGAGAATCTGATATACTCGTCGTCGAAGCCTGTGAGTGGCAGGCGCACATGCTAAAGATAGATCCTGATATCATAGTACTGACAAATATAGCCGAGGATCATCTGGATTTTTACAAAGACCTAGACGACATCAAAAAACATTTTCAAAAATTTGTAAACAAGCTTCCACTCAAAGACGGGCTCTTGATAAAAAACAATGACGACGAAGATAGTGATGACATAAAGTTTTCTGGAACTACTTTGACTTTTGGTAAAGACAGCAAAGCAGATTGTTATTGGCAGGACTTGAATATTGCCGAGGGCAAACAAAGTTTTACGGTGCATAAGTCAGACGAGGAGATGTCCAAGGTAGAGCTGTCAGTACCCGGTGAATACAATAT
>Ga0257125_1003446_pt1 | contig 11234 bp, 9 predicted proteins | sample SI106_200metaG_FD_190183 | JGI IMG/M metagenome (GOLD analysis project Ga0257125, IMG submission 190183) | Marine microbial communities from Saanich Inlet, British Columbia, Canada - SI106_200 | ecosystem: Environmental > Aquatic > Marine > Inlet | place: Canada: British Columbia | collected...
AGCGTGTGTTCATAGAAAAACTTGATCCCGCACAACGCCAGCGTCTGGGAACTTCTCGATACCTGTTTCTCATTCACCAGATACAGAAAATACTGGCGCAGTTCCTCTTCGTCGATCTGATCCGGGGATTTATGATAGTGCCGCGCCAACTGACTGACCACCAGTACGTATGCTTCTTGCGTGCGCACTGCCAATCCCGCCAGTTGCATATCCTCGATCATCCGTTTCCTTAAAGCCGTCATGCCTATACCTCCTGTACGTGAGTAGAATTGTGTACAGAAAATATAGCTCGTTTTTCGTCTACTTTTGTTATTTTGAAATTTCTCGTTGGGGTTTTTTTCTGCGCGAAGCGCTTAGTTCAACGGTTACATAACCTGCTCGCCGACTTTACAAGAATCCGCAATTTAATTATAGCGAATTCCTTGGAATTTTCGCGCCGCTTACCAGAGCCGAAGGCGAGTCATGGTTGATGTGGGGTTGTGCGGCTCTCAATATCTAAGTACCAAATCAAGAACACCCGCCAGGCCACCACCCAAAATAATCACCCAAGAAAAAAGACCTGTAAATTTATTCTTGGGATGTCTCAAAAATAACACATGAAGCAAAACATGCACCCCAAAGAAAATGTCTAACCCCTTGACCAAGCCTAAATTCAGCCCATTACCATGATGCAGATTCGCAAACAGCGCCCAATACAATGGAAAATGCAAAACCACAAACACATAATACCCAGTGTTCTCGTTTAGACGTGAAAGCAACGGAAATATCGCCCATTCCTGCTGTCTTACCGCGTCCATTTCATGCACAAGAATGAAGAACATCCCTACCCAAAAGAAAAAGTGGTCATTCACTACTTTCGCCCCGATTTCTCACAGCTTCTAAATATTCCCGTGTGGACGGCAAATATTGCCGACGAAATACCGGCTGATGGTTGGCGCTCATTGCATCTTGTATTCGCTCAACCTGTTTGGGAACTGTATTAGAAGGCAATTGATTGACGGAATAATATTTGTGTTCATCAGCTTCTTCTGTAACCTGGAGTTTGCCACCTTCTACCGAACACAGAAATGTAAACACCACATCATTGCTGTTTACCTTGCCATACACACCGATGAGCTTTTCTATCGCCACGTCCAACCCCGTTTCTTCTTTCGTTTCGCGAATGACGGATTCGGTGGGCAATTCACCAATCTCGACCCTGCCCCCCGGAAGATTCCAAAGGTCATAATCTCGCCTATGACTCAAGAGGACGCGCCCGTTATCATCAAATATGACCGCAAAAGCTCCAAGTGTGAACATATTACAATTTTCTCATAATAGGCATCAGAAATCTGCCGCACAACGGTTAAGGGTTGATGCGGCGGGAGTGGACAAAGCCGACAAGAAGTCTACCCTGTGCCGCCGCATCAACCCAAGTTGAACGAAGCCGCACGCCTGATGCTACCGAAATGTCATTTGGGGATTGATGCCATCTTCACCCCATCGAAATCCCAGATATAAACTCAGAGCGTCCCTTGATACTGTCATTGTACAGAATATATTGTCTGAAAGCAAGCCGAATTTGCCCATTATTTGACAGCCCAGGCGCGGTGAACTGGATAGCCGGTCTGTTTCCCCGGTAATCCGCATTCATTCGACGGAAGAACGTCATCGGTTTCATGGCGAGCGGCATAAGACCGCATCCAGGGTGCGGATGAGACGCATCGGTTTTCCGCATTTAGGACACAGGAGCTCCCCCGATGCGGCGGCCACCGGAGACGATGGTTCCTGCTCCACGGCTGGCCCCAGGAGTTGTTGCAGGAAGAGCAGGCGCTCGCGGACACTTGCACCAAAGAAGCCGGTGTAGCGTACTTTGACGAAACCCCGCGGCAGCACATGCTGGAGAAAGCGCTGCATGAAGTGCTCTGCCGAGAGGGTGCATGTCCTGAGCTGGCCTGTGTCCGATGTGCGATAGCGGAATGTGACCTGGGATGCCTCCATGCTGCCGCCATCTTCAAAGGCGATCACCCGACCATTGCTGATCGCCACGCGATGGATGTACGGCGCCAGGTACTTGAGCGCAGCCTGCCCGTCGCCTACTCCCTTGCAATGTACCACCCAGGGCTCCCGCCAGACTTTCTCCGGTACCTGGGCATAAAGGTCTGTTTTTTTTAGTTCACGTTGAAATGCCGCCCGGAACAACCTCGATAGCGCTTTGACTGGCAAATAGAAGTTTCGCCGGGCTGGCAGCCAGGCTTTCCTGTCTGCGCTCATCCCCCCTCCCGGCGCCAGATAATGCACATGCGGATGATAGAACATTGCGCGCGTCCAGGTGTGCAATACACCCACCAGCCCGATCTGTCCTCCCACAAAGCGTGGATCCAGGGCCAGTTTCTGGGTCGCTCGCGCCGATGTTCGAAACAGCAATCCGTAGATCAACTTCTGGTTCTCTCGGGCCAGTTTTCGTAATTCCCCCGGCAGTGTAAACGTCAATAGGAAATACGCTACCGGCAGCAGTAGCCCTCGCTGCACGTTCAGCCATTCTTCCGTCTGCTCATGCTGACATTTCGGACAATGTCGGTTGCGACATGAGTGGTAGCTGTAGTACACCTCCTCGCAGTTGGAACAGCCGTACACATGCCCACCCAGGTCGGGCGTACGACAGCGTTCGATCGCTCTCATCGCCTGACGATGACTCGGCAGCAGGCCCGCACCATATTTCAGGCGGTAAGCATCCCCATAAAGACGGAAAATGTCGCCCAGTTCTATGCCCATAATCCCGCCACCAGCGTGTTGATCGTTTCCAGCGATCTCACCTCCGTGGTCGCCGTCAAATGGGTGTAGATGGCCGTCGTCGTCGGGGAGGCATGCCCCAGGTAGCTCTGGATCAACCGCAAATTCACTCCCGCCTCCATCAGATGCGTCGCATAGGAATGCCGCAGGGTGTGTACCGTCGCCGCCTTGTGTACGCCGCTTTCCTTCAAGCCCGCTCTCATCGCTCGCTGCACGCTGCTTTCATGCATCGGCTCTTCCGCTTCGCCCGGCCTATGCCGCGCCGGAAACAGCCACACCGGGTTGCGGTGGCTGCTCCAGTGTTGGCGCAACAGTTCCAGACAGCTCTCCGGCAATGGCACGCAGCGATCCTTGTTCCCTTTTCCCTGATACACATGCAGAATTTGGCGCTCTCCGTCTATCGCTTTGATCTGCAGACGGATCCCTTCCTGTAGCCGTAAACCGCACGCATAAATCACGGTCAGGCATACCCGGTAGGGCGCCTTCCTCACGCACGACAGGATCCGCTTGACTTCATCCACGCTCAACACCACCGGCAGTTTCTTTTCTTTCGGCGGTCGCATCACATCCAGTGCCTGCCACTTCATCTTCAGCGTGTGTTCATAGAAAAACTTGATCCCGCACAACGCCAGCGTCTGGGAACTTCTCGATACCTGTTTCTCATTCACCAGATACAGAAAATACTGGCGCAGTTCCTCTTCGTCGATCTGATCCGGGGGTTTGTGGTAGTGCCGCGCCAACTGACTGACCACCAGTACGTATGCTTCTTGCGTGCGCACTGCCAATCCCGCCAGTTGCATATCCTCGATCATCCGTTGCCTTAAAGCCGTCATGACTATACCTCCTGTACGTGAGTAGAATTGTGTACAGAAAATATAGCTCGTTTTTCGTCTACTTTTGTTATTTTGAAATTTCTCGTTGGGGTTTTTTTTCTGCGCGAAGCGCTTAGTTCAACGATTGCGTAACCTGCCCGGCGAATTGGCTTCAAAACTACGCCTACCCTGAGGATTTAGCGCGAAATTAAGTAGGCTGGAGCGCAGCGGAAGCCGGGTCATGGTTAACGCGTGGTTAGCCAGTTTTCTGATTTGCCCATAAAATTAGAATTACAGTTTTTCAGCTTCTACAATACAGTAAAACGGTTCGATATCTAGTTTCTCGCCAAACTGAATATATGCTATCATTTTCAATCCACATTCTTTCAAGAATAATTTAACTGCCACTTTAGGAGCATGTGACATATCTATACCAAATTTCGCAGGCTCTCCCATACTTTCTATCAAACTCATGTTTCTTTTAGCAATAAATGAATATTCACCTAAGCTGTATGCTTTGGAATAAAAGTCTTGAGCGATGACACTTCCGTCTACACATAAATTAGCCACATCTCTGAGTGTTTCTTTGACAATATCAGCTTCTAAATACAGAGAAACACTCTGCCAAAGAAACAAAGTCCTTTTTGTTTTGTCAAAGCCAGCTTCTAATAGTTTTTCAACCCAAGATTCGTTTGCATAATTGACGGGGATATAGGTAATCCAATCATGCTTTATGCCTGCTTTTTTCAATGTTTCAACTTTAAGATTTAGTGTATTAATTTGGTCGAGTTCAAAAACCTTTGCTTTTTTTCCTTCTATAAAATGCAAAGCTACTAGATCAAAGCCAGCCCCAAGAAGGACAATCTGCTCCATTTCATCAACATATTTTTCCATTATTTTGTCAAACATGACCACCCGACTACCCGAAACAGCAGCTAAGTTGGCTTCTTCTGGTTCAGCAACTTTTGAAAGCCTAGTTTTAAAGCCAAATAACCGCTGTGAAATAATCAGCGCTCCCATTATCGTCCACAAACCAAATTGTGATTCACATGGATAATTTTTTGTAAATGCAACAGAGATGGAATCTGGTCTGGTATCAAGATAATGCATGAACCATCTATACTGAAGTGCTTGACCTGCCGAGAAGGAAACACCTAGTTTCTTGCTATTTGCCATTTCCTTGTACAGCCCAACTATCAACCCAACGACTGCAAAAGGAATGAAGATTATTTGAAGCAGAATATAAAGGATGATTTTAAAAAGCTCATTTAAAAAATATACTATTTCGAGAAGCTTATTTTTTTGGTTTTTATCTATCATAAGATTTGCCTACATCAACTGGCTAACGAGTAATTCACAGGAAAACGGCGACTTTGCCCCAAAACTCTGCAAACTGCGGCCAATTTTAGCTTTTCGCGCCCCGTACCCTAAACGGCATAGCCGTTTTCCTGTGCAATTGGGGTTGTGCAGCTTTTACCACACCACACCTTTGCATTTGCTCATTTACCCGCTATCCGAACTCTCTTCTCTGTTACAACAACAAAATTATCTCGAAGTTTATCCGAATAATTTTCTATTAAACGTTGCAGTACCGCTATTTTATTACTCGCTCGTTCATTTCCCAACCGAAGAAGAATAATACCCCGGTGAGATTTCTTATCACGATAGGTTTGCTCCCCAAAATCCTTGTCATTTGTTATCAAAACAAATCCTTCAACATACGCCATCTCTACGATTTCATCATCGTTCATCCCACGCGCCTGCTCAAACACCGAAAACACTTCATGCCCCTGCTCTCGTAGCCAACGCGCAACACTTGGGCCGGTACATTCATCAACCAAAAAACGCATCTACGCTGGATCCAATGCCAAAGGCATAAACACTGTACTTTCCAACGACTTGGTTGCAAACATTAAACAAGCCAAAATGTCTTCTCTCACAAGACCTTGATATTCATCCAAAATTTCTTCAAAGGTTGCGCCTTGCGCCAATAAGCCTAGAATATATTCCACTGTTAAGCGCGTCCCTTGAATTAATGGTTTTCCTACCATGATCTTGGGATTAATAACTATTCGTTCAAGCATTTGTTTTTCGGTCATAGTTTTTCTTCCTCCGCTATCCAATTATAACCGCAGAAGCACGGATGCGATATTCCCCCACCAGATGAATTTAGATTTTACGCTAAAGCCGCCAGCAGGTTCTTTGCTGCACAACGAGAGTTTCAGGCGCCGGGCGTTTATGGCTCTGAACAATCTTTGTTCATTGCCAATCTAGAGAAATCGCGCCACTTACCCTCGGGCAAAGCCCGGTCTGCTTCTGTTATCTTTCATAATCTCATGCCTCCTTGAGTATATCAAAAAGTCATGCCCCCTGTGCCACTCTTTCCGGCTGGAGCTGACACATGGCAAACGGCAGCATCAATTGGCGAGTTGGCATATCTTCCAGCGCACTGGGCAACCCAGTAATATCCTCCACTGACAAGTTCTTTGCATCTCGCCGTACCGGCTCTAACTCTGGCTGCTCTTTCCCTTTGCGGGTTTCAGATCGTATCTGCTTGAATACGTACTGCCTCATCTCAGGGTCATAGGTCACAGAAACATCCTGGTGGGCCCAGGCATAGCCCAAGCTGTAGCGTATCTTTCTCATTCTCAATTGCCCCACCGATGTACAGGTTCTCGTCCAGGTGAATTCAGCCAGATATTGGTCCACCCGTTTCAGATCAAACAAATCAAGCTCCCACTCCGGCCGGTACGGTCGCTCTGGCTTGAGCAACTCAGGATGCGCTACCAGCGGCGGTTTCCCATTGCATCCTCTGGCTCTCGACGGGCATTCGTGATTGAGCTCATGCCAATCCGCATCCACCTGCTTCTGTAGTTCTTCTGCACTTTCAAACTCCTGCCCCTCCAACGTCCTCTCCTTGAGTGTACGGTGACTTCGTTCCACTGTCCCATTTCTCTTCGGCGTTCGCCGCGGTATCAAGCGGTGTTCTATCCCTACCGATAAGTAGCAGTGTCAAGGGTGGGAAGAAAAGATGAAGAAAAACGTCGTAGAAGAAGTAGAGTCTGTGGAAAAGTGGACAACATGCACTCTGTTGTCCACTTTTCCACAGACCATTTAGGACAAAAAAGCGAAAAAAGGGGTAAGGCAATGAGTCAACCCAACCAGAAAAGCCCCGTGATGAACGGGGAGAAAAAGTGAATGAAAAGAGCGGAGAAGAAAGAACGCTATTCGAGCAGGTTGAGTTCAGGTTTGAGAGCCAGGATATCCTGGGCAGGAGCGATGCGCCTGGGTTTGCCGTTACGAAAGATGCGGGTGATGTCTTGGCCAGCCCCTAACCGAAGGAGGCCAAACTTGGCAAACTGCTGACGTGTCATGCCGTCGAGAGCTGTTTCATTCATGCGCTGAGACCAAATCAGCATTTTGTAGGCCAGGTCTTCGTCGGAAGAATGGCGACGGGGTTGACGTTTGGAAAGCACATGCCAAATGGAGACGAGCATCTTGCGAGCAATAGCGACAATAGCTTCGTTGGCGTGCTTACCGCGCAGTTTGAGATGTTCGTATTGAGATTTCCAGTGAGGGTCAGAACGAACCGCGCCCCAGGCGGCTTCAACCATGGCCCAGCGGAGCTCCTTACGGCCGCGTTTGGTGATGCCTTTGCCCTGATGTTTCTGACCACTGTCGTGAACCCCCGCGCCAAGGCCAGCATAGCCGACCAAGTTCTTGGCATGTTCAAAGCGGAAGATGTTGCCGATAGCAGAGAGAACGGTCATAGAAAGGACAACGCCGAGGCCCGGGATCTGCATGAGGAAGACCATATCATCAGCCCAGGGCTTGCGGTTGCTCAAGCGGGCCAGCTCCTGATGAATGGCTTCTTTATGAGTGGTGAGATGTTCAAGGATGAGCAAATCCTGGTCAATTTGAAGGCGGACGATGGACGAGAACTCCTGATGCTGCCACCAGGAGCGATTATTTTTGGAGAAAAGCGGGCCATCAGGGGGAATGAGATTAAAGCGGTGGATGAAGCTGTGCAGGCGGTTCTTGGTCATGGCGATTTGTTTATGGATGCGCCATCGGTGAGAGATCAAAGAGCGCAGGTCTCTGACATGGTGGGGAGGCACCCAGACCTCGGGGACGATGTCAGCGATGAGCAAAGTGAGCAAGCGTTCGACATCGAGCCGATCAGTTTTGACCTTGGCACCAGCGATTTCGCCGACTTTCAAGGGATTGGCAACAACAGCCTTGGCGACAAGAGGGTGGATGAGATCGTAGATGTCCCAGGCGTTGGAAGTGGATTCGATGACAACAGCATCTGTGGGAGAGAGGTTCTTCTGAAGCCACGCAGGGAGGCGAGACATACGAACTCTACGAGTGCGAAGAAGCCACTCCTTTTGACGGTTCATACCGCCAACGACGACATAATGTTTGTGAATGTCGATGGCGATGAAACGAAGGATAGGTATTGATTCGGGATCGGAATTCATGCTACACTCCTTATAGTTGGAGGGGCGTGGATTTTAGGGTCGCGAGGTACATCTACCGATACGGGTTCACCCACGACGAAGTGGGGTCCCAGACTAGAAGTTCGCTGAGCGGCCAAATAACCCGTCGGGCTTACTCAGAGTGAAGCGATGAGTATCCCATAGGTGCCGTCGGCCGACCCAAGCGCTCAGGCCCCAGGTATGCGCTCCCAGCGTCGGTGTCAGACAAAGGGTAGCACATCCTGCCACGCCCCAGCACTACCGATAAGTAGCAGTGTCAAGGGTGGGAAGAAAAGATGAAGAAAAACGTCGTAGAAGAAGTAGAGTCTGTGGAAAAGTGGACAACATGCACTCTGTTGTCCACTTTTCCACAGACCATTTAGGACAAAAAAGCGAAAAAAGGGGTAAGGCAATGAGTCAACCCAACCAGAAAAGCCCCGTGATGAACGGGGAGAAAAAGTGAATGAAAAGAGCGGAGAAGAAAGAACGCTATTCGAGCAGGTTGAGTTCAGGTTTGAGAGCCAGGATATCCTGGGCAGGAGCGATGCGCCTGGGTTTGCCGTTACGAAAGATGCGGGTGATGTCTTGGCCAGCCCCTAACCGAAGGAGGCCAAACTTGGCAAACTGCTGACGTGTCATGCCGTCGAGAGCTGTTTCATTCATGCGCTGAGACCAAATCAGCATTTTGTAGGCCAGGTCTTCGTCGGAAGAATGGCGACGGGGTTGACGTTTGGAAAGCACATGCCAAATGGAGACGAGCATCTTGCGAGCAATAGCGACAATAGCTTCGTTGGCGTGCTTACCGCGCAGTTTGAGATGTTCGTATTGAGATTTCCAGTGAGGGTCAGAACGAACCGCGCCCCAGGCGGCTTCAACCATGGCCCAGCGGAGCTCCTTACGGCCGCGTTTGGTGATGCCTTTGCCCTGATGTTTCTGACCACTGTCGTGAACCCCCGCGCCAAGGCCAGCATAGCCGACCAAGTTCTTGGCATGTTCAAAGCGGAAGATGTTGCCGATAGCAGAGAGAACGGTCATAGAAAGGACAACGCCGAGGCCCGGGATCTGCATGAGGAAGACCATATCATCAGCCCAGGGCTTGCGGTTGCTCAAGCGGGCCAGCTCCTGATGAATGGCTTCTTTATGAGTGGTGAGATGTTCAAGGATGAGCAAATCCTGGTCAATTTGAAGGCGGACGATGGACGAGAACTCCTGATGCTGCCACCAGGAGCGATTATTTTTGGAGAAAAGCGGGCCATCAGGGGGAATGAGATTAAAGCGGTGGATGAAGCTGTGCAGGCGGTTCTTGGTCATGGCGATTTGTTTATGGATGCGCCATCGGTGAGAGATCAAAGAGCGCAGGTCTCTGACATGGTGGGGAGGCACCCAGACCTCGGGGACGATGTCAGCGATGAGCAAAGTGAGCAAGCGTTCGACATCGAGCCGATCAGTTTTGACCTTGGCACCAGCGATTTCGCCGACTTTCAAGGGATTGGCAACAACAGCCTTGGCGACAAGAGGGTGGATGAGATCGTAGATGTCCCAGGCGTTGGAAGTGGATTCGATGACAACAGCATCTGTGGGAGAGAGGTTCTTCTGAAGCCACGCAGGGAGGCGAGACATACGAACTCTACGAGTGCGAAGAAGCCACTCCTTTTGACGGTTCATACCGCCAACGACGACATAATGTTTGTGAATGTCGATGGCGATGAAACGAAGGATAGGTATTGATTCGGGATCGGAATTCATGCTACACTCCTTATAGTTGGAGGGGCGTGGATTTTAGGGTCGCGAGGTACATCTACCGATACGGGTTCACCCACGACGAAGTGGGGTCCCAGACTAGAAGTTCGCTGAGCGGCCAAATAACCCGTCGGGCTTACTCAGAGTGAAAATGATGAGTATCCCATAGGTTGCGTCGGCCGACCCAAGCGCTCAGGCCCCAGGTATGCGCTCCCAGCGACGGTCAAACGAAGGATAGCACATCCTGCCACGCCCCACTACTTCATTCTAATAACCCCAATTCCACCACGACCCGGCTTGCGCCGGTGGGTAAGCCGCGCGAAAAATGGCGAATGGCTTTGAGCAAAGAATGTTTCGGGACGAAAACGCCGGGCGGGTGAATTACTCGTTGGGCAGCTTGTCATATTGAGTGGTTGCAGGGTACCGCAAAGATTGTTCGAATTTGGAGAAAAAACGGGTAAAATAAGGCTAAGAAATTCGTATTCGTTCAGTTGATAACCGGTAGCAGGGAAGGGACAGGCCTGCCCTGGATGCAAACCTGGGTCAAGAAATCCAAGACATCACGGTTTTGTTGACGTAGAGAGATAACAACGGTCAGAATTCGCTCTACAAATCTACTGCCCTGCTTACTTTGAGTGCCAAAACTACGGCGTCGCCAAATCACGCCTCGTCGTAAAGCACGTTCCGCGGCGTTATTGGTTGGCTCAATGTCATACTGTTTTACAAATGTCCACAAGGCTGGTTCAACTTTCAAGATATTATTGCACGTCTTGCGAGTTTTCTGATGATCAACATGAGTGCCAATCCGTAACAAACAATGAACGTCTTTTTGAATAGGCTGCATTGCAATCTGGAAGTCGGAGCGAGATAGCGTACCATCCCGGACGCGATACCACAAATTGAAGAACCGTTGGATTTCTTCCAACAATAAACGTCCAACGGTCTGCGATTCGCCGCCCCTGTCAACCAGGGCTTGAAAATCACGTTTCAGATGCGCCCAACAAACCTGTCGTTTTTCAGGATCAATCCAGTTGTAGGCGCTGTAGCGATCCGAGCCGATGATACCAGCGTAATCGTCCCCTGTCAGTTGTTTGGCACCATTTGCACCGCGGGTCTTGAACAAACGGAAGGCCGTCACCTGAGAAGTACTGCCAACCCACAACCAAATTTTCTTGTTCAACTCATACCAACTGGTTTCATCCAGGTTTATGGATGGTTGTTTTTGAACATATTCATACACATCTTGAACCGGTTTTTCCAACGCTTTGCTAACACGCCGCTCTTGGGCAGGGACACTGCCAAGACTGATATCAGTGCGGAAAATCGTTCTCATGATTTCTTGCATGTCCCGCTTACTGATGCCAAAGCGACCACTCAAATATCCCAGCGTGGCTTGTGTCCGTGGACCAAAACTGCCTGTTGGCATATTTGA
>Ga0257125_1003447_pt1 | contig 11234 bp, 12 predicted proteins | sample SI106_200metaG_FD_190183 | JGI IMG/M metagenome (GOLD analysis project Ga0257125, IMG submission 190183) | Marine microbial communities from Saanich Inlet, British Columbia, Canada - SI106_200 | ecosystem: Environmental > Aquatic > Marine > Inlet | place: Canada: British Columbia | collected...
ATATCATCGGCAGCATTGGTTTCTCCGGCGCAAATGTCTTTTACGATTCTCTATTGCCGCATATTACCACAAGCGATGAAATTGATATGGTCTCATCGCGCGGTTATGCTATGGGTTACTTTGGCGGCGGTATCATGTTGGCCATCAATCTCGCCATGATTATGCTGGCGCCCGAGCATCTCACCATCCTGATGACCAAGCTCTCATTCCTTTCTGTGGCGGTCTGGTGGCTGGTGTTTACCATCCCGTTATGGCGAAACGTGCCGGAACCAGAACGTCATATCAGGGCTGGAGAAGCGCAGTTTAATGCGGTTCAGGCAAGTTTTCAGCGCCTGGCCAACACTTTTAGAGATATTCAAAAGTATCGTGAACTTCTCAAATTCATCATCGCCTTCTGGCTTTATAACAATGGCATTGGCACAATCATCTATATGGCAACCATCTACGGCACCGAATTGGGATTCAGCACCATCACCACCATCGGCACCTTACTCATGGTGCAGTTCGTGGCCATTCCATTTTCATTCCTGTTCGGATGGCTGGCAAAGAAGATCAACACCAAGCCAGCAATTTTACTAAGCCTCGGAATTTACGTTTTGATCAGTATTGGCGGATATTTCCTTTATCAAGAGATTCATTTTTGGCTGCTGGGATTTGCTGTAGCAACCGTGATGGGCGGCAGCCAGGCGCTCAGCCGATCATTGTGCGGGCGTATCATGCCCAAAAGCAAATCAGCTGAATTCTTTGGTTTCTTCTCTGTCAGTGAAAAGATAGCCGGTACTGTTGGACCGCTCGTGTTCGGCATCGTCAGTACCATCATGGGCGGTAGTCGCTTGAGCATCGTCTCGCTGATCATCTTCTTTGTGCTGGGCGGTGGACTGTTGGCGACGGTCGATGTGGAAAAAGGTATCCAGGCAGCTGAGGAAGAGGAAGAAAAATTCATCGCCAGCATGGCAGCCGGCCAGGCAAACTAAAAACCAACCCCCAGCATCATCGGGAGAAGAATTTCAAGGCCAACGTCAGGCGCGTTTCAACGTCCTCCGGTGCATCACGCGGCAGCGATTGCAGCGCAGCCTGCGCTTCAACCACACTGTAGCCCAAACCGATTAGACCTTCCAGGACCTCAGTATCCGCATCTAAGGATAGGCCCACCCCAATTCCCGCGACCTGACCATCAAAACGTCCTTGCAAATGTAAAACAATCTTTTGCGCCGTCTTCTTCCCCACCCCCGGCACGCGGGCAAAAAGATCCGCTTCTTCTCCCAGGGCCGCATTGCGAACCGCATCCACTGACATGGTTGATAAAATACTGAGCGCCACTTTTGGGCCCACGCCATTGACGCCCAGCAGCAATGTGAAGATATCCCGCTCCTGAACAGTCTGGAAACCGTAAAGCGTCAACGCATCTTCCCGTACAACCAGGTAAGTATGCAGAATGACCTTCTCAGCCAGCAAACTGCGCGCCTGAACAAATACTGGCACAAAAACGCGCAAACCCACCCCGCCAACCTCAATCACCAGGCTATCATCCAGGATACTGATAATCTCACCTTTTATGGATGCTATCATTTTTCACCTCAAGATTACTAAAAACCATTTCCGAAATATCTGCTGGCTGAAAATGCCCATTATCATGATAATAATGCCGTAGATTATGACACTCGCCGTTGGTTGAATATTTCATACAGAACAATTGCAGCGGCAGCGGACAGATTAAGCGAGTCGCTTTGCCCGACCATTGGAATTTGGACCAGGTTATCGCATATTTCCATTTGCACTGTTGTCAACCCCTGACGTTCACTCCCCATCATCACAATAAGTGGATCAGGATATTCCATCAGGTGATAATCCTGATTTGAATCTCCTGAAGTTCCAACTACAGCAACGCCCTGACCCTGTTTCCATTCTATGAATTGATCGGTTGTCGTTTTGATCAACCTTTGGGAGAACACTGACCCCATACTTGCCCGTACCGCTGTTGGTCCATACGGGTCGGTACAGTGATCCAATAAAATCACGCCATCTCCTCCAACTGCATCCAGCGTTCTCAAAATCGTTCCCAGATTGCCTGGGTCCTGTACTGAATCTAAGGCGGCCCACAAAGCGCCCCTCGCTGGTGAAAGATGATCCAGCATTTCCCAGCGCTGCCGGATGACAGCCGCGATCCCTTGTGGCCCATCTTTCTGGGACAGGGTTTGGAAAACCGGCCCGCTGACCACTAGTACCGGACCACCAGACTGTTCCATTTGTGAAACAGCCTGTTGACCAACCGAACTCACCAACAACTCCGGCGCCACAATCAAACATTCAATATCTACCCCCTGAGTAACAGCCTCGATGACAATCCGGACTCCCTCAACCAGAGCCAGGCCAGTTTGCTGCCGCTCTTTGCGGTCTAACAACTTGCGGTACTGCTTGATCGCCTGATTTGATTTGCTTGTGATCACTGTAAGCGCTCCAGATTGTTGATCCTGCTGCTGTGAATATGGCATACTGCCACAGCCAGAGCATCAGCCGCGTCATCAGGTTCAGGGATTGCTCCAAGATTCAATACCGCAGCAGTCATCAGCTGCATCTGTCTTTTGTCTGCCGCGCCGTAACCAGTGACCGCCTGTTTGATCTCTCCGGGTGTATACTCAGCCACATTAAGGTCAGATTCTGCCAATGCCAGCATAGCAACACCCCTGGCCTGCCCAACCATCATAGCAGTACGCACATTACGCTGAAAAAAAAGCTTCTCCACCGCCCCAAATGAGGGATTATGAAGAAGCAAAAGCCCATTTAACATTTTATATAATTGTCGGAGGCGAGTTCCTAAGGGTTGCCCAGCCGGTGTTTCAATAACACCATATGCAATTGCCTCCAGAATGCCCGCTTCAGTGAGACGTACAAATCCATACCCGGTGCGTGCAATACCTGGATCAATGCCAACGACAACCAGCGCCTCGCCTTCAACCATGATTGCAGTTTATGCTGATTCCAGCGCCTCCATGGCCTCTTCACTGATCGTCATATTAGAAAACACATTCACCACGTCATCATAACCTTCTATGACCTCGATAGCCCGCATCCCCTTCAGAGTTTCATCAACGCTGAGGGCCATTTCCTGGTTAGGGATCATGCGTAATTCAACGACGTCAGGCTTAATCCCCCCGGCGCTGAGTTGATCGCTGAGCGTCTTGAAGCAATCAGATGGGCCAATGATCTCAATCATGTCCTCATCCAGCGAGACATCATCAGCTCCCCCTTCGACAGCCAGCTCAAATATGGTGTCAAAGTCATTTCCTTCAGTCGCAACTGTAAAATATGCTGATCTGGTAAACTGCCATGCAACTGATCCGGCCTCTCCCAGGGAGCCGCCTGCTTTACTCAACACATGGCGAAGATCGGCCACGGTTCGATTACGGTTTTCGGTTACACACTCAATCATCAGGGCAATACCATTGGGGCCATAACCTTCATAAAAGATCTGTTCGAATTTTTCTCCGTCTTTACTGTCGCCAGTGCCGCGCTTTATGGCGCGTTCGATATTATCTTTGGGCATGTTTTGCGCCCGGGCGCGATCAATTGCAAGGCGAAGCGTAAAATTTGCTTCTGGATCGCCGCCGCCATCACGAGCAGCCATCACAATCTCTCTCGTCAAGCGCGTAAAAATCTGCCCGCGCTTGGCATCCATCGCCCCTTTTTTTCGCTTGATCGTAGACCACTTTGAATGACCTGACATATTATTCTCCGTATGCACAAACCATTGGGGATATTGGGTAGTAACTACCCGATTATACCATCACTCAGCTTGAAGCGGACGACCAAGCCGATCAATTTTGATGTTCATGGCTGTCAAATGCCGCTATGTTTTAAGTTTGTCTAATTTATGTGGAATTCTCCGTTTTCTGGTTCAACAATCGTGATCTTACTCTCGATTTGGGCTGTTTTACTCAACATGGCCTGACCAGGGCAATAGCGCGTTGTTGATAATTCAACCGCCCTTTCTACTGCAGCCAGATCAAGATTGGGGCCTGATAGAACATACTCGACAAATATTCGGGTGAACACCCTTGGGTGTGTTTCCGTCCGCTCAGCCTGTACCTTTATATCAAAAAATGAGACTTCCTGGCGCTTCTTACTCAAAATCGACATCACATCCATGCCAGTGCATCCGGCCAACCCGATTAAGAAAAGTTCCATGGGTTTGAAACCATCCTCATCCCCACCAACTGCGGAAACTGTCCCCAGTGGTGCCTCGAACCCGCTGTCTGCCGTTCCAGTAAAGCTCATCCTGCTTTTCCACGAAACTTTTGCTTCCATTTAGTCTCCTTTTTGTAGTGATGTTATTCGAGCGCAGCTTTAATTTTTTCAATCAACTGCATTTCAGGTACTGCTCCAAGCGCCCGATCTGCACCTTGATTGATAATTGTGTCAGGCACTCCACTGATCTGGAATTGTGCTGCAAGTTTGGGATATTCGGTAGCTTCAACCATCTCAGATGACACCATTTCCGATGCAAACGCCATGCGATGAGCCAGGACAACTGCCTGGGGGCAGTATGGTCAGGTCGGCGTAACGTACACCTGAAGATGTACTGGCTGTTTCAAGCCTGCCAGAAAAGCTCGCCCATCATCACTGAGGCCTGAATCCCCCTTTGAAACCATCATCAAACCAGTAACCAGGGAAGTGAATTCATGCCCTGAAGGAATCCCATAAAAACGAATACCATAATCTACAATATCATTACCCTCACGGCCAACAATCACAAAACCAGGAACTTTGTCAACAGTATATTTTTCTGCAATTTCGCGATCATCATCAATATCGTATACGTGAAGCGCAACTTTTTCTGTCAAACCAGACACTTCTTCCAGTAACTGCTGTGTTTCTTTGCAAAACTGACAATTTTGGGTCTGGCTGCCAAAGTACAGGATTTCAACATCCTGGTCCAAATCTGCAAATAGATCCTTTAACTGCCTCGTAATCCCATCATCCAGCATTTGACTCATCCAAAACCTCCAATGTTCATTCTGATTACAATACTAACAAATGATAACCCGGCCTGTCAACATCAACTCTGTGATCATACCAGCGGCCAGGTCGGCAGGATATCAATATCCATAGATACGAAATCACCCTGGCAAAAGCGATAGTAGCCTGCTGCTGCAATCATTGCAGCATTATCTGTACAGAGATACAAAGGAGGGACCAGAACTGGAAAATCTGTCTGTGCATAAAAAGCCTGGCGCAGCGCCTGGTTGGCCGAAACGCCGCCAGCGATGAGTATTTGCTTGACCTGATATGTTTTCGCCGCTGCAAGAGTTTTACCCAACAAAACATCCACAACCGATTCTTGAAAACTGGCCGCCAGGTCGGCCACTGGTAAGCCCTCTTCTGCCCCAGATTCCTTTGCTTCTTGCTCCAATTTCCGCACCAAACGAAGCACTGCGGTCTTCAATCCACTGAAAGAGAAATCCAGACTGCCGTCCAACCAGGCCCGCGGAAAATGAACGGCGTCCTTGCTGCCATTGACGGCCGATTTTTGAATCGCCGGACCACCGGGGTATGCAAGGCCCAGCAGGCGCGCCACCTTATCAAAAGCCTCGCCGGCAGCATCATCAAGCGTTTTCCCAAGGCGCTCATAAGTCAAATGTGAATGCATTAAGATCAACTCTGTATGCCCACCAGAAACCAGCAGCGCCAGAAGCGGAAATTCTGGCTCAGGTTGTTCCTCATGAGAATCGATAGGAGATAGCCAGGCTGAGTAAATATGGCCTTCAAGGTGATTGATCCCCATGATTGGCAGCCCGCTGGCAAGGCCCAATCCTTTCGCCATGTTCACGCCGACCACCAGCGAACCAGGCAGCCCAGGGCCGCGTGTCACTGCGATTCCATTGATATCTGACAGGCTCAGATGCGCTTGATTCAGCGCTTGCTCAACCACACCATAAATAGCCTTGACATGTTGACGCGAAGCCACCTCCGGGAACACACCACCATACTGAGCGTGCAGATCTATCTGGGAAGCAACGACATTCGACAATATTCTGCCGCCATTCTCAACCACGGCTGCAGCGGTTTCATCACACGATGATTCAATGCCTAAAATCCGAGCTGGTTGTAAAAGATTAGTTTCTTCAGGCATGGTTTTTCACAGGTATTATCAGGTCATAAGGATAGTCAACAAATATTTCAATTTCACCTTCAGGGGTGATCCAGACCGTATCTTCAAGCCGCACACCCATGCCGCGTTCCGGATAATAAAGCCCGGGTTCAACTGTAAACACCATCCCAGGTTTCAATATATTCTTTTTTCCTTCCCCTTCCCGTGCCCAGGGCATCTCATGCACATGCAGACCCAACCCATGACCAATACTGTGAACATACCCGCTTTCAGCAGTCAGGTCGATATCAATAGTTGGATGACCCATTTCATGAAAAAGCTCACATGTTCGTTTCTGAAAATCAATGAGCGACCGTCCAACAGTAAGTTCGCCTATGATCGTTTTGAACACTTTCAATACCTGTTCATGGGCTGCCAGGACTTCTTCCGCTGCATACCCCAGGCACCAGGTACGTGTAAAGTCATAGAAATAGCCGCCGCCTGCTTCACAGGGGAAAATATCAAATATAATCGTCTGACCCAATCTTAAAATATCCTCAGGATTACCTGAGCTATGTGGTACTCCAGCATCTCTCCCAATCGAAAAAATGGAGTCCTCAGGATTGTCCGCTCCCAATTCCGCCAACCAGAGGTTGATCTTGCTTTTTACATCTTTGATGGTCCATGGAGCGCCATCTGGGTGAACCAGCATTTCATCCTTCGCGATCTGGCTGGAGAGCATATCATGCACACGGCTAACAACTTCAACTGTGACCTGGCCCATTTTCCGGATACGCTTTATTTCATCCTCACCTTTGGTGACCCGGGCGTCCCCCAGGGCATCTACCAGGCTTGAGCCAGTAAACGTCACATCAGGCAGCGCGGCCTGTAACCCGCTGAATAGATCATACGCCTGGCCGGCGTCAGCCTTGCCATAGACAGCGACTCTCCCACCTTCCAGGCCCAAATCCGCAAACATGGCCTGGTACCGCATGATTAAGGCCTTCAATGAATCATTGCCTGCTGCCTTGAGCATATCTGCCCAGGGATACTGTTTGTAACTGCGAGTTATCAGACCAGACTTTGCTGCTTCATCGCGTTCCATATCATGGTGAAAAAGCACTGCCGCTTCACCGCGCTTTTTAATCAGGTCTGCTTTGGTTATATGCCCCCCTCCAGTTAAATACACCATCGGGGCATTATGTTGGCCCGGCCCCGTCACTAACAGAGCATCAATACCATGTTTTTGCATTAGTTGATCAACTTCGGATTTCATTGATTAGAATTCTCCTACAATATACTGCCCTTAATGTTCCATGAAAAGCTTCTTTTCCCTGTGTTTTAACCAACACAGTTTATCCTATTTTGTCACCTGTTGTAACGCAGCATGCAGCGCCTCAATCAGATTTGACTCTTGAGCCGGGTTTACTGTACGGGGATCAAATACAACTTTTTCATGCTCAATACGTGCAATAACCGGCATAGGCCCCTCTCTCAACCTTGCCAACATCCTGTCAGGTTTTCTGATGGTCATGGCAAGTAGATAGGTTGGCAGCATTTCTTCGGGTAGACTGCCGCCTCCCACTGTTGAGCGCCCTTCAATCACACTCAGGGTGACCTTAGCCGGATCACATACGTTGCTAATCTCGCCGCACCATCGCAGCGCCCGTTCACGAATCGTCTCTGATTTCATCGAAATCATGCGCCAAATCGGAACTTCACTCAATGCCTCATCTTTTAAATAATGTGTCAGGGTTGCCGCCAAACCGGCCAGACAGAGCTTATCAGCGCGAACAGCCCTAGCCAGTGGGTGTTTTTTGATCTTTGCAACCAGGTCAGCTTTACCAACTATAATTCCAGCCTGCGGACCGCCAACCAATTTATCTCCCGAGAAACAAACCAGATCTGAACCTGCCGCCAACGACTCCTGCACCATTGGTTCATGCTGCAGGCCAAATGCAGCCGTATCAAGCAGCGCACCGGAGCCAAGATCATCCACCATTAGAACACCATACTGATGGGCCAGGGTGGCGATTTCCGATAATTCTGGCTCGGCAGTAAAACCGATCAACCGGAAATTTGAGGAATGCGCCCGCATAATCAGCGCTGCTGGCTCCTGCAGCGCTTGCTCAAAGTCCCTTACATGAACGCGGTTGGTTGTTCCAACTTCTACCAGTTTTGCACCCGACTGTTTCATCACCTCTGGTATACGAAATCCACCCCCGATTTCGACCAACTGTGAACGGGATATGACCACCCTGCGCCGCCTGGCTAATGTCATCAGCGTCAGCAAGACAGCCGATGCGTTATTATTGACAACCACTGCAGCTTCCGCTCCGGTCAGGCGTTGGAGCAGCTCATCAGCATGCAAAAGGCGCGAGCCACGTTTTCCGCGTCCAAGATCATACTCTAAATTTAAATAATCACGCCCCGCAGCTGCGACAGCTTCCTGTGCAGCCCGCGATAATGGCGCACGGCCAAGATTAGTATGCAGCACAACACCGGAGGCATTAATTACTGGCGTCAAAGTTGGCGCTGTCCAACCCTCCAACAGCCTTTTCACACTTAGAGCGATCTGTTCAACATCCGGCAGCGCGGGGCTATTTTCATTCCATTCTTTTTCATGATAGGACTGCCTGATTTCATCCAACACTAGCCGGACAGCAGACAGCGTAAGCGGCCTACCATTTCCTTGGATCAATGCTTCAATCGTGGGGGCTGATAAGAGCTGATCAACGGACGGCAGGTTACGCAAACTATTCATTCAACGTCCCTTATCCGCCAACGGCTTTTTTCTATCAACTGTAAAAGCGTTTCGATCGCTATAAAACCAATGGCCAGGAAGATAGCTCGATACCCATCCAGCACCCGACCCAACTGCAGCCAGGCCAATAGATTGCCATAAATACCAAGCCAAATAGATTGTCTGAGAATAACATTTATACTGACAGGAGGGTCTGATGAAAAACGGCGGTGTAAATAAGCTATACAAGGTACTGCCAGGCCACAGACTGCCGCCATGGAAAAGAAAAAGAACATCCAACGCGGCCCCAATGTGGGCAGGGTGAGTGCAAAAACCAGCAGCAGACCAATTCCACCGAATAGGAACAACATCAGACCCATCACCATGATTCCCTTAAATTGAGTATTTTTTTTCATATCGATACCTGCAATACCCATTATAACGTGTCGACCGCTATCTATGGTAGCGACCACAAGTAAATGACAATATTTTCATCACCAAGCTTTGGTGCGATCGCACCATTAGTTTGGTAAACGGGAACGCCCTTCCCGGATAATTCTGGATACCACCCGGGAAAAATGGCCAGATAATCCACACCATTTTGATTCAGATATTTAGACAATTCCTCTTCATCGCCAATGAAGGGGATTACATCAGGCGATACCAGTCCGGCCAAATCCAGCAGCGAATGTTCGCCGAAATAGCCAAGTGCGCCAATGTCATGCGCCGCGATCAAAGCTTCGGACGGCAAATTGACCGCCGCCCATTTTGCTGCAGCAACCATCTCAGTTTCAATGACCCCAACATCATCCAAATAAGCTGCGGCGCCTGCGAAATAAAAAACCAGCGTCACGCCAGCCAGCGCCGACGCAGCGCCAAATGAAATCATTCTCTTACGGTATACGGTGGTCGCCAGGACTTTCAGCAGCCATATTGTCCCCACCAATCCCAAAATGAAATAAACCGGCATGGTCGGCATCAGGTAGCGCCCATGCTGATAATCCAGAGGCAAACGCATCACAAAGATCAGAGTATACCCCAACCACCAGAGAACTGCGCTGCCCACCGACCACCAGCGACGTTGGATAATTACAGCGACCAACCAACTTACCCCAGGCAGCAGGAACACCCCAGCGCCGATCATCGGTAATTTATAAAGCTGAAATGCTCGCACTATAAATGGCGTTTCCAGCCGGACAGCATATTCGGCCTGCTTGGCATAGAATGTGTTAGGCAGCCAGCTACCAGATATAGCCTGGTTGAACACCAGATATGGGATCATCAGAATCCCAAACCCCGCCGCTAAAGCCAATAAATTTTTTGTTTTTGTTTGCCGCTGACGCTCCCCAGTTTTAATGGCTAAACAGACCAGAACCGCAGGGCCGAGCATGGTCATCCCATCTGGGCGCACCCACACCAGCCCCCCGATCATCAGGCCGGTTGCGAGCCAATAACGCCAGGTTTCTGCAACCTGACCCGCCGCGGCGCGTTCAACCCGAGCCAACATATAGAATAAAACCAGCACCAGGCCGCAAAACAAGACCGTTTCCATCCCAGATACTGCCGCCCAAACAAGATGCCACTCGCTGACAAGAAACACGCCTACCCAGGCAATCGAACGCCCTGATGCGTTCCCAACCAACATCCCGAACAGCTTTGCACCAGCAATACCCAAACCGGCCAGACACAACCACCCTAAGGTGATCGTCCATAACCAATAATCCAGACCCAGCAACCTTCCAAACGCCAGCAAGGCTGACCACAATGGTGCGGTAGATCCGGCAGATATCTGTCCTGGTAAAAATGACCACTCACCCAACTCAGCAAGGTTTCTGGCATAAGTCTGGTGTATCCAGGCGTCATCCAGTGGAAAACCTTTGAAACCAGCAGATTCTGCCATCAGTAGATAACCCAAAACTGCCAGCAAGCCAGCAGCAAGAATCCACTCTACCGATAGAGCAGAGCCGCCAAATTTTTTCAGCCTCATCGAGGTCCATCCTCAACTGCAAAGAGATGTGTGTCTGCGACCGTTTCAAGGTAAATTACCCCTTGATGCCCCTTTTGTGGATCGCAATATAAGGCGTTCAACCCAACAACATGATCTTCTTCCAGAATAATATAGGCAGCATCAAATTGACGGGCTGCCTTCAATAATTCATCAAAATCCTCATCAGGTATCACCACAGCCGCTCGCCCGGTAGCAGCGTAATAACCCGGCGGATTGTTCACCATAACAACAGAGTCAAGCCCGGCGCCAACAAAGCTCTGCGATTGATCGATCGCCTGATAATGACGCCCAACCCTATCCCAAACTGGCTCAGAAGGGTCGGGACCAATCACACGCTTGCTGAATAACCACCCCGTCATCAAAATACTGATGCCAATTACACCGCCGCCCAGGAT
>Ga0257125_1003448_pt1 | contig 11229 bp, 10 predicted proteins | sample SI106_200metaG_FD_190183 | JGI IMG/M metagenome (GOLD analysis project Ga0257125, IMG submission 190183) | Marine microbial communities from Saanich Inlet, British Columbia, Canada - SI106_200 | ecosystem: Environmental > Aquatic > Marine > Inlet | place: Canada: British Columbia | collected...
GTCTCAAGATTGATCATCACTCATTTCATGAAAAAGGAAATCCCTATCATTTCATCACTCATTTCATGAAAAAGGAAATCCCTATCATTATCATCACTCATTTCATGAAAAAGGAAATCCCTATCATTTCATTGTCTCAAGATTGATCATCACTCATTTCATGAAAAAGGAAATCCCTATCATTTTTATCATTTAATAAGGGAGAAGTTTCACCAGCCAACGCAAAAAAGAGATTTGAAAAATCTTTAAAGTTTTACTCTGATAATAAATTAGCGACTGGTTTTCTCAATGAGATAAGAGTTGATATTGATGAACTTGATCAGGCATTCTCCAGGAATAAAATGGCAAGAGCGATCAAAATATCGAATGACAGCGAGTTTCAAGAAGTATATGATATTTTTTTTGAATATTTTGAGGGATTCATAGATAACCATGTTGAATCATTAGGTATTGGGTCGGAAGCTCTGTTTGTATTAAAAAAAATGAAAACCCATTGTGAAGCGGTTGATGAAGATCATGATATTATTGCGGCATTTGATAAGCTAATTAACAACCTTTCCTAAATATAAGCCCTGACAGAGAACTATGAATCCTTATAAAATACTTAATTTGAAACAAAATGCTTCAAAACAGGAAATTGTAAAAGCGGCAGTTGGTGCACTTCGGGAAAAAAAATACAGTGGCAAGGAAATTGCCATAGCTCAACGACAACTCCTTTCCTCCGAATCAAGGGCCGTCATTGATTTCCAAACATTTATTAATACCGACCTTATAAAGAAAAAAGTCACACTGTTACCATCCAGTGTGAAAACAAGCCCGATACTTGAACGTTTAACTATTTTCGATTGATCATTATGTCAGAAAAAATCGATAGCTTGAAAAAGAAAATTATCGAGTTCCAAACCAATATTGTTGAATTGAAAAGCAATGTTCACAATCAGAAACAACAATTCACTGCTAGAGAAACAAATCTTATGCAAGGTCTTTTCGAAATTCTGGATGATTTTGAAAATTTAGAAACAACAATTCAAAAAAAAGAGAATGAATTTGATAAAACAACAAAGCGACTAATGAAAAGTTTTCGCAGCGTAAACAAAAAGTTAATAAGACTTCTGAAAAGTTTTGATATTTTTCAAATTGAGTTTTTAGATAACAAAGCTGTTTTGGAATATTGTAAAATTGTTGATACTGAAAAACGAAGTGACTTAGAAAGTGAAACCATTATTACTTTGGTAAAGAACGGGTATATAAATAAAAAAAATAACGTTGTGTTAAGGAAAGCAGCAGTGGTTACAGCGACGTCAGAATGAGCAATGAGATATCGTTATCACCCAAAGGATCAATTTCATACCATTATAAAAACTCATGTATCTATTGGCGTTTGATTGCAAAGGAGCACACCAATGCAGTACCAATCATTTTCATATTGAACGAGAACATTGCAAATTAGGTCGTTGGGCATTAATATCGAAAAGACCGGATAATGCTAATCTCCTCTCTTTAATTGCAGTGACATTTTCAGGGATGGTTTTTATTCCTGTATTATTACGGAAATTTCAACAGGTATTTAGTGACCGACAGCATCCTCTTCAAATCGAATTTCTACTTGCCAAGCATGCACCGGAGGATCGAAAGACACATGACGACGCAATCACGGGGTTCGGTATCAGGGCTTATTCAAATGGAATCATCAATGATATTTCCAAGAAGGAATTGCGTTATTTAAAAGCAGAAACAAAAGTAAAAAAGATGTTCCAGGGACATGACAACCTCAAATATTTTTTCCTGGGCTATGGTCAAACTTTAAAACCAAGTTTTGAAAAAGATCCCTTTGACTTCAGTAGTCCTCATCATCGTATCACTCGATTTCATTCTGTTTTTGGCGCCGATAACTCAATTACCAATCCTGTGGATTACCTTCAGCTTCTTCACAATAAATCCGTACTAAAAGGTCGATTTCCTGCTCAAAACATCATTAATCAACTCTGCTGCCTTTTAGCTGAGTTCTTTGACATTGAAACAACCCCCTGGATGGAAAAAACATGCGATTTCACTCAGGAATGGGAGAAAATTAGCCCCCCGAAACAAGAAGCAATTCTTCCCCTCATCGATATTATTCGCCATGTTTATGATGCTTCTCCATTTAAAGGATATCCGCTTTTAAATCCTGGTATTGTTTTGTTTGAGCGACCCGATCGTATGGTCAATAAAAACCTATTCCCAGTTTTGATTAGTGTATTGGATCAACTTCTACCCAATGTTCAATTTATTTTACGTGTTTCCAATGAAACAATAAAACACTTTCCAAATTCACTTAAGGAACAGTATCTTCCAATCCCCAACACCATCAAGAAACCTCTTCCGAAAGCGGCTATTATTCTTGACTCAAATACTGTTGGTTTGCTTGATGTTGACAGCCGCATTCCAAACTTGGCGTTAATGAAGCTCAGTCAGCATTTCAAAAATCAAGGGAAAAAAATCAGATTGATTCGAAAAAGCAACAGTTTTCAGGGAACTAATACTGTATTTGCAAGTTGTGTTTTTAATTCAGCAACCACTAAAAAGAAAATCGCCAGTTTAAAAAAACATCATGGTGAGAGAATTGTTTTTGGTGGTTCCGGATATAATATAGAAAATCGTTTGGAAGACAAAATTGAACACTTGGAGGCCGATTATTCTCTCTATCCTGAGCTTTCAGACCGGGCAATTGGTTTTTTAACAAGGGGGTGTCCGAATAAATGCTCCTTTTGCATTGTCCCGCAAAAGGAAGGAAAGGTAAAACAAGTCAGTAGTTTAGATGCATTACTGCAAAGTAAACTCAATAAACTAATATTGTTGGATGATAATATTTTGGCTCATCCAAAGGTTAATGATTTATTGGAAGAGATGGTAAAAAAGAACCTGCAGGTGAACTTCAACCAGACTCTGGATATTCGAAGAATTGATGTCGATAAAGCAAAATTGCTCAAGCAAATTAAGTGTTCAAATATCCGGTTTAGCCGAAGCAATTACTATTTCAGTCTTAATGATAATAAACATCTTGAGCAAATAGAACGCAATTATCGCCTCTTTGATTTCAAACCTTCCGATAATGTGGCATTTATCTGTATGTATGGTTACAACACCAATCTAAAACAAGATTTAGAGCGATTTCGTTTTTTAAGAACACTTCCGGGAGCTTATGTATTCTCTCAACGGTACCAGCCTATTTTGGGAAAACATGAGATCGTCATCAACGATTATTTTGATCACAATGCCGACGAAGCCATAGATGAGCTGATTCGGATTATTTACAAGCAAAACATGAAAAGTATGGAAGTCTATTATCGGTGGCTCAGTCGGCAATATGCAAAGGTGTTTGGAAAACTACATAAAGGCTTGGTGGATACTATTTTCAGATATAATTACAAGGTACAAAAAGGGAAATACATTGCCACTTTGGCAGGGCTTAATAAATAGGCCAATGTTCACTTCTCATTTCCATCTCTTTATTGTTCGCTGACAGAAAAAAAATATGGGGACATGGTGTGCCAAGAACGGATCTTAAACTAATCATTCTCCTTGGTTTGCTTAGATTGGTTAGATATTGAGGTTCGGCGCTGCACAAAAGATGAGGGTTTGTTGGCCCCTCGGAATCGGCTTACGGAAGCAGGTTCCAAACCACCTTGTGCTGCTGTAGTAAAGAGCTATGGTAGTGAGCGACAAGGAAAAGGCATGGAAAACATGTCAGGTAAGAATTAAGAAGGCGAACGAAAGTAAACTGTTCGATGAGATGTCGAGAGCATATAAAATGACGCCAAAACTGGAGAATCCGTGTCCTTTCCAGGATCAGTTCAGGAGATATCCGTTTACTGCCTGTTCGGTGTCCGGCATAAAGGCAGCGCGAGCTTAATTCAGGCTTTTGTGTGGAACTTGGGAACCTGCATTTTGGTGTTAAGGGAGCGATTCAAGTGGGAAAAACCCATTAGAATTTGAGTACCAATACTAGATGTAGGGGCGGACCGCTTTCGTAGTAGTGATGAAGCTTCTGTAATGGAGGTGGAGCGAAGGGAGTGGATTGTACAGTTTTATTTCTTAGTCAACCAGTAATGGAAGGAACTTTTCAGCAAGATAGCCTTATTTCACACCATGGGAGATCTTCCTGAACCGGAGTTAACCCATAGGTTTTTCTGAAGAAGCTTTAACAAGATATTCCTGAAAAAAACGCTCAATGATAGTGATTTCCTTTTTCATGAAATGAGTGATTATCAATCTTGAGACGATTTTCCGTATATACCACTACTTTTTTATTGAGTTTTGGACAGCAATGTCCGGTTAGTATTTTGCAAAACGCTTTCGTTTTTTTCTTTTTACGTTTTTTGGTTCCGATTTGAATATTGGTTCTTGATTCATTGATAATTTTGTACCGAAGCTCTCTAACATGCAATTGGATTGATGATCGTGTTTTGAGGTTATTGGACTGGTCCGATTACCGTGTGCCAGGGACACCTTGTCCTTACTTTTCTGTTTTGTTTTTTAAAGATTTGCGGGGAGTATAGACAGTCAATTGGACTAGAGGAAAATTAAATACGAAAGTATCACCAACTTTATTGATTGAATCCTTATGAAATAGGGGCTAAGAGCAAGAAGATTATTTTAACTTCGAAAAAGCGATTTCCTATCATTCTAATTTAACTTACGCATTGGTTGCATTCATTTCACAATACTTTTGACGTAAATAATTGATCGTTTTAGCCTATAAATTATTATGAAAACAGTAAAACCATCGACTACAGTATTTTAATCGACCATTGGAAATAAGTAATCACTATGAAGAAAAATCAACACCTCGATATTGCAATTATAGGCGCCGGTTTATCAGGTTTAGCCGCTGCCCATTTTATTAAAAAAATACATCCTGATTATCATATTCAGATATTTGAAAAATCAAAGCGAGTCGGTGGTGCTATTCAAACGCATACTCAGGATGGATTTATCGCTGAAGCGGGTCCCCACGGTTATTTGGATAATGTAGATGAAAGCAGAGAATTATTAAACGATTTAAATATCAATCAGCATATTCGCAAAGCATCATTAAATAACTTTATCCGATATTTATGTTTAAACGGGCGATTATTCCCGATTCCACAGCATCCGCTTAAAATCATCAAAAGTGATATTATGCCTTTTTGGTCGAAGGTGCGTGTTTTGGGAGATTTCATTAAGAAACCTGTTGAATCTGAACAAACCATTGCCGATTGGGCACAACATCGATTTGGTAAAGCAATATTACCATTTATCGATGCAGTCATTACCGGTACTTTTGCCGGAGATATCAATAAATTGAGTATCGATGCCGTTTACCCCGGTATTAAAAAACTTGAAAAAGAATACGGGTCTGTGATCAAAGGATTCTTTAAATCAAAGAAAACCCGAAAGAAAAAAGGATTGCCTGCTATGACCAATTTCAAGCAGGGAATGTCATTTTTTATCGAAAAAATGGCTGAGCAACATTCCATCCAATTAGAAACAACAGTATTAGCGATTAAACCTGATCAAGATTCATGGAAGATCACCAGTGACAAGCAGATATTTAAGGCCAGTAATATTATCGTCGCCACCAATATCAACCAGGCGCTTAATTTGTTAAACCCTGTTGAAAAATCACCTTTTTTAAAAGTCCCTGAATCCCGAATCGCCAATGTTGTCCTCGGCTTTGAAGCATCAGGTATCGATATTCCACCTGGTTTTGGATATCTGGCTCCACAAAAAGAAAATCGATTTGCCTTAGGTGCCATGTTTTCTACACATATGTTTCCAGAACGTGCGCCTGAAGGCCATGTTATGCTTGAAGTAATGGTTGGTGGCCGCCATCATCCTGATTACATGGAACTGGTTGACGAAGATTTAATCGAAAAATGTATGATTGACCTGACATCCCTCATGAATATCAGCCAAAATCCAGTTTTTACGCATGTAATTAAAACCAAAGAAGCCTTCCCTCAATTGGAAATCGGTCATTTAAAAATCCAGGCTTATCAGAAAAATATAGCGGCAAAATATCCAGGCTTATTTATTACTGGATTTGGCTGGAATGGTATCGGAATGAATGAGATGATTAAAGAAGCTAAAACAGTTGCTGATCAATTTTCTACCAAAAACGAGAGATCAGCCAACCCTGAACAAGTGAAAGGAATTTATTTTTAGTTATAGTGTCATTTGTTTTTTTGAAGCCAGCCATTGAATAGCCATTATTGTTTTTGAATCCTTAATTTCACCTTTTCTTAACCGATCTATCAACTCCGGAATGGGAACTTCGTGAATTCTGATATCTTCATTTTCGACTTCTAACCCACCTCCTTTTTCCATTTTATCAGTATCACTAACCTGTCCATAGAAAATACTAACACTTTCATTAGATATCCCAATACTGGCATAAAAAGTATATAAGTGTTCCAGCTGCTTAACCCGGTAACCCGATTCTTCAAGTGTTTCCCGATAGGCGGCCTCAATGGGTGTTTCTCCCGGATCTACCAATCCTGCGATGATTTCCCAAACCCAGGCTTTATGAATCGCTCTGGAGGCAACGGCAAATCTAAATTGTTCAACAATAATAACAGAATTATTTGAAACATTTTCTAATAATACTGCTGAAGCTTCCGGACGTTCTAAATTATATCGTTTAACTGCATTTCTTCCTTGTTGGTCAAATCGATCGTATTCAACCTGCAATTCATCAACTTTAATAAAACCATCCAGAATTCGTTTCTGGTCTTTTATCTCAAATTCCATTTTTATATTTCACCAATTTGTTTTTTTATAGACATACTTTCTTCATAGCTGAGTTTAGAACCCTCTGCGTCTCCCTGATCATATTGTAATTTTCCCAAATGATCATATATTTCCAATTGCCCCTGATGATCATTAAGCATTTTCTTGATGGACAAATGATTTTGATAAGTTTGAATCAACCTGGGCCAATCTTCCATTTGTCGATAAGCTTGCTCAATTTCTTTATATATTCCGTCCATTCTTATTTGATTTCCAGTTTGTCGATGTTCATTTAAAGCCGTGAACATAAACTGAATCGCATGTTTTTGTTGAATGGACAGTGAAAAATTATCGATTATTTCATCCAGAACACTTAAATATTCATCATCTGATGGTTTACAGAATCTTTTAAAATAGTCCTGATAACTTTCAGCCGCAGTTTGATACCTTAGCAAGGAAAACTCGCAATCCGCTTTTAATTTTGCAAGATCCTTGTTATGTGAAGCTTTAGTATTATACTTATAATTGGATTGAAACCAACGCATAATACTGGATAAAGCATCCTCAAAATTCCCATCCCGGTAGGCTTTTTCAGCACTATTAAAAATCATTTCAGCTTCATTTTCCAATACCTTAAAATCCTTATTAAAATCTTTACTACTCAATACTTCATTAGAAACCAGCGGTGGTTTTATTTTTAAAACCTTCTCTTTGCCCTTCTTTTTTGTTTTTTTACCTTTTTGTTTAGGTTTTTCATTTTCAGAATCTTTTATATCGTCGAAAATCGATTCAATATTCTCAGATGTGTCTTTTATATTTTTGATTTTACTGTCTTTTTTTAATCGATTGGTCTTTGGTTTTAATTTTCCGGATTCCAATGTTTCTTTCAAATGTTCAGCAGATTTAGATAGATTAGATTTTGCAACTCCTTTCTTGCTTTTGGATGAGAGTGATAATACAACATCTTCACCCTCAATAGTGCTGTCTTTTCTATCTTTTTGTGAGTCTTTTAGATTATTCTGGAATTTGGAAAAAACATCAGGATCAATGGTAGTTTCTGGTTTATTGTTTGATTTGGTTTTCTTTTTTCTGGTTTTCTTTTTGACCGGAGCACTTTTAATAGTAGAAATCATATTGGCAATTTTTTCACCATCCAAAGTCGCTTCCTTCTTTTTAACAGTCAGTTTAGAAGATATAAAAAGAATTTGAGCCACTAGCAACACTGCCAAAACATCTATCATCAATGCTGCTTTCCAATCGTCAATTACCCAGAAAATGCCACTTAAAAAACAAAGGACAATAAAAATCTGAAACAGGTTTTTTAATTTGTTCATATCCCTTATTATAAAATCATGATTTTAACTCAGATTTATCCTGAGCTTTGAAAGATAAATCAACCAATTTATCATTGGATTCCCTTAGTCTTCTGGCCAACATTTTTGAAAAATTTCGATAGAGTTTAGCCGTCAACCTGGAATAATTTTGATTAATAGATACTTTAAACAAGGTGTCGTGAGATATGGTAAACAACAGCGTTTTTGTAACAGCTGTCGCTGAAGCAGATCGGGCACGACGATCAATTAAACCAATTTCTCCAAAACACTCTCCCGCATTTAATTTAGCCAAAATCGTATCCTGATCGATTCCATTTTTTTTACCCATTCTCCGATGAATTTTAACTTCGCCCTTAAGGATAATATACATCGTATCACCTTCTTCAAACTCTTTGAAAATCGCAGCGTCTTCAAGATATTGCTCTGTTTTCATTAGTTTAAGAAAAGCAATCAATTCATCATCAGTGAAATCATCAAAAAACTGGATTGAACTTTTCAATCGGTCAATCAAATCTTTATTGAGTGTTACCATATAAAAGCTTTGTAAATATTTCAGTTATCCATAATATTCATTATTGATACTTTTAAAAAGTGTATCCACTTCCTGCTAATCTGTCATCTATTTGGGCAACTAATTCAAGGTCTGTTCCGAATCTTTATTATCGATTAAAATTTTAACTTTTCCAGGAATCCAATAAAATGGATTCAATAAACAAAGTATCAGCATTGTCGCTAACTAACCTACTTTCACTGTCAATTGAATTTTTTTTCATTCCAGAAGGAAAACCTACGTATTCCCTTTTGCCTTATCGGAAAAAGCCAATTGAGGCAATAGCCAGTATAATTTTCCCTATAATGTCTGAGTAGGAAAACAATATTTCATTTTTGGGTTTGACTATGTCAGGTGTTTGGATAAAATAAATTTTGGACAAAACATTATTAAACAAACGACACTATAAAACATGGACGTAAAAATATCATTTGAAGGTGGGTTAAAAATTAACGCCCATGCCAATGAGTTCATTTTAAAAACAGATCAATCCATAGCAGGTGGCGGCGAGGCATCTGCACCTGAACCCTTTACACTATTTCTAGGGGCGATAGGTACCTGTGCAGGATATTACGCACTAAAATTTTGTCAAACCCGTGACATATCTATGGAAGGCATTGAAATTAAGTTATCAGATGATTTTAATATGGAAAAAAAAAGGGCTGAAAATATAAAAATTACTTTCAATTTACCTAATAGTTTTCCTAAGAAATATCATCAGGCTTTGATAAAATCAGTCAATCTATGCTCCGTTAAAAACACTATCAATTTTGGACCAAACATCGACATTAGTATTATATAAATTATGAATCAAAATTTTCTGTTTTCTTTAATTGATGTGATCAATGCCCTATTTAATTTGTTAATCATACTAATTATAGTTAGAGCACTCATGTCATGGTTTCGACCGGACCCTTATAACCCTATAGTTCGGTTTATTAATCGAATAACTTCCAAAATATTAGATCCCATTCAGAGAATTATTCCTCCTATTGCAGGATTAGATCTATCACCGATCATTGCTATCTTTCTAATTCAGATTGTACAACGGTTGCTGATCGGAAATATTGAAGCCTATTTAATGCAGTATTAATAGCAGATAGGGTTTTTATTCTTTTTTTCGAAGAATTACCCGATTGTAGTCAGGTTGGACAGATTCAACTAAAGCCTCAAATTCCGGTGTAGCCTGAATATTTGGAAGATCTGCTTCAATAAATAACTGAAGCTCTGTCAGATTAATCAGAGCTTTTCTATTTTTCAGATAGCGAATAAACTGAGCGGAATAAGTTTTATCTCTATTTTGCGCAATATATTTTATTTTCCAGTGCTCCAGCAGACTTCTTTCCAAAATAGTATATTCACGCTGGATTTCCTCCCCTCTTTTAGCCCACAATAATAGTTCATCTTCGTCAAAACCTTCCTCTTGACTGGATAAATGGGTTAAAATTACATTTTGATTCACCAAATCCACGAACCGTCTAATGGGAGACGTTGCCTGAGCATAACAAGCTAACCCCAGAGCTGAATGGCCATCTGCTGTCAACCCAATATGCGCCGGTTGAATCTGTATATCCTTTAAGGTCGGCTTAACGCCTTCTTCCAGGTTTTTACAAACGGAATAAGGGGGTTGATTTCGATACAAACAAAGCAAATCATTTACAGAACAATAATGGGCAGCCAGATAATTGGTATAAATGGCCAATTCCTCAATAATCAGTGACGCCGGCGTATTTTCACGGACTGTATTGATATTAATATGGTCCGGATCGGAAATATCGAGTTTAACCTCCAGTCGATCTATATCTAGGCAGCCATTTTCAATTCGTTTATTTTTTAAATCAATACAAAAATCCAACAAATGTGACCAAAAAGAATCAGATTGATTCAATAAACGATCAATTTCTAAGTACGAGTAGTTTTGGTTAACATTGATTATTGATCGATAAATGCTGGTTGACTCAATTTCGTTTGAGGAATTAATTTTAATTTCGTAGGTGATTACAGATCGATCCTGCCCCTGAGACAGTGAAAAAAAAGACTCAGATAATGATGGCACAAACATCGGATAAACATCTTTTATGGTATAAACAGATGAAATTCGACTAGATACTATCTCAAACAACTCGTGGGATTTATGAATAAATGAAGCAACATCAGCGATATGAATTCTCAATAGCGTTAAATCACCTAGAACTTCCCAACTTAAAGCATCATCAAAATCTTTTGTCTCTTCATTATCAACGGTAAATGTCTCTAAATACCTTTGATCTTTGGTTTCAGTTTTAAAACGATTCTTCCAGATATCCCCTGATTTTATTTTCTCTGAAATCTCCAATTCCCGCGCCCCAAATTCCAAGACAATTGATGCTCGAACCAGTATCAATTTTCCCCAGGATATTGGATGATCTGTTAGTTTCAGGCAATTGATAATCGAACGTTCCGCCACACTCTGATCATTCAAATTACAACGAAACATTTCACTAAAATATTGCTTTTCTTCAGATCGCTGCCAATGAATCAGAAAATTGAGGAGCCTTAATTGAAATTTCTGCCAGAGTTCTGAATCTTCCGATGAAACTTCAGGTGTACTACCGT
>Ga0257125_1003449_pt1 | contig 11226 bp, 15 predicted proteins | sample SI106_200metaG_FD_190183 | JGI IMG/M metagenome (GOLD analysis project Ga0257125, IMG submission 190183) | Marine microbial communities from Saanich Inlet, British Columbia, Canada - SI106_200 | ecosystem: Environmental > Aquatic > Marine > Inlet | place: Canada: British Columbia | collected...
GTGTTGTTTCTTGGAAATCATTGAAACTAGCAGGGGACAAACTAAATGAATCAATCATCCAATATGCTCGCGACAAATTCAATATTTTGTTGGGTGAAATGACTGCTGAAAAAATAAAAATGCAAATAGGTTCTGTAATTCCTTTGAAAGAACCAATAGAAGCCATAATGCGTGGTAGAGACTTATTGACTGGGCTACCAAAGCAAGTTGAGATCACGGATGCCAATATCAGAGAGTCTATTGCCAAACCAATCAAGTTGATAGTAGAAAATATAAAATCTACCATTGAAAATACTCCTCCAGAGCTAGTTTCTGACTTGTACGAAAAGGGTATGGTGCTGACTGGCGGCGGAGCATTGTTGCGTGGACTAGATGAGCTAATATCTCAAGAAACAAAAATGCCCGTACATATCACCGACGAACCATTGACTGCAGTTGTCCGTGGTACCGGCAAAGTATTGGACGAGATAGATAACCTAAAAGATATATTGTTGCCGTCTACCAAAGACATGTAAATAGACCAATTATATGCTAAAAGATAACTTAAGAATTTTTTTTCTATTTATTGTGGTAGTTTTTTTATTTATCCTTTTCAAAAACGGACAAATTTTTGATTTGGGTTTTATATTTAGAAATACTATCTATACAAATAAAACAGTCAATAGTCTATTGGATCCAAGTCCAGAACTCCAAGAGCAATACAAGGATCTTTTGGTAGAAAACAATAAGCTCAAAAATCTAGAAGAAGAAAATAATCAACTGAAAGAATTATTGAACTTTAAAAAAGAAAAACAATACAATCTTGTTGTGGCAAATATAATAAATCGTGATCCAGTCAATCGTAATATATTGATTATCAATTCAGGCTTAGGTCAAAATATAGCTGTTGGTCAGGCAGTAGTGGTCAATAATGGCATTATAGTAGGTAAGGTCATTGATACTAGTGTTGATTCTGCCAAAGTCCGTCTTTTGACTGACAATTTTAGTAAGTTAGCTGTAAAAGTTGGTGATGATCGTCGGGTTTCTGGTGTTTTGAGTGGTAGCCTGGGCCTCGGTATGGATCTTAGCTATATTCCCCAAGAACAGGAGATAAAAAAGAATGATTTGGTAGTTAGTTCTGATATAGATGACTTGATACCAGCGGGATTGGTGGTTGGGAAAATCGAAAGTACAAATTTTTCTCAAGAAGAATTATTTAAAAATGCCGCTGTTTCGCCATTGATTGATTATAATACTTTGGGATTTGTAGCAGTAATAACATCCTTATGATAAAGTATTTATTTCTAATATTAATTTATTTAATAGCTGCTTATTTTTTTACAGTTTTAAATCTATATAACTACGGTTGGCAATTTGTGCAACCTTTTTTAATCGCTGCGTTACTGATTTATTTTAACGTTGAAAACAATTGGTTGTATTATGGTTTTGCTTTACTGGCGGGATTATTTATTGATTCATTGAGTGGTGTTTTTGGCTTACATGCTCTTATATTTTTATTTATAATCTTTATTCTAAAAACTTTACAACTCACTATCTTAACTTCAAAAAATATTTTGACAATTATATTATTGACAATTTTAGCCTTTGTACTTTTTTGGTTGATATTTTGGGGAGCTCACGTCTTGTTTGGTTGGGGAATTTATCTGTTTGATAAAGTAATTTTATTTAATATTCTAAAAACATTGCCGATAAATATATCAGCAGTAATAATCTTACACGTTTTATTTTATAATTTTTGGATAAGAAAGCATGGACAAAGACAATCCTTTTAAAATTCAGGAAGGTTCTATCCGTGATGGAAAGATAGGTAGTTTTATCAAAGATAAAAAAAGTGGTGACTACCTAGATTTGGGTATTGCAGAAAAAGCTGAAAGGCTTGGTAAGTTTTTTAAAGAAACTAAAGTTCGGAAATTATTTTTAATTTTTGCTTTTGTTTTATTTGTATTATTTGGAAGAACTTTTTATTTACAGATTGTGAAGGGAGATTATTATTTGGGCGTTGCTGAAGGTAATCGTATTCGTAATGATGTCATCAAGGCAAATCGTGGTCTTATCTATGATCGTTTTGGTGATTTATTGGTAAAAAACATCTCTTATTTCTTTTTATACCTTGTACCTGATGCTTTTCCTCAAGAAGATGAGGCTAAAAACGTGTTTTTTGATAAATTATCAGATACTTTGGGCATTGAAAGACAAGAATTACTTGATAGAATTGAAAAAAAACAAGATGAATCAGATAAAATATTGATTTTTGAAAATCTTGAATATGAAGCAGCGATAAAATTGATGATTTTGTCAGAAAACGAGCCTAGTGTTCAAGTAAGCTTTGAGCCTCGTAGGCAATATTTTCCTGAGCTCGGTATGTCGCATAGTTTGGGATACTTGAGTTCTGTGACAGAAGAAGACATGAAAAATAATAAATATAATTTTCATGATCGAATAGGTAAAAATGGTCTGGAACTTACTTATGAAGATACTTTGCGTGGTCGAGATGGTGTCCGGCAGATAGAGGTAGATGCTTTGTTTAGAGAAAAAAGTATCTTGTCTATGACAGACCCTATAGATGGACATGATGTGGTTTTGACTATTGATGCAAAAGCTCAAGAAAAACTTTTTGAGATAATGTCTAGACAAGCTAAGCTCAGGGGAAAACCAAAAATGGCAGCTGTAGTTTTGGATCCAGTTGATGGTGGAGTTTTGGCTATGAGTAGCTTACCTGGTTATGATAACAATATTTTTACTACAATATTAAACCAAGAAGAATATTCAAATATAATAAATAACCAAAATAATCCATTACTCAATAGAGTGGTTAGTGGAGCTTATCCCTTGGGTTCTGTATTTAAAGCAGTAATAGGCAGTGCCGCCTTACAAGAAGGCATCATAGATGATAGCTTTAGGGTAAATAGTACAGGGGGTATTTTGGTTGGTGGTAGGTTTTTTCCTGATTGGCGACCAAGTGGACATGGCATGACAGATATTTATTGGGCAATTGCTGATTCGGTAAATACATTTTTTTATTCTATCGGTGGTGGCAACAATGACTTTTTGAGCTTGGGACTTGGTGCAGATAAAATCATAGAATATTCTAAAAAATTTGGACTTGGTGAAACAACCGGTATTGATTTGTCTTCTGAGGCTAGTGGTTTTTTGCCCAGCAAAGCCTGGAAAGAAGAAGCCCTTGGAGAGCGTTGGTATCTTGGGGATACCTACAACTTATCAATTGGGCAGGGCTTTTTGACTGCTACACCACTACAAGGAGCTACTCTTATGTCTTATTTTGCAAATAATGGTATAATATATCAACCCCATTTTATCAAAGAAACCATCGTTGATGATCAAATAAATCCATATGAACCAGTCCAAATATCTTTGACTGATAAGGTTTCATCTGATAACTTAAATACTATAAGGACTGGTATGCGCATGACGGTCACCAGGGGTACTGCTCAGAGCATGCAATCAATATCTGTACCTGTTGCTGGTAAGACTGGTACAGCCCAATTTAATAGGAATAAAGACCCTCATTCATGGTTTGCGGGATTTGCCCCATATGATGACCCAAAAATAGTAATAACAGTACTTGTAGAAGAGGGTGGGGATACTGGTTTGGCTGTCACTGTGGCTCGTGAGTTTATGGAGTGGTATTTTTCACAATAATTTGATAATATTTAATTTACATTTAAGAAAGAAATAAAACATTATGAGTAAAAAGGTATTAACCCAAGAAGGGTTTGATAAATTAATGCTAGAGTTAGAAGGTCTAAAGACAGATGGTCGTATTCGCGTTGCTGAACGTATAAAAACTGCTAAAGAATATGGAGATTTATCCGAAAATGCAGAATATCAAGAAGCCAAAGAAGAACAGGCTTTTATTGAGGGTAGAATCATGGAACTTGAGCACCTGACCAAGACATCTACTATTGTACAAGCAAATAGCGGAGGAGAAACTGTTGGGGTGGGCTGTAAGGTAAAAGTAGAAAAAGACGGCCTTCAATCTGAATTTACTATTGTTGGTAGTACAGAAGCAGATCCTGCAAACAATAGAATTTCTCTAGAGTCTCCAATAGGTGAAGCGCTTATGGATAAAAAGATAGGTGACATCATCGAAGTTGAATTACCAAGCGGGGTGACTCATTATAAAGTTTTGGAGATAAATTAGTATGTTTATAAAAAAAATAGGCATTGATCTAGGAACAACTTATACTTTGGTCTATATACCAAAACGTGGGATTGTAATACATGAGCCATCTGTGGTAGCTATGTCTGTTTTGGATAAAAAAGTAATGGCAGTAGGGGACGAAGCCAAAGAAATGATTGGTCGGACACCCGATTCTATCGTTGCTTCTCGCCCTTTAAAAAACGGAGTAATAGCTGATTACAAAACTACCGAAAACATGCTTAAATACTTTATCAACAAAGCAGTTGGTGGTATGAAGATTTTTCGTCCTGAAGTCATGATTGCTGTACCTGCTGGTATCACATCTACCGAACGAAGAGCTGTGATTGACGCCACTCTAAATGCTGGTGCAAAAGCAGCTTATATCATCAAAGAGCCTATCGCGGCTGCTATAGGAGCTGATATTCCTATTGGTAGTGCTAGTGGTCATATGATTGTTGATATGGGTGGAGGTACTAGTGAAATTGCAGTAATATCCCTGGGTGGTGTTGTAGCCAACACTTCAGTTCGGATTGGTGGTAACAAATATGACCTTGCTATTGGTGAGTATATAAAGAAAAAATATAATTTGGCTATTGGTGAGAGAACTGCTGAAGATGTAAAAATAAAAATTGGCTCTGCACAATATTTACCCAAAGATGAAAAAATAGACATGGAAATAAAAGGTAGAGATATGGTCACTGGTTTACCAAAAACTATCATTGTAAACTCTGATGATGTCACTGAGGCTCTACAAAATGAGCTCCAAGGATTGATATCTGCTGTAAAATCTGTCTTGTATCAAACTCCTCCCGAACTATCAGCCGACATTATGGATAAGGGTATGGTATTGTCTGGTGGTACATCACTACTACGCAACATGGACAAGCTTTTGTCACAGGCAACTGGAGTACCTGCTTATGTAGCTGATGACGCATTGTTGTGTGTGGCCAGGGGTACTGGAATAGCCCTCGAAAATTTGGAATCATACAAACGAAGTATTTTATCTGCAAAATAAATTTTAAAGCAAATGACTATAGGTCTAGAAGCAACCCGGGCAAACAAAAAATATAAGACCGGCACCGAATGGTATGCTTGGCACCTTTTGCAACAATTCAAAAAACTTGACCACGAGAATAAATTTGTGGTCTATTATAATAATATTTTAGCTGACGCTCTCAAAGAAACGCCAGCTAATTTTGTTATCAAAAACTTGCCCTGGCCTTTCAAAAAGTTTTGGACACACATGCGCCTGAGTTTGGAACTAATCAAAAATCCAGTTGATAAATTTTTTGCTAGCAATGCTGTACCACTACTTACAAAGGGTGAGGTGATAGTCACTATCCATGATTTAGGTTTTTTCCGAAACCCAGAACTATATCATCCACTAGAAAGAATATACCAGCAGATATCTCATAAGCTTGCAGTCAAAAAAGCCAAAAAGATAGTTACAGTATCAGAAGCTACAAAAAAAGATATCAAAAAATATTTTCCAAAGTACAAAGGGGAAATAAAGGTGACTCATCTAGGATACAATGCTGACACTTTTAAAATTTTGGAAAAACATGAAAAAATGCAATTTATTGATATTCATGATTTGCCCGATGACTTCTTTTTATATATCGGACGACTAGAAACCAAAAAAAATGTGGCCAATTTGATAAAGGCTTATAAAAAGACAAATCGTAAATGGCCATTGGTGCTTGGTGGTAGACCTGGTAATTTTGGTTATGACGAGATAGAGAGATTGGCCAATGATCCTGAAATAAAAGATGATATAATAATATTGGGCTATGTCAGTCAAGCCAACTACCCGAGACTTATGGCTTCTGCGCGAGCCTTTGTGTTTCCTAGTAAGTTTGAGGGCTTTGGGATACCACTTATAGAAGCAATGGCCTGTAAGGTGCCAATTTTGGCCTCTGATATACCTGTTTTTAGAGAGGTTGCTGTTGATTCAGCGCTTTATTTTGATCCTGACAACATAGATGATATTGCTCAAAAGATGGATAAAATAACAACTGATGAAAAGCTTCAAGAAACATTGGCTATCAAAGGATTACAAAGATCTCGTCAGTTTTCTTGGGAAAAATGTGCTAGAGAAACTTTAGATTTTATTTTGAAATAATATGCTTAGAGATAAAAAGAATAGATGCGTCACACTCTATGCTCAATTAGGAAATGCTAAAAGTGCTCTAGAAAAAATACCCTTGAATCCAAAAGACAAACTTTTAAATTTTTTTGGTGAAGATTATGACAAAGAAATAAATATGTTAACCAACTTGGTAGAAATTAGTTGTCCTGGCTTTGAGCTTGCTAGGCATAGTATGATAATAAACAAAAAAAATGGATAAAGGTAGATCAAAACATAGAACCAAAAAATGCCGACAACTTTATTATCAATTAAAGATTACTAGACAAGCCTTTGATGAATTAGTGCCGAATCCAAAAGATTCAGGAGAATTAAAAGAATCAAAAAGGGTTTTTGTAGTTGAAAAAGGCAAAATAATTAATTTAGTAATAGATAACATTGACCCTTTATTTGTTTTTAGTAAAGATGTCATAACAGTAGATATTGATAAAGATGATGAAAATTTTTTAAAGAAATTTTAATATGCATCCAGGACAAGAAGAACAAGAAAAAAAACCAATACCACTCCCTCAATTGTGTCAGGAGGCTAAAGGTATTATTTCATCAGTCAAAGGTAACTTGGGGGTTTTTGAGCACGCACTAGATAATGCTATTAAAAATAAAAGATCTGAGCCATTTCAGCGGTATTTATCGGTGCTTGTTTTTGGAATAAAAGAGTTAAGAAATAAACGAAAATCTATTGAAAAGGAGCTAAGGGCACATAGTAGTGCAGCTTTTAGGAGGTTTTTGAAAGATTTATGGCCAAGAGCTGTTGATGATAAATTTGGTAAATGGGAAATGCAGAATGTGGCGTATGAAGCTAAAAATATATACATATATACAGATTTAAATGTTGACAATATAGCTATAAAATCATTGCCGGAAAATTTAGTAATCAAGGGTACTTTACGGATAGAAATGTCAGGTATAGGACACCTTCCTGATACATTGGAAGTACAAGGAGGTATAAGTGTAAATAAAAATCAGCTAAAAGAAGCCCAAAGACTAAAGGATGCTGGCAAGATAGCAGGCAAAATAATTGTAGCCTAATTTATGAATAAACAAACAAAAAACCAACTAAAATCAGAACGATGTCAATTTGTGAAGAATTCTATTGCAGCAAATAAGGATATTATTGAAGATTTTGGACGTGCTATCAAAGCCACGGCTGAGAGTAGAAGTAAATTGCTATTCAACCAAAGTGCCAAACCATACCTCGCATCTTTAAAGTGGAATATTGGACATATGCGTAGTAGAATAAGAAATATTAAAAATATGTCATAATATGTCAGATTTTGATAAAGCATGGAAAGATAGAAATAAAGTTAAGACTGCTCAAGAAAAAATGGAAAGAATACAGCTTTGTGATAAAGCTCGTACAGATTTGGAGTGGGCAGCAGAGGAGTTGGTTAGTTTTTCTACTGATATTCCCAATATAGTTGTCACTAAAGATTTTACTGAGGCCGATATGCGTATAAAAGGATTTAATCAAAAAGTAAAAACTGCCTTTACTTTGATTACTGCTCGAACGCGAGTCTTTGATTGGCTTGAAAATTTTCTAGATCATAATGTTTTGATAAAGTATCTAAAATTTGATGATTTCAATAAACCTACCTTTAATAACGATCTATATTTAACTGACCAAAAAGAGGTTATAGAATTACCCTCTAGCCTTACTATAAAAGGTACGCTAGGCCTAAAAGGTACAGGAGTCAAAAAATTACCAAGAAATTTGACAGTAAGGGGAACGTTGGATATTAGTGATACGAATATAACAGAATTGCCCGTAGACCTAAACTGCAATACACTAGCTTGCTCATACAAGCTAAAAGATATAGCCGAACAAGCAGTAGCTGACGGCAGGATAAGAAGTAAAAATGTAATATACAACAATGGATAAATCAACTAAAGAATTATATTGCCTTGCTTTAAAGGATTACCTTGGGCAAGCCAAGTATCATTATGACTTGGCTTTGGCTAGCGTGGCTGAGTACAAACAAGGAGGTGGGGCACCCTCTATTGGTTTATTCAAAAAAGAGGTTCTCATAAACATCATCGACGCCAAAAAAATACTTACAAAAATAGGTTTTACTGAGGATTTTAGGGCCTACATAGAGGAAGACAAGAAAAAAGAAGGAAAAGAAATATCACCTGAAGTTGAAAAAAATTTGAGCATGAGCGTTTTGAGACATGTTAATTTTGAAGATGATGCGACATTGGAAATAAAAAATATGGGTGATCCAAAGTTTATTGCCAATTTGATTAATTTTTTTTCAGGAACAGGACTTAGTTTTGATAAAATAGGACAAAGACAAAAAAAGTTTGCAGTAAAGACATTAAAATTTAAGGGCGACGTTTCTTTTGCGTGGGTTCATACAAAGCCTTGGCCTGATTTTGTACACACAGATGGTACACTGATAGTGGGTCAAGAACAAATAGATGGAAATGATGATGCTATGAATATTTTGGAGCACCACAAAAGAAAGGGATTTATAAAGGATTATAAAATTGTAGGATGACAAAAAAACAAAAATGTAAAAAAGCTAGAGGATATATAGTTAATGCTCAAAAACTTTTTATAAGCCTTGCTGAAGCTTTAAAAATTGGTGATTTTGATATAGCTCATGCTACAAAAAATTCTATCTTAATAAACATAGATAAAATTGTAGGATTATCCATGGGAAAGGACCTTTTGGGTAGTGAGCTAATAAAATATGCTAGAAAAGCCTTTAAATCTGAAGGGGAAACAATGACTATTGGCAGTTTAGTGGCATTTCATAAAATATTTGATAAAAATACCACACTAGAAAATGAGATGTTGATTTTGAGCAATGTTCCCGAAAATCTTTATACAACACATCTTATTAATTTTTTTAATGAAGACAGATCAAGGCTGAAGAAATTTGGTATCAAAAAAGTATTGATAAATAATGACGTAGGATTTGATGATATTGTTTTAGAACCATGGCCAGATTTTATTATGATAGATGCTAATATAATTATTTCTAGAGAAAAAACAAACGTAAGTATCATGGCTAGTTTATTGGATGCCCGAAGGACGGGGCAAATACATGATTATAGATTAGAAGATTAATATGAATAAATTTTGCTTACAACTCAATGAATATATTGCCAAGCTAAAAAAACAAGCCGAGCTTTTGGGTTTGCCAGAAAATATTGAGCTTACTCGTGACAACAGTAAGGACTGGATAGCTAAATTCCGAAATATAGACGCAGACATGGGGGATGATTATGATATTGTTCATGAACTTTTGGAAGTATTAAAATTTATGGATCGTTTACACAGTCAATCAAAGCTTCTTTTGAGGGAAGAAAAAATTACCGGAACCGGTATTGTAGATCCCATTAGTCCCGAGATGGCTAGTAAATACTTAGATTACAATTCTAAAGATGCTGAACTTATAATAAACCAGGGCTCTCCTGCATTTAGATCTTGGTTATTTTTGCATATGGATAGACTAACTGACCCCATATTAAAACCTGTAAGTATTGTTTATAAAGGTGATCTAGACGTTGCTAGTTTAAATTTTGTACATCCACATTTTATAAATGTTGTTCAAAGTTATTTTACCGTTGATGGTTTTATTGTTTTGTCACCCAAACAAGCATCAGATATAGGTGGGCAGGTTTTGGACAATTTAAAAGATAATGAAAGAATTAAAGGTTGGAAAACGAAAGGATAGTTTATGGATAAACAACATTGCCCAAAATTAAAACAACTCTATCAAAAGTTACAAACTTACCTCGAAAAGATGTCTAGTTTTTATAACGATGAATTTACTAGAGAAAATATCCGTAAAATGAGTTATGAAATTAAAAGTAATCTAACTAATTTTTATATTGTAGTGCATGAAGTCAATGCTCGTGTTAAACATATGCAAATACAAAAGATTGTTTCCAAAAATTATGGAGGTATTGATACTGGGGAATATATTAGATTTGCAAAACCAGGTGGACACATGTTTAAATTAACAATAGATGATAGTTATTCAGAATTAAATGCCTTTGCGTTTACCAATCAAGATAAACTGGGCCTAAAAGATTCATCTTTTATGGAGGTGCGACTAAAGGGAGATTTATTTTTAAAAGATCGTGATATTGACCCAGCTATGTTTTTTAAAAATATTGTAATTGAAGGAGACGTCTATCTTAATCCTGATTCATACCAAAAAATTACCGAAGACAAGATCATGGAATTGGAACGTAATGGACAAGTTAGGGGTAGAATAATAATAGCTAAATAGTTGACAAAATATCATAAATATGGTATATATATGCATAAGGCTTAAAACCAAGGTAATCGCTGCCTGAGTTTACTCAGGGAGAGGAAAGTCCGAACACCATTAAATGATAGTTGGTAACGCCAACCGTTGCTAGTGTGAGCTAGTAATAGAACAAGTGCAACAGAGAATATTCCTTCCGCTTGCGGATAAGGGTGAAAACGTTAGATAATTAGCTAACGCGTCAGTATGGTGACATACCGAAAGAGGTAAACTTTTATTAGGTGCAAGACCAAGTTGGTTCCTTTATGGAACGGGTAGGTTGCTTGAGATGTGTAGCAATACACATCCTAGATAGATGATTACCGCCCTTCGGGGTACAGAATTCGGCTTATTAGGTTTTAAGCCTTTTTTTATTGCTAAAATTTGATAATATGGTACTATTTATATATGAAAAAGGCCGATTTTATTACCAATATTTCATTGGTTTTTATAGACTTTGGACTGGTAATCCTAGCTGGGATATCAGCCTATTTTTTGCGTTTCTCTGATTTTATTAGCAATATGAGGCCTGTTTTTTATGAAATGCCTTATGATGAGTATTTAATTTTAATTTTAAAAATTGCTGTATTCGCCATTATTGTTTTTGCTATATCTGGTTTTTATACTATGAAGACCAAAAAACTAGCCCGAGAATT
>Ga0257125_1003453_pt1 | contig 11203 bp, 7 predicted proteins | sample SI106_200metaG_FD_190183 | JGI IMG/M metagenome (GOLD analysis project Ga0257125, IMG submission 190183) | Marine microbial communities from Saanich Inlet, British Columbia, Canada - SI106_200 | ecosystem: Environmental > Aquatic > Marine > Inlet | place: Canada: British Columbia | collected...
GCCACTTGATAGGGACAATAAGTGCTCATTGTTTGTAAATCAGTAAACTTTTTCCATTAATGGATTATTCATTCAGAATTTAGCCTGAATATTTGAACTATTTGCTATGAATTATGAGGAAAATATACAATTTTCTGTTCCGATGGTATTTTGCGAACCTACAGGATTAATCAAATAATCGGAGTCTTCTCCAAATGTTGATGTATATGAGTTTGTTTGCCCAGTATCTGGTAATTTAAGGCTTTCATTCATCAAGATTGACTGTGTTCTGGCAAAACGAAAGCCACGTGAATCGTTCTCTCCATCCGGACTTGTTAAATTGTTGTCTTTGCCTATTTGCGAAGAGTCGTTAGGGCATATTTTGTTAAATACATCCAAACAATTCTAATTTGGTTACAGGTTTTTAAATTATTATCAAAGAAAAAGTAGTTTTTTGGCTCAGATGCAATAATGAGGAGGTACAACCATCAAAGTTATATCTGATAATAGGCAATTGATATTTTCTCTCAATGTCTATAAGATTGTGCAAGTTCAACTTTTCAATGCTATTTTAGATTTCTAAATAAAATCTTAAGATCATGAAAAAAGAAAGGATTGTCATTCTCACCGGAAGGCAGAAAAACAAGCGTTTTATCATAGGCGAGGAGTTAACCATCGGTCGTCATAGCGATAATACAATTCAAATTAATAACCCGGCAGTTTCCAGACATCATGCCCATATTAGAAGATCTCCTTCAGGAACGTATCTTCGGGATTTAGATAGTAGTAACGGGACTTTTATAGCAAATATAAAAATCAAAAAGTATCAGCTAAAACCCAGAGATGAGATCCAGATTGCAAATGTTATTATGAGATTTGAGATAGTTCAAAAGCGTCCGAAAAAAAATATATATGGAAATATGTCCATATGGGAGGAAAATGAAAAAGTAACACTGAAAACAGCGTCAACTGAGCAGGTATACAAAACATTCTTGGCGCCACTTGATAAATCAGCGACAATTGATGATTTATCACATGCCCAAGCCAGACTTTCAGCTGTAACTGAGGCGAATAGAATCATCTGCAGTGAAATAAAGCTGGAAAAACTATTCCAGACAATTCTTGACCAGATCTTTAAACTAACTTCTGCCCATAATGGAGCCATTCTTATAGCGGACAAAGCAACAGGTAATCTGCAAATAGAATCTACCAAAAGCAGGGTTAAATCAAAAAAACAAACCATTAGTAAAACCATAACAAATCGTACACTGAAAAGCGGTGAAACAATTCTAACCTTAGATGCCGCAGACGATGAAAGATTCAGTGATGGGAAGAGTATTGTTGTTCAAAATATATCGTCAGCCATGTGTGTACCCCTGGTATTTCAGAAAGAAAAGCTGGGAGTGATTTATGTCGATACCCGTGGAACTAAAAATGCCTTCAAACATGAGGACCTAGAACTACTGGTTGGTTTATCGGCTACAGCATCAGTAGCTATAAAAAACAGCCTTTACCTTCAAGAACTGGAACAGGCGTATCATGATACACTGGTAGTTACCTCAAATGCAATTGAAATGCGCGATCACTATACAGTTGGCCACACATGGAGAGTTACAAATTTTGCATTGGAAATCGCCAAAGAATTGAATTGGAAATTTAAAGATCTGGAATTGTGCGAAAAAGGTGGCGTCTTACATGATGTTGGTAAAATCGCTGTAAAGGATAGTATTCTTAGCAAACCAACAACACTGACAGAACAGGAATTCAAAATCATGAAACTTCACCCAGAACGTGGAGCGAATATGATGAAAGATGTTGCATACCTTAAACCGCTTATTCCATACTGTTTGAATCATCATGAACGATGGGATGGCAAAGGATATCCCCAAGGGTTAAAAGGTAAAAAAATTCCGATTGAAGGAAGAATCATCGCCGTAGCTGATACATTTGATGCCATGACTAGCAAACGACCCTATAAATCGGTTATTAGTCCTGAAAAAGCCATTGCCGAAATCAAAAAAAATAGTGGTACTCAATTCGATCCGAAAATTGTGAAGGTTTTTATCAAATGCTATCAAAAGGGTAAAATAGAACCCCTCTTACAGGATTATTATGCAAGAGAGAAAAACAGCATCGCCTGCCCATTCTGTAGTACTTATTCCAGGTTTTCCAGCAAAGCCAAGTCAGGGAATGTTCTTAAATGTAAAGTCTGTCACCGCCACATTAAACTAGAAACAAAGGGGAAAAAATGGTTTTGCGAGTTGATACCGGAATCCGAAATGATTTCAGAGTTTTTTGATATTAAAAATTTAGATTAGGTAGATTTTTTGGTTTGGGACGTTGTAGGATATTGCGAACGGTGTGGGATCTTGATAATAATGCGACCTACATGGCTGGGTTTTCAATTGGTTTTCCACCCTTTGCATCCTCTTTGGGAAACTCTAGGTTTTTGAAATTTTCATTTGGTCTCGGAATTGCCTACGTTGATATCAATATTGATCTCAGTTTATGTACGGAAGCAGGAGGTCTTAATTCGGGATTCTGCAAAGATAAATCAAAAATTGATAATACAGCGTTAAATAGTTTTTACCCTATGGGTAACCTATACTGTTACGGTTTATGAGTATGTTGGAGAAAACTTTGGGCTTACTCTTTTTTCGGGGGAAACTGCAAGCACACATATCAGAACAAAGTTTAAAAACCGTGATAATCTAGACTTCTCAGACATGATTACTATCGCAGATTGGATTTCAATCAGTTGGTTTTTTTAGTAATAGTAATTCCAATATTTGTTTTAAAAACTATAAATCAAATTCACACAATTTTCCGGGTAAAGGAATAGCTACGGTTTTGGAGTTACCAAGAACATCCTTTACCCTACTTTAAGTATGCGGCATATTTCAGCTACAATGGATATTACTGCAGTGTAAAAAGATGCAAAATAGCAGTTTTTTACCTCAAATATGGGAATAGAGCGCAAATTAGCTATACTAATAAGTTGAGCAGATATTAATTTCTGATTTTAGGAGAAACGACTTTTAAGGCTAACTAATTTTTGCCCAACAAGTGTGTTCAGTGGAATTTTTGGCGCGCTCAAAATCCACTGACACTGACGTTCTTAATTTTACAGTTTCCCAGTCTTATCAAACGACCATGTGATGAGATTGAAAACCACTCCAAAGAATTCCTATAAATGGGTAGGCATAAAAACTCAGACTTGATAGTAGTGATTTTAGTTTACATTCAATAACCAATTTAAGATCTTTTTGACATTTATTATAGTTACCAAATGAACGCAAGTTTATATACCGCTGAATCAATTGAAGTTCTGAACGGACTCGAACCAGTCAAAAAACGTCCTGGCATGTATACCGATACCACCCGACCCAATCACTTAGGACAAGAAGTTATCGACAATAGTGTGGATGAAGCCATTGGTGGTTTCGCTCATAAAATCGATGTTATTTTACATGAAGACGGATCTTTAGAAGTCATTGATGACGGCAGAGGAATGCCTGTTGATATTCACCCAGAAGAAAAAATATCAGGTGTCGAAGTTATTTTGTCTAAATTGCATGCCGGAGCAAAATTTTCAAATAAAAACTATCAATTCTCCGGTGGACTTCATGGTGTTGGTGTCTCAGTCGTCAATGCTCTATCAACAAAACTGGAAGTTACTATCAAACGAAATGGCAATATTCAGCAAATTGAATTTCAAAACGGTGATAAAACAAAGGATCTTGAAATCATCGGAACAGTCGGACAGCGCAATACCGGGACTGCTATTCGTTTTTGGCCGGACCCTAAATATTTTGACAGCCGGTCTTTTTCAATTTCCAAACTAAAATATTCTCTAAGAGCCAAAGCAGTACTATGCTCCGGTTTACGGATTACATTTACCAATAAGTTTTTAAATGAAGTTGATGAGTGGTATTTTGAAGGCGGTCTTACTGACTATCTGGTGGAAAAAATCAGTATTTTTGAAATGCTACCGGATGAACCCTTTATCGGGGAATTTGATGCCAATGATCAAACAGCCCACTGGGCAATTGCCTGGTTACCTGAAGGTGGCGAAATAATCAATGAAAGTTACGTCAATTTGATTCCTACTCCCCAGGGTGGAACACATGTCAATGGTTTCAGAAGTGGTCTGTTGGAATCACTTAGAGAGTTCTGTGAATTTCGAAAACTGCTACCCAGGGGTGTTAAACTGGCTCCGGAAGACATATGGAATCGGTGTTGTTTTATTTTATCAGTTAAAATGCAAGATCCTCAATTTTCGGGTCAGACCAAAGAACGGTTGTCGTCCAGGCAATGCTCAGCATTTGTCTATGGTGTTGTAAAAGATGCCTTCAGTCTTTGGTTGAATCACAATACTGAAATTGGAGAACAACTGGCTGACATGGCAATCAATAATGCTCAAAGCCGATTGAAAGCCGGTAAAAAGGTGGCACGTAAAAAAATTACTGCCGGACCGGCGTTGCCAGGTAAACTAGCAGATTGTGTGAATCAGGATCCCATGGCCGGTGAACTTTTTTTGGTTGAAGGGGATTCCGCAGGTGGATCAGCCAAACAAGCCCGTGACCGCCAATTTCAAGCTATCATGCCACTTAGGGGTAAAATATTAAATACCTGGGAAGTGGATTCAACCATGGTTTTAAACTCACAGGAAATTCATGATATCTCTGTCGCAATAGGGGTCGATCCTGGATCAGAAGACTTAAGCGGTTTAAGATATGGTAAAATTTGTATTTTGGCAGATGCAGATTCCGACGGACTGCATATCGCTACATTGTTATGTGCCCTGTTTTTAAGACATTTTCATGCATTGGTTGCTGCCGGACATGTGTGTGTGGCAATGCCCCCTTTATATCGTATTGATGTGGGAAAGGAAGTGTTCTATGCCTTAGATGAAGAAGAAAGAATCGGAATACTGGCCAGAATTAAAGCGGATAAAAAGAAAGGAAAAATTGATATTCAAAGATTTAAAGGCCTGGGGGAAATGAATCCCCTACAATTACGTGAAACAACAATGGCACCGGATACCAGAAGACTGGTACGCCTGACTATCGATTCAGTGATGGATGCCTTCGATACCATGGATTTATTACTGGCTAAAAAACGTTCCAAAGATCGCCGGGATTGGTTAGAGCGTAAAGGACAACTGAGTGAGTAACTTCAACTGAATTAATATTAAAAAAATGAGTGATATAACAGATGTAACCATTGATGGCATTGAAACTTTACCTTTGGAAAATTTCACTGAGCGGGCCTACATGGAATATTCTATGTACGTTATCCTGGATCGAGCCTTACCGCATATCAGTGACGGACTGAAACCCGTCCAAAGAAGAATTATTTATGCCATGTCAGAATTAGGATTAAGTTCCACTGCTAAATTCAAAAAATCAGCCCGGACCGTTGGAGACGTGTTGGGTAAATTTCATCCTCATGGTGATCAGGCTTGTTATGAAGCGATGGTTTTGATGGCCCAGACGTTTTCTTATCGTTATCCATTGGTTTCCGGACAGGGAAACTGGGGTTCCCCGGATGATCCCAAGTCATTTGCTGCTATGCGGTATACGGAATCAAAACTTTCAGCTTATGCCAATGTACTGTTAGCAGAACTGGGTGATGGAACGGTGGAATGGAGACCAAATTTTGATGGCACCCTACAGGAACCCGTGACTTTACCGGCCAGACTGCCCAATATTTTATTAAATGGAACCACCGGTATCGCAGTGGGAATGGCAACGGATATTCCACCCCATAATTTAAGAGAAGTTACTGAGGCTTGTATTCACCTGCTTTCAAAACCAAAAGTGACTCTGGAAGATATTTGTCAGATCATCAAAGGGCCGGATTATCCCACAGAAGCTGAACTCATTACTCCCCAGGAAGAAATATTGAGAATGTATCGTACCGGTATGGGCTCGTTAAGGATGAGAGCGGTCCATGTCAGGGAAAATGGAGATATTGTCATTACGGCCTTACCTCACCAGGTCTCCGGGGCAAAAATTCTGGAGCAGATTGCTTCCCAAATGCAGGCCAAAAAACTGCCGATGGTGGTGGATTTAAGAGATGAATCAGATCATGAAAATCCAACCCGATTAGTCATTGTCCCTAAGTCAAATCGCGTCGATCTTGAATCCCTGATGGCACATCTTTATGCCACTACAGATCTGGAAAGAACATACCGTGTCAATATGAATGTGATTGGCCTGAATGGACGACCACAAACACTGGATCTACTAACATTGCTGAATCAATGGATAATCTTCAGAATCCAAACTGTCCGAAATCGCCTGCAGCATCGATTAAACAAGGTCAATGATAGACTACACCTATTGGAAGGTCTATTAATCGCTTTTTTAAATATCGATGAAATTATTGAGATCATTCGTAATGAAGATCATCCAAAATCTGCTTTAATTGAAGCCTACGGTTTAAGCGAGAAACAAGCAGAAGCAATTTTAGAGATTAAGTTACGGCAGTTAGCAAAGCTGGAAGAAGAAAAAATCAAGGCAGAAGCTAATAAGTTATCTGAGGAAAGGGCAAAGATTGAAACGACTTTGAATTCGGATACCAAGCTGAGAAATCTGATTAAAAAAGAACTTAAGGTCAATGCAGAAAAGTACGGTAATGATCGTAATTCTTCGATTGTAGAAAGAAAAGAAGCCCAGGCCTTAAGTCATACAGACATCATTCCCACAGAACCTGTTACCGTTATTTTGTCAGCTAAAGGTTGGACCCGGGCAGCCAAAGGGCATGATATTGATATCGAAAAATTAGGTTTTAAATCCGGAGATCATTTTTTAGCGATGGCCCAGGGAAAAAATAGCCAGACTGTGTATTATATGGACTCCACCGGACGAAGTTTTTCCACCCAAATCTATGATTTACCATCAGCCAGAGGTTATGGCGAACCTTTGACCGGACGATTTTCTGTCTCGCCTGGTGTTACTTTTAACGCCTTATTGATTGGTGAACCCAAACAAAGTATCTTGTTATCAAGTTCCATCGGTTATGGTTTTGTGACCGCGATCGATAATCTAGCCACAAAAAATAAAGCCGGTAAATCAGTTTTAAAATTTCCTGCTAATGCGCACCCTTTAACACCAATCAAAGTCCATGATTATGAATCCGATATTGTTATTGCCGTCTCCAATGTCGGCAGGCTACTGATTTTTCCACTTTCAGAATTACCAGTTTTCCCACGAGGCAAAGGGAATAAAATAGTGAACATTTTCCCGGCTAAGGATGAATACTTAAATCATATTGGCCTGCTGCCAGAAAATAAAAATTTGATTTTAGAAGCCGGAAAACGTATACTGAGTTTCAAAATAGAAGACCTGGATGAATACAGAGGTGAAAGAGGCCGAAGAGGTAAAAAACTCCCCAGAGGATTTCAAAACATTACGAATATTCTAATCAAAGAAGAACCGGAAGAAAGCTCTGAAGATCCGTCACTATTATTTTAAAAGAGGGACCTATGAATTTGATCTGTAATTGGTGTCAAGGCGGCCATGAAATTTCTGACAACCTGATTTGCATGGAGGGAGATCCCGCACACTATATTTGTCCCAGTTGTTTGATGCTGGCTGTTCCACTGAATCAAAAAAAAGAAAATAATATCAATGTTGCGTCTGAAGGTTTGGAAAAACGTCGTTCCGACAGATATCCTGTTTTCGTACCGGTCAGGGTCTCTCCACAGGATCGGGGAGTCATTGTAACCTCCGCCCTGGTATTAGATGCCAGTAAAAACGGTATGTGTGTCCAGAGTAAAATCAGTTTAAAAGAGGACGATTATCTGGATCTGACTTTGCAGGGTAACAACATAAAATTTCATGCAACTGGCAGAGTCGTATACTCTGAAAATATATCAGTTGAGGATGTTTCTCATTATAAAGCCGGTATTAAATTACTTGATGTTTTTGATGAAGTAGAATAATTCATAGGAATACGCCAACACCAAATTAACAGCCAAGTCGAATGTTAGAGTTCTGCAGGATTATTTTGTAGAGCACTTTAACATTTCCTTATAAATACGCTTCGAACCTCCGTAAAAATGCCATCAGAAATATTTGAACTCAGGGATGATTTTATTGAACTGAACAAGCTCCTCAAAGTCGTTAGCCTTTGCGCCAGTGGCGGAGAAGCAAAACAGATTATATCACAGGGACTCATCATGGTTGATGGTCAGATTGAATATCGTAAACGATGTAAAATCAGATCTGGTCAACTGATTCAATATGGAGAACATCAAGTAAAGGTAAAATAATCAGATGGATATTAATCAGTCCTTTTATGATTTGCATAATCAAATCCGGCAAACACTAACATCCGACCAGTTCCGGTTTAAACAGATTCTCAATCAAATTAAAAAGTTACATCCCAATAAACAAATTGAACAGATCCAGAGCCTGAAAAAAACAGTAGAAATCTCTAAAGAAAAAGTATCAGCCAGAAAACAATCCATCCCTTCACTAAGTATTCCTAAAAGTTTGCCCATTGCAGATAAGCAGACTGAAATCCAGGCAGCTATCGAAAACAATCAAATTGTTATTATTACAGGTGAAACAGGTTCCGGAAAGACAACCCAGATACCTAAAATATGCCTACAGGCAAATCGTGGTCTTTTAGGGAAAATCGGATGCACTCAACCCAGACGAATCGCAGCAACATCGCTGGCTCGGCAGGTAGCAAAGGAGATGAAGGTTGAACTAGGCAAACAGGTTGGTTATAAAATTCGATTTGATGCAAAATGCGGCGATAATACTTTGGTTCAGTTTATGACCGATGGTATATTACTAACTGAAATGCAAAGCGACCGAAATCTGATTCATTACGATACTATCATTATAGATGAGGCACATGAACGCACGCTGAATATTGATTTTCTGCTAGGGTATTTAAGAAAGCTTTTGATTAAAAGAAAGGACCTTAAATTAATTATTACGTCTGCCACGATTGATGTTGACAAGTTTGCAGCTGCGTTCCCTCAATATTACCACATTAAACAAGAACAGCACTATGCCGACCAAATTAATCCTAAAAAACAATCCGATTTAATCTCACCAGCACCAATTATTGAAGTTTCAGGTCGTATGTATCCGGTTGAAGTTCGATATCATCCCATCGACGAGCAGTTGGAGGAAGAAGGCAACATTAGTATTATTAATATGGTACAGGAAGCTGTTGAAGATATATTAACAGAAACGTCGGAAGGAGATATTCTCGTATTTCTATCTGGGGTTCAGGAGATTAGAGAAGCCTTTGAACAACTCCAATTTTTAGTATCAGAAGGTTTTGATGTTTTGCCACTGTATAGCCGTTTATCTGGAGGAGAACAAAACAGGATCTTTGAAATCGGGCCAAAACGTAAGATCATTCTGGCCACCAATATCGCTGAAACATCCATTACGATTCCCCGAATCCATTATGTCATTGATTCGGGTAAAGCCAGAATCAGTCAATATAACTCTCGATCAGGAACCCAGGGATTGCCGATCACCAGGATATCTCAAAGTAGCGCTAATCAAAGAAAAGGACGTTGTGGGCGTATTGCCAATGGTATTTGCATTCGCCTTTATACCGAGGAAGATTTCATTAGTCGAATGGAATATTCAACACCAGAGATCCAACGATCCGATTTGTCAGACGTCATCATGAGAATGTTAGGTCTGAATTTAGGTGATGTAAAAAACTTTCCCTTTATTGATCCGCCCGAATCGGCTCAAATTAAGGCCGGATATCGAACATTAAAAGAACTGGGTGCATTGGATGATCAAAAAAAACTATCGGCTGTGGGAAAACAAATCGCAAAATTACCGGTAGATCCCAGGACTGCCCGGATGATTATGCAGGCCCAGTTTGAAGATTCACTTTATGCAGTGCTAGTCATTGCTTCAGTGATTTCGTGTCAGGATCCCCGGGAGTGGCCTGAAAACAAGAAACCCCAGGCGATGCAGAAACACGCCCGCTTTAATTCCAAAGAATCCGATCTCATCACATTTTTAAATCTATGGGAGCATTATCACAATACCTGGGAAGAACTGAAAACCCAAAATAAGATGCGAAAATTCTGTAAAGCCAATTTCTTATCATATATCAGAATGAGAGAGTGGCGGGATATTCATAATCAACTGGGAGATATCGCTAAAGCGAATCACTGGGAGTCCAAGAAACCAGATCAATGGGATTATGATGGGATCCATAAAAGCATTTTGGCTGGTTACCTAACCCATATCGCTAAGAAGAAAGAAAAAAAGATCTATAACGGAACCAAAAACAGGGAGTTATTACTATTCCCGGGATCCGGACAATACAAAAACCGTCATGAGTGGATTGTAGCAGTTGAGATTATCGAAACAGCTAAATTATATGCGCATTCCATCGCCAAAATAGATCCGGATTGGCTTGAACCACTAGCGGGATCACTTTGTAAAGTTAGTTGGGAAATACCTCGCTGGGACGAAAAAGGGCAAAATGTTGTTGCAAATGAAAATGTATCCCTATTTGGTTTTAAAATCGTTGATTCGCGTAAAGTAAATTACGGCAAAATTAATATAGAAGAAGCCACCTCCGTTTTCATTCGGGAGGCTTTGGTTGATAGAAAATTTCGAAGTACTCTGCCATTCTGGAAGCACAATCTGGCTTTGATCAAATCTATTGAAGACAAGGAAAATCAAACTCGAAAAAGGGATTTACTGGTTAGTGACTATCAAATTGAAAAATTTTATCAGGATAGAATCAAACAGGTTTCATGTATTCAGGATTTACAACGCCTCATTAATGAAAAAGGTGGCGATAAATTTTTATTCATGAAAGAGACTGATCTCCTGATGAAAAAACCGGAAGCCCATAAAAACCATTTCCCAAAATTTATGGATATCATTGGAAATAAATGCCCGCTTGTTTATAAATTTGACCCCGATCTTGATGACGATGGCGTCACTCTAAAAATTCCTGAATCCATATTAAATCATTTAAGATCTGAAACTTTTGATTATCTGGTTCCAGGAGTTTTGCAGGATAAAATTTTTTGGTTATTCAAAAATTTACCCAAAGCCAAACGGAAACATCTGTTACCGATTAGCGATACCGCTCAAAAGGTATGGGAAAGCATGACTGCCTTGAGCTATACCAGTGAAGATTCCAAACCGAAAGCAGAACTTAAACAGGCTTTCTACCAGGAACTATCAGAGGAATTATATAAATTAAC
>Ga0257125_1003455_pt1 | contig 11201 bp, 8 predicted proteins | sample SI106_200metaG_FD_190183 | JGI IMG/M metagenome (GOLD analysis project Ga0257125, IMG submission 190183) | Marine microbial communities from Saanich Inlet, British Columbia, Canada - SI106_200 | ecosystem: Environmental > Aquatic > Marine > Inlet | place: Canada: British Columbia | collected...
TATGGGTACCCACTTTCGAAAAACACAGCTTTACGCCCACCACTACTTAAATACTGGGTTGATGTCCAATAATAAACCGAAAACGTATCAGGAAAATAGGTTTCATTAATTGCAGGATGAAGTGCTCCATAATCTACAATTGATAGAAGCTCTTTCACTGTTGGCACCCGCCAATCATTGTGATTTGCTAAACTGAGACTTGTACAATAATTATCAGCACTGCTCCAGTTTAGTTGACTGCTATCAGTGGATTTTTGCCAAATTAATTTAGTAACTTTATCGGTGATAGTGCCATCGCTATTGTCTGTATATGATTTTGAATTCATTAAAAAGTCGGAATCTTCACCAAATGTAGTGGTATAATTCAGCATACTCCCGGTATCTGGAACATTCCTTTGAATACCATCGTTATCGATGATGGAAGTATTGATTCCTGTGATCATTTCTCCAATGTCATTTTTGGTATAGACCAAAAAATGTGTTGCACCGTTTGGAATCGCAGTGTCTGTTGTCAAATCAATAATGATATTTGACCCTGTTTTGGCAATGGTTGAAATAGGTGTATCGTTCAGTTTTGCTGGTTCATCGGAAGATTGATCTGAGCCCCAATACAGAACATAATTGGATATATCCTGCTCATCATAAGTTGCATCATTAGTATCGATAGATTTTAAAATAAAAACCGTCCCTTCCAGTTGATTAAGGTCCGTATCGAGGTCCCAAAAACTTACTTTTTCTGCACTGTGGGTTGGAATAACAGCCGGTTCCATTGTAATAATACCAGCATTTGTTGTTTCGCCTTCGCTAATAGCAAGGTTAGTTGCTTGACCTTCGTAAATAATTGTTAGGTCTTCTTTTAAACCTTGCATCACAATAGATCTATCTGTTCCTATGGGTATGTTGTCGATCACTCCAGTACCCAATTCAACATCAAAATCTTCCTGAATGTCGCCGAAATCAGCTGCACTAACGATGGCTCTAACGATTGAAACGTCAATAGGGAGAGAACTAAAAACAAGATTATCAGATTTTTGATCTGTTAATTGTAAACCATCAGTTTTGCTTTGCCAGACTAATTGAGCGATAATATTTCCCGTACCCGATTCTAAATTATTTTTATTTTTTAATTCTTGATTTGTCTCTTTACAAGCAACTGTAAATAGGAAAACTAAAATAAGAATGGATAGCCATTTGTATACTGGTTTTTGTCGTTTCACTTTTTGTTATTTATAAAAATTATCAAAAAAATTAGCGTATTATTTTAATAAACAAGATCACCAGTTGATTCTTGTCGATCCGCAGGAACTAGCAGGACAATCACTAGGTTCTCCGCTTCCTCCACCATTGCTGCTACTGCTGCTATCATCACTACTACTTGAAGAAGCCATAACAGCGCCAACTGCGACGATTCCAATGCCAGCCCATGCCCACCAAGGCCAGCCGTCATCTTCTTCAATTTGTGGTGTTATAGGTGTTGATTGTGGTACGGCGTTTTGAGTAAAATAATCAGCATCCATCATATCTATTGTTGCACAGGTACCAGCTAACTGACAGGCCAGTTGCTTGACGAGTTTTTCAAGTGTTCCAATTTCTCCGTCATGCCGAATGGCTTCTTCTTTATGGGTTTTTCCGGTATTGATATTTTTTAAACTACCTGTCATGAAATAGATGCCGTCAGTGACCATATTATAACGCGTGGTAATAACAAATTGTGCATTTAAAGATTCTGCCACGATTGCGCTGCACTCTTCTCTGGAACATCCATATTGCTCCTGGATTTCATCGGCATTCGTTTGGTCAATTGCATCACTGTTAACGAGGTTAAATTTACCGGTTTTTGTCAGCGCCGAGCGAAAAATATTGGTATAGGTTGTTACGATTTCTTTATTAAGGTGGGGGGCCTCAATCGGAAGGACTGCGATTAGATCTTCGTTTTTCGTACGCTCTGCATCATAACTAACCGTCGTTTTTGAAATCAGTTGGCCCGACATCTGGTTAATAGCATTCAATGTAATTTCTGTAGATTCCCCTTTCGGTTGATGGGTTCCTTTGATTAACACAGCTTTAAAGGAAACACCTAACAGGCTACTTTCTTCCAAAATAATTTTTGCTTTAGGATATTTAACCTGTAAAATTGAATAAAGCGTACTTTTTATTTTACGCGCGTCCTGATCATATTGTCCCGAGTGAATATTAGAAACTTCCAGGATGATTTCAAATTCTCCATCTCTTTCCAAACCGTTTTCTTGCAGTTCTGATACTGCTAACTCAACTGCGTCTTCCATTGTTGCCGCAGCTAGTGAAAAAGGAATTATCATTAAAATGGGCATTGTGAATAGAATTATAATTGTAAAACTACCTTTGAAAAAAGGTTTGAGATATTTCTTAGTTGTAGTCATACTTAATCCACTTTAGATTAATTAGTCCTTGATCGAAAATGCATCAATCCGGTAATTAGGGGTATCGCTACGAAGTCTCACGATCCTCGTAACTATCTGATATTTCATGGTTAAGTCTTTGCTAAGTATTGTACATGTCCCCGCATTACCTATTTTTCGTTCAGATACTAATTATTTTCAATTGCAATAATTGGTTGATAAGTTCTGTCAATTTACTTTCATGATCCTGGTTAAATCCTATAATATTGTGGTTATCTTTCGATTTTTATTAAAGTTAAAAATCCGCCTTGCAGTAATCTGTCTACAGTTGGTTTTGCACGAGTTATACACAGAAAAAATCAAATAAATCAAATATAAAATGTTTTGAAACTATTCTGAATGTCGCCAACTGTCATTTTTTTTAGAGAAAATATTTTAAATAGTATATCATATTAGCTATTTGTATTAATTTATTGATAAAAATGGCTAAATTAATTTGTCGTAAAATGGTAGTACTTTTTTCTGCCAGATTTATTTTAATGAAATACACTCTTGATTAATGTTAAAGAATCCGTCTGAGGGAAATATTAATAGCAATTAAACTGCTGTGATCAATCTGACTATTATTGCCAATAAATTATGGAGATGCCTTTTTAATCAGTAAAATCTTCAAAGCAATCATGAATAGCATTATTCCTACCAATTAGTAGAAAATCTTTTCAGGCAACTTATTGAAAATATTTTTTTCCAACAAAGTTCCTTATAAGCTGGATATCAAAAATCCTATAATGAGAGGGATGTCTCAATTGTCAATCAGATCGGTTAAGGCGAATATTGTAACTATCTTAATATTAATCAGTAATGCAGTAACAACCCATGGTCGCTGTAAATTGTTTTTTATTCAGTTTTAGCAGCTAATAAACCATTACCTTCACAATACTTCCGGTTCATATTACTCCTGATAAATGACCATAGTCCACCACGGTCATCAATTGCTATTTATTATTAAACTTAAAGGAACAGCTAGTTTTTAAGATATTCAACAAGGCCAGAAACTTAATGGCGCGATTGCCAGTATTGATTTTAACAATTCAGAAGCAAGAATTAGTAAGAAATGAAAAACAGCGATGGTGTAGGGTAAAGCCGTGAGATGATCACTCAACCATGCTATTTATAGGATATTATCTTTTGAAGACGAACATTTTCGAATATATTTAAAATATTCTCTTGGCCCCTAAGCCTGTGCATACTTGGAAAATTGCCGATCTCATAGTTGATAAAATATCGTTTATTTTGTAAAATCTTCAATTTGATTTTAGTACCAGAAATTAGAAATGAACTAAGCGATTCTATTTTATAAGTACCAGGCCTAAGACTGATTTCAAAGAAACCTCCATTTTCAATATCACCTAAAATTTTACCATTTAATTTGATGGTCGGAGTTCTACCTTGTAAAGAAGCAATTGGCTCACGAATAATATATAATAAGGCGAGCCCTTTTTTGACTACTTTTGTTTTATATGGTTTGCCTTCAACTGTCCTGAATACCGGTGCCTGCATCCCAATACATGATGATAAATACAATACCATAAAAATTATGAGGAAAATTATTGGTAGTCTATTTTTCATTTTTTTCACTTTCTTTATATGGCAAAAACCTAATTCACAGGAGCAATTTTTTGGAAAAAGTTAGATGGCAAGCTTAATTGGTATCGGTGGTTAAATTACACTAAAACAGATTTCGCTGTAATCAATTGCTTTGACAATAGCAGAGATAAAAACTTTACTCAATCGCCTGGTTGGTATAAAGAAATTCTTTTTGCTTAGCCTATAAAATCATAGGGAGCAGGATATTATAGCAAACAACAATTTGGTGTCGGCTTACAGTATTAAATTCGAACAGACACGACCAGGCTTGATATTAGCGAATAAGAATAGTGGTCGGGATAATTCTAATGATACCTGATTGGCTACCGTTCAAATTAAATTTTTGAATTTGATTATTGCAAGTGCTAAACGAGGCTTGCTATGCTATAGAGTAATATGTAAAGTCTTTTTACTACTATTTTGAAGCTTCAAGATCTGATAGTACTAAAAAATGAAAGTTATGGAGATTCTGTATTATTACATATTAAGTAAATCAGGATAATGATATGCAAATAAAACCAGCACATATTAAAGAGACTATTTCGTTTGATGATTTCGATAAACTTGATATTCGGGTTGGTACCATTACTTCAGTCTTAGATGTGGCAAAATCAAACAAACTAATGAAATTGATGGTAGATTTTGGAGACCACACCCGGTCTATCCTGGCAGGGATCAAACAGGAACGTGAAAAACCGATGCCAAATGGATCCAGATGTGGATAATAGAAGTTTTAACAATAAGTTTAGGGCTAACGATAAAAGTGGCAATCTCTATAATGACGTTTCAAGAGATTACCACTGAGTTGTGATATTCATGACAAAGAATAAGGACTTTCGAATCAACACCTGATTTTATTTAGGCCGACATTTATTAAATTAGTATTTTCCTGCCAGCTCATAACCTGCTTGAATCGCATGGTAGATATCATTGACTTCCCGGGCATCTCCAATCACTTCAATATCGGATACCAATCCCTTTATTGAGTCAATCGGACCGGCTGCGGAAAGCATGCCTGAAGCAAGGATAACAGTCTGAAAAGGTTCCAGCCTTTTAACTTCAGATTCTATTTCAACCTCCACTCCATCTTTTGTAAAAGCTTTTACAGTAGTGTGTGGCATCACACTCACATTTTTCATTTGTCCGATTCTGTTTAATGTCAGTTTGCTGCTGATTAAGTCCATCCCGCTGCCAATCGGGTCACTACGTTTCGTCGTCACCACTTCAAACCCTTCATTTCCTAATAATTCCACAATTTCAAGACCGGTTCTTCCTGCTCCGATCACCAGGACCCTGGGGCCTTTAACAATTTTTTCTTTATTAAAGTATTCCAGAGAAGTCAAATGATGCTGGTCGTTAAGTCCCTCAATTTTCGGAATATTCTGCATCACACCAGTCGCCCAGACTAAAAGATCCGGTAGTTGCTTTTTGATGAGTTTGGCGTCAACTAAAGTTCCAGTTAAGATCTTTGCATGGCTTCGCACTTGTACTTCCAACCCGTCGAGTCCGTCTTTCATGTCTTTTTTGCCTGGGGCTTGCCAGGATAAAGAGAATTGTCCACCAAGGTGTGCTTCTTTTTCAACCAAAGTCACATCATGACCGCGTTTTGATAAATACAGTGCAGCGCTCATTCCGGCTGGACCACCACCGGCAATCAGCACTTTTTGGGGTATCGTAATTGGATCAGATTCAGTGTATCCGAGGGTAGGATTGAGATTACACCCCAGTGTTTTACCATTTTTCATACGATGAAGGCATCCCTGTAAACAATATCCGCAATAAACGACCTCATGCTCTTTTTCAGACTGCCATTTTTCTAGCAAACCAGGGTCTGCAAGCAAAGGCCTACCGAGAGCGACTAAATCGGCTTGACCTTTCTTGATGACTTCTTGAACCTTTTCCTTTCTTCCCATTCTTCCTGCTATAATTATTGGGAGTGATGATCTGCGACGAACCTCGGCTAACGCATCGAGTTGCGGTTTTTCCGGAAGACTAGCGTGATGGAAATACCAAGGAGGACTAAAACAGACCGACCCCATCCCTACATGGATAGCTGAAACCCCTACATCGGCAGCAAATTCCAGTAATAAATATAAATCTTCCTGATCAATCCCAAATTTCGGTGACATTTCGCTTCCGGAAATTCGGAGAATAATAGGCAAATCGACGGTAATTTCTTTTACTGCATTAAGAACGTCACGGGCAAATCTAAGTTTGTTTTCTCCATAGACATCGGTCCTATGATTGATTTTTTGATTCAAAAACTGTGATATCAGATACCCATGTCCTCCCTGGATTTCAATGAGATCAAAATTTGCAGCGATGGCTGTTCGTGCGGCATTGCGATACCCTTCAATGATTGACGCAATCTCCTCAGAGCTTAATTCATCTGCTGTCAATCCACTACTGGGACACGTAATTACGGAAGGTGCTTTCGGGTTCGAACCGGAGGCTTTCGGATTCGCTGCTGCTCCGGCATGATTTAAATGCAGGCAGGCAAGACGATTTTCCCCATGGATGACATCAACGATTTTACGGAGTTCCTTGCTACTTTCCGGTCGATGGACACATAATTGTTTGGGATGCTCCCGTCCGTCAGGAGTAACCGCAACTGGTTCCAGGATCAGCACTGCGGGGCCATCTTTGGCAATCTGACGATAAAAAGATAACTGGCGATCGGTGACGACGCCATCAGGGCTGCCATAGCCTGTTTTAATTGGTGCCAGGACAAAGTGATTTTTTAACGTTAATCCGCCTAATTTGAACGTTTTAAATAAATTTTCCATAGTTTCCCTCATGAGTTAATTAGCAAAAAATTTTTTTTAGGGTAATCGAACAACCAACACAGGCTTTTCACAGGTTCTTATGACTTCATCCACGACACTGCCGATCAGTGCCTGACCGATTTTCCCATGGCCATGGGTTCCCATAACAACCAAATCATACTGCCCTTCATTGGCAGTTGAGATAATATTTTGAACTGGATTACCCACTTTGATGATGACATCATCCATGTTCACTGGACAATTCCCGGTTTCACCTTCCACTTGTTTGTGCATTTCACTTATTCGACTTTTTACAGCATTTTTGGCTGTGATAATTCCTTTTTGATTAAGTTCCTCCCTAGTCGGTTCCGATGCCAGATCCTTCAAATCGATACTCGTGCCAAGGGAAAATTCTTCCAGCATATCGGGGATCACATGCAACACGTTCACAATGCCATTGGTGATTTGACCCAGCACACACGCATGACGCATGGCATGTTTGGCTGTTTCGGACATATCCGTGGCATATAGTATTCGATGAAAAGCGGGTAAAAGATGGTCATTCAATGGTTCCAATCGATCAGTAAGGGCATTGACAGATGAAATGGATAATTCTTGATTATGCATCTTTTTCCTAGCATCCAATGTTGGCGATTGCTTAGCCACCTCCTTGGCTTTACCAAAAATCAAATCAACCCAGCGTACATACCAGGCCGCAGTTTGGATCTGAATGACATATGCCAGTGAAATTAGCAGGGCAATGGTCATCCCATCTTGACCGAAAGCTGTCATGGCAATAGCTAGGGCGATCGAGAGATCCCGCATAACAACGCCAAATACCATGGCAATGGCGTCCTCTCTTTTGAAGAACAATCTGCCCATGATCGATAAAACCAGGTAAGTCAATAAGTAGAAAACCAACAAAGGAAAAAATATTTGTAATAGGTCAAGCGGATTGGCGACAACGCTTCGTGCCTTTAATGACATGGCCACAAAGGCAATCATAATCACACCCAAGGCTGAAAAGGGAGGAAACTTGGGTTTTAAGCGATCATTCCAGGTTTGCATTCCATATTTCCGTTTCAAAGTCTCCTGGGTGATCATACCTGCAGCCATAGGAACGAAAACGAATAAAGCAATCTGTTTGAACATGTGTAATATATTTACATCGATGATAGCTCCCATAAAAAACTTGGTATAGATCGGTGCAGCCAAAGAACCGATCACCAGACCGAATATTACCATTTTAGTGGCAGCTTCCTTATTACCCCGTGCAAAACCCGTCCAGGAAATGGTCATCCCGGAAGTGGGTAGTACCCCAATTAAAAAAAGACCGACAGCCCAAAGACCATATCGTGGATCATCACCCGATAAAAATAGTCTACCGATATAAAATGCGGCAATTGGAACCGCTACAAAGTTAACAATCTGGGTAAACACTTGAATACGGACATCTTTACCACTTAATACCGATCTAACATTGAGGGTCACCATCATGGGGTACACCATCACAAATGTCACCGGAATGATAAAATTCTTTAGGGATGACGCGTCAAATAAAACCCCAAAGATAATTCCCAAAACCATCGATATAGGGATAGCCCAGATCAGGTTTTTCTGTAATTTATTGAGTAACTTCCACATACAACGATCTCCTAATATGTCGCTTATTATTTTTACACCCCATTCATTCATTTCAAGTAATCTACAAGATACTGAAAAAAATCAATGAGGATTCACATGAATATTTTACAATAACGATTCGTTTTCTTTTTATAGTTTATCAAATAACACCACAATTTGTTGTTCAGCTAAACCAATTTTCTTTGGTTGTTCAAGCGAATTATTTAGAATATTTTTTTCCTTTAGAGCAAGCTTTATTGCGAAACGAAATAAACCTTTAAAAGTTATTACTGCAACTTTAAAATGCAACTCATTAGCAATAGTTCTCATTAAGGTAATCTTATCATCTCTCTCAATATAATATCTATTTCATCATATTTTCAAGAGCATCAGTTAATGTTTTGATACTTTGTAACCCCACAAAGCGTTTGGCTTCCCTGCCGTTTTTTAAAACAATCAAAGTCGGAATACTGGTGATTCGAAAAGATGTCGCCAATTCTTTATTATTATCTACATCAATAATGATAACCGTGACTTTATCATGATATTGTTTGCTCAATTGCTCAATTATTGGCAGTTGCCTGATACAAGGTGCTGACCCGATTGCATTAAAATCAACCAGGGCGACACCTTCTCGACCAATATCATCGTAAAAATGCGATTTTGGTAATTTTTCCAGTTCCACGGATTATCCTTTTCATTGATCGTTAAAAAAGAGGATTTTTATAACATTTTTTAGCACTCATGGGGGCCTCCTTGATTTACATAGTTTACCTGATTTGCTTCAGGTGGATTATCTATAATTATTACAAAGAGTGGGCCACGCTTCCCAATCTTTGTTATTGCTGATCAACATACCCGTTAATTGACTGTAATTAAATGACTACACACATGTTTTAAATAGTGCTGGTACAAAATAAGTGAGAGTTTTTATTTTTAATTGACAAGATTAAGTTTGTTACTCAATATTAAAAGGTAACATTTTATCGTTACAGTGTTACCATTGGTAACATTTATTAACTGCCAATCCAAATATAAGATCTTGAAATCTTCATGTTAAAATTTTTCTTACTGAGGAATGTGCTGTGCAGAATCAAATTCATGAAATTTGGAACCAAAGATTTTTTAGCCAGATTATCAATTCAATGGCAGATGGTGTATTTACCATGGATGCCGATGGAAAAATCACCTCCTGGAACCGTTCCATGGAAAGAATCAGTGGATATTTAGCCAGTGAAACCCTGGGAAAAACTTGTGATATCCTTGGTTGCAGCCGATGTTTTGGAAGAGAATGTCCGAATGGTATCCAGAGTTGTGGCATCATTAAACGGGGTACCTCGGAGGCGAAAGAATGTCTGGTTTTACACAAAGACGGTCATGACGTACCGGTGATCAAAAATGCCAGTGTCGTAAGAGATGAAGAGCAACACATCATTGGAGTGGTGGAAACCGTTACCGACCTGACAGAATTGAAACAGGCCAAACAGGTAGCGAAAGAAGCAATCCTTCGTCTCAAAGAAGTTCACCAGGTGGAAAACATTATTGGGAAAAGCCATGAGATCAATAAAGTGTTTTCAGCGATTAAGGTGGCGGCTGCCAGTGAATCAACCATTCTAATTCAAGGTGAAAGTGGTACCGGCAAGGAATTGGTAGCCGCCGCTATTCATTACCAAAGCGAACGCAAAGATGGCCCCTTAATCACTGTGAATTGTTCAGCCTTATCAGAATCGTTGTTGGAAAGCGAACTTTTTGGACATGTTAAAGGTGCTTTTACCGGTGCAGCAAGAGATCGCATGGGACGATTCGAGGAAGCCCGTAACGGGACCATTTTTTTGGATGAAATTGGTGAACTCAGTCCTTTTATTCAAGTCAAACTCCTTCGTGTTCTACAGGAACGTGAAGTGGAACGGGTAGGGGACTCAAAAAAACGTAAAATCAATATCCGCATCATTACGGCAACCCATCGGGATCTAATTCAACAAGTGCGTAATGGTGCTTTTAGGGAGGATCTTTACTATCGATTGAAGGTGTTTCCGATTTATTTACCCCCTTTACGAGACAGAAAAGAAGATATACCACTTCTGGTGGATTATTTTATCAATATTATGAATCAAAAAACCGGAAAGCAAGTTCAAGGGCTATCCAATGCCGCATTGCGTTTATTAATGGATAATTCCTGGGCCGGAAACGTCCGTGAATTGGAAAATGCTATTGAACATGCGTTTGTGCTGTGTGATCGTAAGCAAATTGATGCCATTGACCTTCCCATAGAAATACGAATGCATGAAAATTTGATCCTATCCTCTGAAACTTCATCGGTAGCCACCAGTACGCCCACTAAAACGAAAAAGTTAACTAAAGATGAATTACTCAATTTACTTGAAGAAAATCAATGGAACAAATCAAAAATCGGACGACAAATCGGACTCAGCCATTCGTCTATCTGGAAATACATGAAAAAGTGGGACATTCCGTTGAAACGTTAGGTTTACAATATCTTCAAATAATTCTAAACCGACTCAACTGCTTAACAACACACATTTCTCGTGCTTCCTGTTGTGTTCATGATGATCTCCGATAATAGTAGACTTAATGAACAACCTCGCCTCAAACAGCGGGGTTGTTCATTGATGAATCTAAATTCCGGTTTCGAAAAGGTGAATCAAAACGCTTTTAAGGTATTGTTTTTATAGGCTTCATAAGCCTCTTGAATGGTCATGTCACCAGCACCTATAAATACCTTTATATCCGTCTTCTGTAAAACAGTTGATGCATTGCCACCCGGACC
>Ga0257125_1003458_pt1 | contig 11193 bp, 15 predicted proteins | sample SI106_200metaG_FD_190183 | JGI IMG/M metagenome (GOLD analysis project Ga0257125, IMG submission 190183) | Marine microbial communities from Saanich Inlet, British Columbia, Canada - SI106_200 | ecosystem: Environmental > Aquatic > Marine > Inlet | place: Canada: British Columbia | collected...
AAAAGTATCTGAATAGCCGCTGGATTGGCGCCATTTTCTGCCAAATAGGTAGCAAAACTATGCCTTATAGAATGAGCTGAAATTGGCACGTTGATTGAGAGGAGTTCTCGATAGCTTTTTATTTTGGCCTGAAGATAGTTTGTAGAAATTTTTTTGTTTTTATCTTGATTGTTAAGCCCTCGGTAGGGTATAAACAAATACGGAGTATTGTCATGCCGACTAGCTATATATAACTTGATGTGTTTTCTGGCACGTGGAGTCAAATAAACAAAACGTTGTTTTTTGCCTTTACCCATCACATAGATGCGCCCGCTTTGATCTAGCTGCTCACGCTTGAGGGAAAGTAATTCTGAAATACGCATCCCTGTAGCAAACAATACCTCCAACATAGCTCGATTACGTAATTTGATAGTAGGGTCTTTTTCAAACTTACTTGGAGATTCTATCAAAGAAATCAATTCCTTCATCTCGGGTACTTGTCCGTATTTTTTTTCTGTCTTAAGAAATTTTATAGCATCTGCTGTCACTGGAATTTTTTGATCTATATCTACCAAAAACTTGAGATAAGAACGTAGAGCAGATAATATCCGATTGATACTATAACTTGATAATTTCCCCTGACCCTTTTCCTGATTGGCGGTAGACCTAGAAGTAGAGGATAGGTATGCCTTAAACTTGATAATAGATCGTTTAGTTATTTTATTAAACGGTGTCTTGATATCAAAGTTTAAAAAATTTTCAAAAGTATTTAAGTCTCGTTCATAGTTGTAGACTGTCTCAGTAGAGTAGTTGTTGGACTGGATGTTTTCCAGGTACTCATCGAGGAGGGGAAGACTATACTTCTTTTTTGTGTTTTTATCCTTATTCATAGCTTTATTATATATTATAGGCTATACATTGTCAAACTGAGTGTAAGAGTTATTATACTCAGTTCATATAATAAATAATAAAAAGGCCATAATAGACCCTTTTATATATTTTACTTAAAATAGACCTTATCGCCGAATCTTACATCTATATAATCTATATCAATTCCTGTAATGTTTTCGCTAATTATTTCTTTTAATACGCTTAGTTGCTGGCTTATATCTTCATTGATATCTACCTTCACATAAAAACCAATCTCCGTATGTAATTCTAAGTCCCAGGTATCATTTATATTTATGTTGGCAAGTTTTGGGCTATCACCAATCATCTCATCCCACAAAAGATATATTTGATTTATGGTTTCTATCTCATTGTTTGAAAAAATTTGATCTCCAACAGGCCTCTGTGTACGGAAGTCCTTTAAAATAAGGTATTTCTGATCGACACCTCGTATTTGACGATTTAAGACCCCCTTGTTGTCCAGTAGGTATATTGAGTCATCTTTCTGCCAAATAAACTGTGAAATTTTTTCTGTGACAGTTATTTCGAGTATGTCAGGATATTTTTTGACAACAGTTACATCATCTAGATTAAAATTCTCAAGCAGGATATTTTTTAACTCATCAGTATCCAATAAAAAGAAATTATTCTTTTTGAATACAAGGAGTTTATTGGCTGTTAAGCTACTATCAATAGCGCCGTTTATATCCTCAAAGGTCAAATCTTGGTTATTTTGCAAAACTATCTTATCAACTTGTAGATATTTTATTTGAAAAATACTTTGAATAATTAAAATTATAAAAATTCCTAAAATAATTTTTAAAACTTTTTTTTGTGAGCTGTTTTTTTGCTCACTATAAAACCCCCTCTGCACACGACGGGGTTTTTGTGGCAGGTGTCTTTTCCAAGTTTTACTTGTTTTAATACGTGATTCCATCACCTCTCCTCTGGGGCACACCTATACTAATGTGTCGTTAAATATTTAAACTATGTGATTATCCTTTTAATCATTGGGTTTATACGTGTTACTACTTCATAATTGATAGTTTTTGACCACAAGGCTATATCTTCGGCTGTTATCTGCTGTTTGTGATCATGTCCTAGCAAAGTAACTACTTCCCCCTGACTAACCTCTATATTAGCTGGCAATTCGACCATGGTCAAGTTCATGCAAACATTACCTCGGACTGGATATTTTTTACCCTTAATCAAGACTTTCGCCTTGTTTGAGCCCATTCTACTATATCCTTCATTATAACCAATTGGTAAAACTACTACCTGACAATTTTTTTTACACTTGTATGTCCTATTATACCCTATGGTCTCACCAGTCTTTACTTTTTTGACTTGCAGTATCTTTGTTCGCCATGACATGGCTGGCTTTAACTTCATTTTTTTCTTGACTCCTCTGTCTCGGGTAATTTTACTTGGCCACAGACCATACATAGAAATTCCCAAGCGAATAATACTTTGCTGAGTTATTGGCAAGCTAACCGTAGCAGCCGAACAAGCTGAATGCATTTTGATATCAAAATATTTTCCAGCTATAGTATTAAACTTTTTAAACTGTTGTTCTGTAAAACTTTTGTTGGCTGCTTCTGACTCAGCGTAATGTGTAAAAATACTGTTTACTTTCAAAAACTTTTTATTTTTGATATGGTCCACCGCCTGATCACTCTCCTCTGCTCGAAATCCAAGTCGTGAAATTCCGGTATCTATTTTTATGTTTATCAAAAATTTCTTTTTCAATTTTTTTCCAAGTCCATCAAGGTAGTCTGCAGTCTCCAAATCATAAATAGGTAAAGATATTTTATGCCTTGCTGCAATAGAGAGACTCCTCTCCTCTCTAGCAAAATAGCTCAATACCATCATTGGTTTTTTGGTCAAATTACGGACTACTAGAGCCTCTTCTAGACTTACAAACATAAAACCACTGGCCTTACTTTTGTCCAGTGCTTTTATGATTTCTTTGACTCCGTGTCCATAAGCATTGCTTTTGACAACTGGCCAAATCTCCGACCTAGGAGCGAGGCTAACAAATTGACCTATATTGTGTAAAAGATTTTTTTTGTTTATTTCTACCCAGGTTAATATTTTATTATTTATTTTTTTCTTTAACATTATTTAGTTAAAAACTTTTTACCAGCCATATACTTTTGCAAAACTTCTGGTATAGCCACAGTACCATCTGCTTGTTGGTATTGCTCCAATATAGCTGGGAATACTCTACTAGTAGCCAATCCTGAGGCATTGAGTGTATGAACAAAATTATTACCATCCGCACCCTTGAAACGCACATTACCTCTTCTGGCTTGATAATCCAAAGCATTTGAGACACTAGATACCTCTTTGTATACCTTCATACTTGGTATCCAGACTTCGATGTCGACTGTTTTGGCCATAGCAGCACTACAATCACCTGCGGCCAGCTGGACAGTGTTAAAATGCAGATCAAGGCCTTTTACCAAATCTTCGGCATAAGCTAACAACTCATCAAAAGCAGTCCAAGAATTTTCTGGCTTGGTAAAATGAAACATCTCAATCTTGTTGAACTGATGTCCGCGGATCATACCCCTCTCCTCTGTCCGATAAGCACCAGCCTCTCTACGAAAGCAAGTTGAAAATGCATAATATTTTTTTGGTAAATCTTTTTCATCCAAAATTTCTCCAGCATGATAATTACCGAGCATCATTTCACTAGTAGCGTTGAGGCAAAGCTTGTCATCTTCTGTCCAAAATAAATCTTCTTTGAATTTTGGTAAATGTCCAGAAATAAAAGCAGATTGTTCATTTAGCATATATGGCGGAATCATAAAACTATATTCTGGGTGTGAACGATGAAAATCTATAAAATAATTGAGCAAAGCCCACTCAAGTAAGGCCCCATCACCAGTGTATGCCCAAAAACCAGCTCCAGACATTTTGGCGGCTCGCTTATAGTCTATTAGACCTAAAGTCGTCGCCAACTCCACATGATCCTTTGCTTTGAAATCAAATTTTGGTTGCTCGCCGTATGTATTACTGATTTTATTATTTTCTTTGCCACCAGCCACCACATCGTCGTGAGGTATATTTGGTAAAGCTGACAACTTTTCGTTGTATTCTAGTTCGACTTTCTTTAGTTCTGTTTCTAGTTTTTTGATATCAGTACCCAAGGCTTTCATTTGTTTGATAGTCTCGGCATCTGGCTTGGTTTTTGAAGCTTTGTTGCGTTGAGCCTGTAGATCTTCGAGCTTGGCCAAAATCTCTCTTCTTTGATCGTCAAGTTTCAAAATCTTATCTAGATCAAGATTTTTCTTTTCCATTCTTTTCAAAAGGGCTGTTTCAACTTCTTTTTTATTTTCTCTTACAAATTTTATATCCAACATAATTATTCATTAATTATAATTGATTCTATTTTATCTCCTTGGACAATACTATCGACAATATCTTGTCCCTTGGTCACTTTTCCAAATACTGAGTGTACATCATCTAGCCATGGTGTAGCCAAATGAGTGATGAAAAATTGCGAACCATTTGTATTTGGTCCTGAATTTGCCATTGATAAGACACCTGGCCCATCATGTCGTAAACTTGGATCAAACTCATCATCAAATTTGTAACCTGCGTCACCAGTACCAGCGACATGCTTGTCTGAACCATCACGATCATAAATAAAGTCTACTCCCGCAGTACCCCTTGCTTTGACATCTCCAGTTTGGACCATAAAGTCCTCTATCACTCGATGGAAATAAACTCCATCATACATACCTTCTTTTGATAATTTTGCAAAGTTGGTAACCGTGTTTGGCACTTTATCACCATAAAGCTCTATCTCAATTTCGCCCTTACTTGTTTTGATAACTGCTGTAACCATATAATTTATATTATCTATTAAATTATTATCTATATTTTCCTCTGGCACTATTGGCTCAGAAACAATCCTTGGATTTTGATTTCTACTTATCGGCTCTGTTGGCACGGTATTTTTGGTGCAACCATACATCAGACTGGCTGAAAATATCAGCACTGCTACTAAAAATATTTTCTTCATTTTCTCTTTATTATTAATTATTTAAAATTTATTTAAGCTAATTTATCTTAAGGATTTATAAAAGCATCTTTGTGTAATGGCATGTACTCTATCTTTTTTCTTAAGCCTCTCATAGAGGAACTTTCATAAGAGCCAATTATATGATCTGTTTTTACTTCGAATCCTATTACTGTACATTTTGGTCTTTTTGTTATTGGATCACCTTCTAATATATCACCTATTCGTACAAAAATCCCAGGAGCTACCTCAAGTTGTTTTCTAACATTTACTTCTAAATGATCTGTCATGGCTTCAAGCTTCATGGTAAATGTCTGACCACTAGGTGCATTGGTCATTGATTCATCAAGTCTATTTTTTATAACATTTTTTGTTGATTTATAACTTTGCATAGAAAGCCATGGATTGGGTTTTTGTGGATCGGCAGATTTATCTTTTTGAAATCTACCAAAGGATTCATCAAATCTCTTGAAAATAAAATTTAAACTTTCCAATAAATCTTTCAATTTTTCACAATACTTTTTTACTGCCATAAATACTAGTGGTTATTTCCTTCTTCAATTATTACACTACTATCACCTCCTGGTTTTGGAAATGGAAAATGCTCTCGCAACCATTTGAAATCTGTTGACTTTGTACAATATTCTATACTATGACAAGAAAAATGACTTTCCCATGGTGGTAAAACACAAGGATGGCACTCATCCGTTGGACATGAATCAGCTTGAAATTCAGTACAATACTCCTCTAGCCTGACTGATTCGTCTACTGGATTGGCTGGAAATAGAAACATTATCCCAATAGTCACGGCTACTATTATAAATGTAATTAAAATAAATTTTTTGTTCATACTAATTATCTAACATTTTTAAAATTTCCGCTTCTTTGATTAGTACATTTTTTGTTTTTTTCTTTAAACCCAACATTACACTTGCCTCATAGGAAGCAACAACAACATTGGTGCCTGACTCAAATCCTATCACAGTATATATTATAGGTTTTTCATCTGTGCCTACTATATTCTCATCTCCAGCTCTAACAATAATACCATCACCAGCAGTCAAATTATCACCCACCCTGATAACATCTGTTTCAAATTTTCGGCTTTTTCTTATACTCAATATAGCTTTTTCTGTATTACTATATTGACCTCCTTCTAGGGGATCCGTATGTTTTATTTCATACTTTATTATTTGTCCACTAACAGTATAGCTCCGAGCTGATTTTGTCTTTTTTTGTAATTTATCTATTTTTTCCACTATTTGTTTTTGAATCATAGCCATAAATCCTGGAGATTTGCTTTGTCCACTTTCTAACATTTCGTCTATGTTTTTCAAATAAACCCTCCATTCCAAGTCAAGGTCATTCTCAAAAGAATCTTTTAATTCTGCACATTGTTTTTTAGGCATATATTTAATTTAGTTGTATATCTAAAAATATATTTTTTGATAAAATCTCTATTCTTTTTTTCTTTACTCCAAGTTTTCTTTCTAACCATAACACAATTACATTATCGGTTTTTGACTCAAATCCCTTTATTGTATATAACTTGGGTTTATCTCCGCCCGCGGTATAGGTATCACCTATTTTGATAGTTACATCGGAAGAAATAATTAGGTGTTTTCTAAAATTAGCCTCTACGTCCACTTCTTGTTTTTGAGTGCTAGTTGAAAAATATTTTTTTATTTTAAACTTTTTACCACTTGGAGTGTCTGTAAAAGCTTTATCTACCTGACTAGCCATTAAACCCATGGTACTTCGCACTCTGCCCTGCCACCAGTCTACTCCATCATTCTCATTACCCTTGTCTCTTGTCTCTTCAAAAGTGGCTAATCTATTTTTAAAATGCCCAAAATCACCAGCCAGATCCTGACTAAAATAATCTCTTAACATTTGGCATTCTGTTTTCATATATTATTTATTATCCTCATCTCGCAAAACAATACCATCTGATAAACTCAAATATTTTGTTTTTTTTCTTAAACCTTTCATAGAACTTCTTGTTATAGAAACAATGGCTGCGTTTGTTTCTATTTCAAAACCTACCACTGTATAAGGGGGTGAATCCTGAATATCTGTCCTACGAATCACGTCTCCTATTTTTAAAACCTGCCCCTTACTGACTTCATACTGTTTTCTGATATTTGCCTCTAGCTCTACTGGTTTATCAAAATTACTAGCCATATGATATTTGGTTGAAGGAAATTTTTTACCGTTTGGCGTTTCCGTGAAAGCCACATGTATTTCAGATGCTAAAACTTTTAAAAGAGCATTTATAGAGTTTGTATGAAGTCTATAATCACCATCAAATCTCCCCTCACGAGAAAATCTTTCTAGAAAAACTTTCCAAGTTCCAGATTTAATACTTTGTAATTCAGTTTTTAATTGTTCACAATTTGATTTAGTCATATATTTAATCCTCTTTTTTTATAAAAAAAACCTTCATCTAAGATTACATGTTTTATTTTTTTTCTAAATTTTCCCTCTTGATAAGCTGTGATTATTCTATTTTTACCTATATGAAAACCAACCACAGTATGCTCTCTTGTTCCCTTTTGGCCACCAATTACCTCGCCCACTCTTACCACATCACCTATCCTTACTATCACACCCGGTGCAATTTCAAGTTCTTTTCTCATGTTTCCTTCAAAACTTTTTATGTCTGACACAAAAAACTTTTTGCCACTTGGGGTATTTGTCCAAGCATCATTAATAAAATTAAATAAAGTTTTTATAGCATCTCTTAAATTTCTTTTGTTTATCGGATCTACTGGAGCTTTATTTTCTGAGAACTTTTTAAAATCCCCATCAAAATCATCTAAAAATTTTAATACATCTTGCTGAATACTTTTTAATTGTTTACATTTTGTTATGGCCATATATTTAATCCATGTCTAATGGTCTATAAAAAACCTCTCTAGCTAACTTCATATATTCTTTTTCCTTTTTTGTCCTTAATAATTTTTTAGAAGTATGAATATAAGAAGCTATAATATCATCAGAACCAACTTCAAATCCTTCTACTGTAAGCTCCCTACCTTGCTCTACTACTTTATCACCTACCCTGACTATAACCCCTGGAGCAATTTGCAATTCTTTTCTTAGATTTACTTCTGCATGTTTTAATTCTTTAATTTCAGAAGCCGAATGAACAAAAACATTTACAGGAAATCTTTTTCTAACAGTGTTTGTATATGCACGATCAAGTATACTTCTTAAGGTTCCAGTATAAACCTCCAGTGTCCCTCTAGTGGCAGTTATATTATTATTTACTTTTAATTTTATATATTCTGAATATTCTTTTTCAAAAGCATCTCTAAAAACTAAAACATGTCCCTCAAGATAGCTTTTTAATTGTTCACAATTTGTTTTAGACATCTTCTGCATCCATTAATGTATATTTTGTTCCATCCTCATTTTGATAAGAAATAATTACTCTATCTGTCTTCAGCTCAAATCCAACTATTTTATCCAAATGTATTATAGAGCCTGACAATCCAATAGTTCTTTCTATTTTGTCTCTTACCTTTAAAATCCGACCAGATTCATCTTTTAAGGTTTTTCTAATATTACCTTTAACATAATAAGGCTGAATTTGACCGCTGGTAGCAAAATATTTTTCTGATCTATATCTTTTACCACTTGGTATATCCATGACTAATTCATCTATCTCTCCAAATAAATATGGAATATTCTCTTCTAACAATCCTATATTTCGACCATCTATCTTTTTGCCACTTTTTAAAAACTCTGTAAAATCATTATTAAAATTACCCCAGGGCCGCATAATCATACTTTGCATAAATCTTTTTATAGCTTCGCATCTTTCTCTAAGTACTAACATATTATTTATCTATACTCAATGATTTATAATATACTTCCTTACCTAATAACGCATATTTTGTTTTTTTCCTCAAACCTCTCATGCTTGTTTCTGTATAAGAAGCAACTATTTCTTTTGTGTGTACACTAAAGCCAACTATTTTATACTCTACACCATTAATATTTGTGCTATCACCCACCCTAACAACAACTCCTGGGGCAAGCTCACATTCTTTTATAAAATTGACTCCACGAGGATGTGGTAAGGCAACAAAAGTACTTGGCATACTCTTTTCGACTTTATATGTTCTTTTTGGATACTCATTAAAAGCATTGGCAAGTATCACCCCCATCCTTTCATTTTCATTTTTTATTTTGTTTTTATAAAAAAACAACCCATTGTCTTTCCCAATTACTCTCGTTTTTTCAAGCTCCGCTAAAAGATTTTTAAAGTTACCAAGACTTTGGCCTATGTTTTCACCAAAATAATGTCTGAGTGCCTTACACTGTTCTGCTGTTTTCATTTAATTCATTAATAATTAATATTTTTTCTCTAGCCATTTATCTGTTTTATCAATTCTTCTAATGCTATACCGCGATGACTAACGGCGTTTTTTTCTTCAATGCTAAGCTCTGATGAAACTTTATTAGAGCCTTTTAATATAAATACCGAGCTATAGGATATACCTTTTTTAATAGGGCACATTTGCTCCTTAGTAATCAATCCGTCTTTTTCACCTCTAGTTATAATCTCTTTTTTCCCATCATACAGAGCCATAACACATACAAATTTAGCGGTTCTCTGCTTTTGCGGAACATCCTTCATCTTATCTAACAACATCTGCAGAAGCTCTTCGTCACTCGCCTCATAACCAGGCCAACGCCTAGATTTTACCCCAGGCTCACCATCCAGAACACCTACTGATAACCCAGAGTCATCAGCTAGGGTGGGTATTTTTGCAATATTATAATAAAATTTGGCCTTACCCAAAGCGTTCTCTTCAAAAGTTTGTCCAGTTTCTTCAAAGTCATCCTTTATCCCTAGGTCTGTCAGAGAAACAAGCTCAAGCCCCAATGGCTCAAGCTGTTTTTTTATTTCAGAAAACTTTCCTGGATTGTGGGTAGCAATGAGCAATTTATTTAGTTTTACCCCGTTAGAAATTATAGTCATTTATATAATATATTATTTTACTTTTATTACCCTGTTAAATTTTGTAAATTTTCTAACGGGGTGAATTTTTAAAAGGATTAATACCTAATTTTATAAAATTTTCTACGGGTATAAAAAGTGGTCTGGGCAATTTGTCCCATTCAAACCAATTCCAATCTTCTGCTTTGGTAGGTTCCATGTTTTTGATTTCACCACTAGCATAATCAGATACAATCCAAATAGTCACATAATGAATACCAATGCCCTGATCTATGTCATTAGTGACACCGATGATCTTTACATTTTCTATATCAATATTCGTTTCTTCTTTTGCTTCTCGAATAGCTGTATCTTCTATACTTTCAAAAATTTCTATATGACCTCCTGGTGGATGCCAGGTGTTTTTTCCAAATTTTTTGAGCCTCTTACCAAACAAAACTTTATTATCTTTTCTGACAATGATAGCTACTCCTACTCCTGGCTTTTCCATTGCTTTATTCATCTTTTTTTGGTCTCATCAATGGAAAAAATACACAATCTCGCAAACTATCTTGCTGAGACAATATAGTAATAAATCTATCCAGTCCAAGTCCTACTCCAGAAATCGGTGGCATACCATGTTCCATGGCTAGTACGTACTCGTCATCACCTTCCATGGCTTCTTGGTCTCCGCTGGCTTTTTCTTGTTCTTGTTGTTTGAATCTTTCGGCTTGGTCTACTGGATCTACAAGCTCTGAGTATCCTTTGACTATTTCCCAGCCATTGATAACTAGCTGAAATTGGTTTATCATATCTGGATTTTTGTCGTTTGGTCTAGCTAGTGGTTGTAAGGCTTTGGGATAATTGTATAAAAATGCAGGTCCAACTATCTTTGGTCGACTGACTTTTTTGTAAAGATAATCAACTAGCGTAGCATAGCCCATATGATCCATATCTGCTATTTCTATTTTGTTTTTCTTGATTATCTGACGTAGCTCATCAGCATCTTTGACGGCAAGTATATCTATACCCGAATCTTTTTTGATCAGCTCAACATAATCCATTCTTTTCCATTTTTTGGAAAAATCAACTTTAGTAGTTTTTCCTGTCTTATCTTTGACTGGAACAACAGGATCAATTTTTAATTTTTCAATTACTGTTTTGATAAGCTTTTCGGTAAAATCCATATTTTGTTCATAACCCCAATAAGCCGCATACCACTCAAAGTGAGTATGCTCTGGCAAGTGAGACGGATCTATACCTTCGTTACGAAAAGCTTTGCCGATTTCAAAAATCTTTTCAAAGCCACCGATAATCAATTTTTTGTGGGGAAGCTCTTGGGAAA
>Ga0257125_1003462_pt1 | contig 11190 bp, 8 predicted proteins | sample SI106_200metaG_FD_190183 | JGI IMG/M metagenome (GOLD analysis project Ga0257125, IMG submission 190183) | Marine microbial communities from Saanich Inlet, British Columbia, Canada - SI106_200 | ecosystem: Environmental > Aquatic > Marine > Inlet | place: Canada: British Columbia | collected...
TAAAAAGAATACCCCCCAGCAGTGTTTGAGATTAATCCAAAATAGTCGCTGCTGCCCAGGTAGTTGATCCATGGTAGAGGCGTATCCGGCTGGGTAATGACATACTCTCGATTTTGATCATCAAAATATCCGTAGCGCATTTTATGTTCTCCTCACACACAACCCTATCTTATCGTGATTTGAACATATTTGCCATTGTGCTGCGGCGACTCTTGGTACCCCCCCAAAATCACCTATTCGTAAGCCAGCACTTCGCGGATCGTCATTTGAGAAGCGCTTCGGGCGGGGATCATACTCGACATCGTCGACAGGAACACCACCAGGCCCAGCCAGATGCCAAATCCCTGGAAAGAAAAAGCAAAATCAGCCGGAATATTGAAAATTGCCAGGCTGACAATATCTGATAACACCCCGGAAATAGGGAATGACAGCAGCACCGCCAGTATATAACTCATCAAACCCATCACAAGCCCTTCCACGACAACCAGGCTCATGACAACCTGATTATAGGCCCCAATGGCGCGTAATATTCCAATTTCCCGGGTGCGCTCCAGTACATTCATACCCAGTGTGCCGGCCAGTCCAATCCCGCCAACCAAAGCGGTCAACCCCGCCATGACCAGCAAGATGGCGATTAAGATGCCAATATACTCCTTGATCGAATCAACCAGGGCGCTGCCTGCTTCAACCTTACTAACATGGAAACCCTGGTCCCGAAAATATTGGTCGATTTCAGCGCTGAGCAGCTTTTGCGATTCGGGTGAGTGGTCCTGGGATACGATTCTGTATTTGGAAGCGCGGTTGGGCTCTTGAATATACGAAGAAAGATAATCATACGAAGCATAAGCAAATAAGTCATCTGAACCGATAAACTGGAATATCCCAACCACCAGCCAATCTTCTTCATTTCCATCAACCTTCAGCCGCAGGATGTCGCCTGTCGTCAGGTCAGGGTATTCTTTCCAAAAAGCCTCATTCACGGTGATCGCCTGCTGATCATCCGGCAGCAGCCAGCGCCCTTCTAAAATGGTCGCTTCCACAAGCGTACTGTCCGCCGGCGGACCAAAAATGGCAAGATTCCCGACAAATGAACCATCGTCATTCAACAGCTCGCCGCCGGTGATGACCCAGGCTTCCACGCCGTCAACATCAGCAAACTTCTCCAGATGGTTTTCAATGACTTCAACCCGGTAATCACGGTCAAAATCCAGATTCACATCTGCAGTGAAGTATCGGGTCATGGCATCGACTTTGTCATTGAGGGCCACCTGGACATTGAAAACCGCGATGAAGATGGCTCCGCCCAACGTCAGCGTAAACAGGGTCAATATGAGACGTCCTTTTCGTCGGAATGTGTTGCGCAGAGAAATAAGCATCGGACGGGAAATCCCTTTGATGCGTTCAAACACCCGATCCAGCCTGCTCTTATTGAGCTGGTTGTCGGTCACACCGGTATTGTTGATCGCTTTACGCACCGTGATTCGTGCGCCGTTCATCACCGGCCTGAGACCTGCCAACGGCGGTATAAAAACCGCTATGACCACCTGAAAAACAACTGCCAATGGAATGATCCTGAATCCATCGACTGTAAACCCAATGATCTCAGCCGCAAATACCGATAATTCATAAGCTGCCCATGCGCCCAACGGAACGGCAATCGCCAGTGCAGCCAGACTGTACGCCAATATCAAGGTCAGATACATGGCGACAACCTGGTTTTGTCGTGCGCCAATCAGTTTCATCACGCCAATTTGGCGCAGGTGCTGGTTCAGCAGCGACGATAACGTATTCGAGATGAGCGCGCCATTTAAAAACACCACCAGGATACCCAGAATAAAAAGCACACCCAGTAACGCCTGCACGATGGAATCCATCGGGTGCTGGTTGCTGCGGTTGCGTTCGGTTTGATACACAACCCTGCCGCCCTTTTCAATGTGGTCCGTCACTCGGTCTGCCACTTGCTGAATATAACCATCATTGTTCGGTTGATCTTCCACTGTAATCAGCAATCGGTTATACATTTCCGGCTGGTGCAGCCAGTCAAGGGAATCCTGGGTAACATAACCCCTCACATTACCCATAATCTCATTTTTTCCCAGGGTTTGATCTTTCGCCAGTCCAATGACCGGCAGCTGACGTGAGGTGGAGTCAGCCAATTCGATTTCAAGCATATCTCCCTGAAAGATATTCAAGGTTTGCAGCTGTGTATTATCTTCAAGAATGATCTGTTTATCCCGCAGAGCAGTTGAACCACCCGCTGGCGCCAGTTTATTGATCGCAGCACCCTTAAAATCCTGCAGCGCCGTCAGGTCAAGACTGGTCCATTCCCCGCTAGATGTTTTCAGGCGGGCGTTGAATACCCAACGCCCTTCAGCCTGGGAAACCCCATCCACACGCTCTACACTCTTCAAAAAATCATCATCGAATGGGTCAATCCACAATACTATATTGGCCGGATTCGCAGCCGCATAACTGCTGTTCATATCCGTTGATATGATGACATAAGTGCCCGCGATCATGCCAACGGCAAAAACCCCCACTGCAACCGAAGCGATGACCAGAATAGAGCGAACTTTATCTTCCCAAAGATCTGCCAGAACCTTACGCCAGCGCGGCTTTAGCATTCAGCTTACCTTTGGATTTAACAATTTTCTCCGCAAACACGCGGTTCTCAGATATACGATCCTGGCTGACCTGGGCAACCGCCTCACGAAGCGGCGGCGCTTCATTGTTCAGATTCAAGAAATTACGAGCGCCCAACATAACCGTTTCCAGCGGAGAATCACCGCCAACGCGCACTGATGCAATCGCCGGGTGATTGCTGAGCAGCTCAACCTCGCCAAAATATTCACCCTTTGAAAGGTGGTTGACCTGCATGGTCTCCCCGTTTTTGCCTTCGACAACAATATTTGCTGTTCCCTGCTGGATAATGAACAACGACTCATTGGAAGCACCCTGACGTATGACGATTTCCCCTGGTTGAAATGTTTTCGGCGTCAATTGGTGCGTCGCCTGCAACATTTGCGGGTGGCTCAGCATTGGCAAAGCAGTTGCAATTGCCTCATTGATCACTTCGCCATCACTTAACAACAGTATACGCGAGGTCTGCTGTGCCAGGACCGGGTCATGGGTCACCATCACAATTGTTTTACCAGTGCTGACAAGCTCTTCAAAGATTTCAAATACATGGGCCGCTGTTCGAAAATCAAGGTTGCCGGTCGGTTCATCCGCCAGTAGCAGGGGCGGATCATTTGCCAGCGCCCGCGCAATCGCAGCCGTCTGCTGCTGGCCGCCTGATACCGCCGCCGGCATCTTATTGGCATATTTCTCAAGTCCGACCATCTTCAACAGTTCCATCGCCCGTGTTTCGCGTTCAGCATAAGGGTACTTGCTGCTCAGATCCATTGGCAGCATCACATTTTCAAGCAAAGACAACATCGGCAGCAGTTGAAAAAACTGGAACACAATCCCCAAATTCTCCCCGCGCCAGCGCGCCATGCGACTCTCATTCAGATTGTGGACAAATGTACCACCCACCTCGACCGTCCCGGAAGTTGGGCGGTCTATCCCCGTAATCATGTTGACCAGGGTGGATTTTCCGCTGCCCGACTTGCCGACCACTCCAACAAATTCACCCCGGTAAAAATCCACATCAACTCCCCGGAGCGCATGGAAATCGCCCACTGGCGTCTCGTAGGTTTTTACAATATTCCTCATTTTTATCGCCGCGTTGTGATCTGAATAGCTTATGTCCGGCGAGTTTTGTCGTTTTCTAAAAAGATCCTTGATCATGCATTCTCCTGTTGGTCATCCATGATGTTGCATAATAACGATAAACGAAAATAATTTGAACCACCAGATGCGGCCAGTCACCAACTACGATGACTGCCGTCATGGATGACTATGACAGGTGTCAGAATTTATAAAATACTCGCTATCCCCCAGGTCTTTCATATGCTTACAAATTAATTGTCAGTAAAACACCTTACCCAGCACTCGCCTCAGGTGACGACCTGACGGTTCGGTGAATAAGCCAGATGTCTCCCCTTTTCAACCACCTGCTTGATGCGGTCAACTGCCTGCCAAACATCATCGAAAGAAGTATATAAGGGCGCCATACCCAAGCGAATATTATCCGGTTCACGAAAATCCGGGACAACCTGCATCTCATGGATCAACGCCTGGGAAATGCGATACCCGTCCACATGCTGGATGCTGACATGCGACCCACGCTGGCTGCTCAGACGAGGCGAACCCAACCTGAACCCCAAAGGCTCAAGGACGACATCGTGCAAGGCGATCAAGTACTCAGTTAGCAAGATCGATTTTTCACGAATTTGGTCGACGCCTGCATGAGCGACCACATCCAGCGCGGGTTCTATTGCCATCATCGAAAGCACGGGAGGCGTGCCCACCAGAAAGCGATTGATGCCATCCGCCGCTTGAAAATCCAGGTCAAACGCGAAAGGGGCGCGGTGTCCCCACCAACCATGCAGTCCCGCTGACAGGCCCTCCAGTAATTCACGCCGCACATAAAGGAATGCCGGCGAGCCTGGCCCGCCGTTCAGATACTTATAAGTGCACCCGACTGCAAAATCCACTTCCCAGGCGTCAAGTTCCAGTGGGACCACCCCCGTGCAGTGACTGAGGTCCCACAGCACCAATGCACCTTTCTCATGTGCGGCTTTTGTCAACGACTGAATATCATATAGGAACCCGCTTTTGAAGGTCGGCGTCGAAAAAGCTGCCAGGGCTGTATCACTGGTAATCGCTTTTTTCACGTCCTGCGGGTCAATAGTGATTCCATCCTGTGACTCAACCAATTCCAAAGTATGCCCCTCCCCCAACGTTTCGATGCAGCCCTGAAATACGTACAGATCCGTGGGAAAATTAAGAGTATCGCTCACGATCCTTTTGCGTCCCCTGCGCACCGACAAAACAGCCATCACCAACTTGTATAAATTCACTGATGTCGAATCGCCCACGATCACCTGATCTGCTTCTGCACCCAGCAGTCCCGCCAACATCCCCCCAATCCTTCCTGGCGCATCGTACCAGTGTTCCCCCCAACTGTTGATCAGGCCTATTCCCCATTGGGAGTTAATCACTTCATGTAATCGTTCGCGGCTGGCCCTGGGCAGCCGGCCAAGCGAGTTGCCATCCATATAGATCAAGGCCGGGTCGTCAATCACGAACGCCTCCCGGTATGCAATCAGCGCGTCTTGCTGGTCAAGAAATCTGGCATAGTCAGGTGTTGTATTAAAATTCATCCCATATCCAATCTGACATTTCCGAAGTGGTTTGTATGAGTATTTTATCGCAATTATTTGACTATAATTATAAGCTCTCAACTTTCAACCCTAAAGCCTCTGCTTGGGTCAGCCGACCAGCGGGCAAGCATTTTCCTGATTGGTTACAAAAGCTTAGGAGTACCCATCGTGCAAGAAAACTCTCTGCAACCAACACAACCGCCCAAACCTGGTGTCATTATTCCGGCTTTTATGAGCGCGGTAGTCAGTTTTTTGATTACCATGACTTTCAATGTCGCTTTTGCGCGCCTGCTCTTCTCCGGCCCGCTCGATAATTACTTCATGCTGGGCTTGAGTTTTTTCTTGATGGGCGGCGTGATCACCGCCGTGTGGATCGCGCTGGCCTCCTCAGTACGCAGTTCAGTATCGGTCATTCAGGACAGCGCATCGGGTATCCTGGTGGCGGTGGCGGTCAGCATTGTGGCGCAAACCGAGGCGGCCAGGTTGAACAGTGAGGTAGCCTTCTGGACCATTGTGGCTTCTGTTATGCTGGCATCGCTTTTGATGGGCCTGGCGGCTTGGCTAATGGGACATTTTCACCTCGGCAACCTCATCCGCTATGTGCCGCTGCCGGTTGTGGGAGGCTTTCTAGCCGGATCAGGGATGCTGCTAGCGCGCGGCGCGCTTTCTATCCTGGCAGACGGTTCGCTTGCCGCGCCGGACCTTTTTGCGCCGCAGCGATTGGCTGTCTGGCTGCCGGGAGCAGCGCTGGCAGTCCTGCTGCTGATCATCACGCGGCTGCCGCGCGCCCATTTCCTGGCTATTCCAGGTATGCTGGTGGCCTTTACGCTGCTCTATCATGCTGGTTTGTGGGCTGCGCATATATCGCTCCCCCAGGCAGTGCACCTTAACCTCCTTTCGGAATTCTCAGGTACCGGCGATAGATTATGGATGCCGATCAACTACATGCGCCTGGCCTTAGTAGATTGGAAAATTCTGGGCACGCAACTGGGCAGCATTTTCGTGGCCATGATGATGGGATTGATCGCTATGCTTCTCAACCTGTCCAGCGCCGAAGCAGTTTTGGAGGAAGATGTCAATTTTAACCATGAGTTGAAAACTGCCGGTTTAAACAATCTCTTTATGGCCCTGATTGGTTCGCCCATTTCTTATCATGCCCTCAGCCTGATAGCACTGGCACGCCGGGTGGGAGCATACACACGCCTGGTGGGTGTTTTTGTTGGGCTGCTGTTTGCAGTTGTTATGCTGTTTGGGGGCGGGTTGATCTCGCTGATGCCCACTGCACTTTTGGGTGCCATGCTGCTCTTCCTGGGCCTGGACTTTCTCACTACCTGGCTGGTTGAAACCTGGAACCGCCTGCCGCGCCTGGATTATCTCATCATTATTTCTATCACCCTGACCATTGTAGTCATCGGCGTCCTTGAAGGAATGGCAATTGGCTTACTGCTGGCGGTGTTGTTGTTTGTTGTGCAGTATACCCGTACAGGCGTCATCCGCCATCAATTCAACGGTACAGGCTATGAAAGCTCAACCGGTCAGCCGGCCGCTTATCGAGCGCGCCTGCGCCAACAGCCCTCCTGGTTGGCAGCCATAGAATTACAGGGCTTCATTTTCTTTGGAACGGCCTATACATTGTTGGAAAAAGTGCAAGAAAGCATCAATGAGGACAAAAGCGAAACTCGCTTTCTGGTGCTGGATTTCCGCTATGTCAGCGGGATTGACGTCTCTGCAATGCAGGCATTCAAAAAAATCTTACAGCAGGTACAGATGGCTGGGATGGAGCTGGCGCTGACCCATGTCAATGATGATCTGCGTCTCCCTCTGAAAGAGCTGCTGGCGCAAAAATCGGAAACCTGCCGCGAGTTTGAGCACATGGGAGATGGGGTTGCCTGGTGTGAGAAACAGATGATCGAAGAAATGCTCGTCTCTGGCGCGCTTCAGCCGCTTGATTCGTTTAGAGAACAAATGGAGCAAAAAATACCGGTTGATTGTATCCCGGACCTCATGCAGTACATGACGCGTCAGCAGCTGACTGTCGGCGAAACTTTAATCTACCAGAACGAGCCAACCGCGGGATTTTATTTTAGAAGTAATTGAAACTTTCGATAAGCAAAAAATGACCGTGCGTCATAATTGTTCAAAACCTTGACCAAGGAGAACAAAGATGAGCACGATCCCAACAAGTGTAACTGAAGAACAGTTCAATGAACATATCAGACCGCATCTTACAACAGCAAAACGTGGATATGAAAGCAAAATACCGCTATACAAGATTTTCAACTATATCCTCTATCGGTTGCATACTGGCTGCCAATGGTATCGCATATCGATCGATCCAGTAGCAAATGATCCCAGAAAAAAAGAAATCAGTTATCACGCTGTTTACTACCATTTTCGAAAGTGGAGCCGAGACGGCAGCCTGGAAAAAGTGTGGCAAAGTAGCATTATGACCATTGAACCGGATTTGAATTTATCTGAACTGAACCTGGATGGCAGCCATGTAATTGCCAAAAAAGGCGGTGAATCGGTTGCGTATCAAGGGCGAAAGAGAGCTAAAACTACCAATATCTTGCCCATCACAGATGGTAAAGGTTTCATCATCGCAACCACAGGCTTGATCGCTGGGAATCACAACGATGCGTACAATTTGAAGCCTCACTTGCAGGTGGTGTTCAAATCCATGAAAAGAGTGGGGCTTGATTTTCAAGGCGCTTATTTCAATGCTGACAAGGCGTTTGATACCAAAGTTGCACGCAAAACCTGCTTCAATCATGGCTTGATCCCCAACATTGATGTCAATAAGCGTAACCGCAAAGCCTCAAAGCGAGGTCGCAAACGTCTGTTTGACGAAGTGGTTTACAAACGCCGTTTTATCAGCGAACGCTCCTTTGCCTGGATCGATAAATTCAGAGCTTTGTTATTAAGGTTCGACCGTAAAGACATGTACTTTTTTGGCGCTCACTGTATTGCTTTTGCGATGATCAACCTGCGCCATGTTTTTGACAATTAGTTTCATTTAGTTCTTATTGAAACCGGGCAGTTAATGGTGCAGGTACAAGATGCCGAAGGCGACGCCCTGCGCCTGCGCTCCCTCGGAGCAGGCACCGTTGTTGGAGAGATCAGCCACTACCTGCAAACCCTTGCCACCGCCAACGTGGTCGCCGAAGAAGAAAGCGTTGTCTATGGATTGACCCGTGAAGACCTCCTGCGCATGGAAGAAGAAAACCCGGTTTTAGCGCTGGCATTCCACCGCTTTCTTGCTTCCTTGCTTAGCGAAAAATTGATCGAACAGGGGAATATACTACAGGGAATGCTGGATTAGGCGCCTGCCAGCGGCGCCGATTCCCTTATTGATCCATTCCATATCTTCAAAAAACATCACGCACAACCCGATTTTTTGTGTATACTTACCTCCATCGCGGAGGAGAACACATGAAAACATATCGCATTGCATTAATTGGTTTTGGAAATGTCGGGCAGGGCCTGGCGCACATTATTGCCGAGCGCCAGGAAGTATTGGCCGAAAAATTTGGCCTCAAGCTGCAAATTGTTGCTATCAGCGACCTGATCAAAGGTAGTCTATATAACCCGGACGGGCTTGACCCGGCTGATCTGCTTGCCGCCGTGGAAGACAGCAACAACCTGGAGAAGGTTCCTGCCCCACAGCGCGGCTGGGATGCTCTGAAAACCATCACCGACACCAACGCCGATGTGATCGCCGAATTCAGCTACACAGACCTCGAAACGGGCCAGCCCGCCACCCGCCATATCGAAACAGCGCTCAAGTCAGGGAAACATGTCATCACAACCAACAAAGGCCCCATCGCCCTGCATTATGCTCACCTGGCAGAACTGGCCCGCACCAATGGGGTCACGATCGGCATTGAAGGCACCGTCATGAGCGGCACGCCTGCCGTGCATCTGGGCCTGGATATGCTCTACGCAGCCGGAATCAAGCGCATACAGGGCATTCTCAACGGCACCACCAACTACATCCTCACTCGCATGGAAGCTGGCGACAGCTACGAGGACGCCCTGGCGAAGGCGCAGAAATTGGGCTACGCCGAGGCCGACCCCACTGGTGACGTTGAAGGCTTTGACGCCGCCGGCAAAGTAGTCATCCTGGCCAACCTTCTCATGGATGCATCGTTAAAAATGAGCAGCATCGACCGGCAAGGCATCTCAAAACTGACTGCCGAGGATATTCAACAAGCCAGACAGGCAGATGAATGCTGGAAATTGATCGGCGCCCTTGAAAAAGATGATCACGGGCGTGTAACCGCAAGCGTCAAACCCACCCGCCTTTCCAAAACACACCCGCTGGCATCCGTTATCGGAGCCGCCAACGCCATCACCTTTACAACTGATCTGCTGGGCGATGTCACGCTGGTTGGCCCGGGCGCTGGTCGTCTAGAAACTGGCTACGCGCTGCTGGTTGACCTGCTGGCTATCCACCGCAAAACAACCGCTGTGTCCTGACAAGAATCACTTACTGATCGCAGGCCGCAGCCAGAAAGCGATATGCTCCTTATCGGTCTGGTTTGCCCTGACAAGAAATATAAACACCACCTCTTTATCCGCCAAACCCAGGGGATCAAGGGCAATATCAATAGACTGGTATGAGCCGTCGTGGGTTTCGGTCCACTCCCCTAAAGGAACCTCTTGGCCGCCCTCCAGGCGGTATAAGACCGAGAGCTTGACGTCACATCCCGTAGATTGATCCAGACACCCTACTACAGTCCGAAAATGCGCCCCTGCGGGGACGGTTACCGGCAAAAAAGTTCCCCTGATCTCAGCACTGCTGCCAGAACGGGGGGGCGACATGATCATGGCTGGCTCATCATCAATATAACCGCCCTCAAACTTTGGAGCGGCATCCCGAATGGCATACCCGGCCTCGTTATTGATATCACCTGGGCATTCCAGCGTCTCCGAACCGCCGCGCCATTCGGCGATACACATATTATCCACAAACGCAAACTCATCCACCGCGTCGGTGCGCACATTGATCTCCACCCAGAACTTGCCAAAAGTCTGGCCCTTGTTGTTGCGCAGGGTCCACACGCTGCGGTGCTTGCCTGCAGAGCCTGGCGCGACCAGGTCAATCGAAATATTGGTCGTTTCCCCAGCAGCTACCTGGCTATCCTGGAGGGTAAAAGACGGCGTTCCACTCATGGCATTGCCTTCTTTAAACACCACGGAATAAGTATCGTTCCAGGTGCACGAACCAGTGTTTTTGATGCGCCATATTTTTGTGAAATGAGTATTGGGCGGCAAAACGATACCATCAGGTATCGTCAGATCAGCGTCAAACGTGGCCGCGTCACAGGATGTCCCATTGGGTGACGCCGTGCTGGTACCAATTAGAGGCGGCGCGGTTGCGCTGATTGCCATGGTTGGCGGTGCGGTTCCAGCTTGAGGCGGGATAGATGTTGGCGGGTTCGCGGGCGCCATTTCAGTACCCAGGGCTTGCACCGTGAGAGCTGCTGCAGTATTGACCAGATCAGCAGTCGTGGTGGGCGGTTTGGCGCCAGGGAAATTACAGCTCAATTGCACAATGCCCAAAAGCAAAATGATGACCCCTGCCATTTGTTTTTTCATTGCCACCTCTCACCGCTTCTCATCATCAACCATCAACCGCTTTTGCCTCGCCGCGGCGCACTCCGATCATCATTATGAATGCAACCACCATAAAGATCGGGCTGAATAACATGACCAGATTATAGTTATTACCGCCAAACTGCACCACCCAACCAAAGATCACCGGGCCGGCGATAGCAGCCAGCGTTGCTGCAAAATAGTACAGCCCCGTATAGGTGCCCACCCTGGCGTCACTGGTCATATCGACAACCATTGGAAGCGAGTTGATATTGATCAACGCCCAGGAAAGCCCTGCGCCCATCAACATCGCGCCAACAAC
>Ga0257125_1003478_pt1 | contig 11151 bp, 14 predicted proteins | sample SI106_200metaG_FD_190183 | JGI IMG/M metagenome (GOLD analysis project Ga0257125, IMG submission 190183) | Marine microbial communities from Saanich Inlet, British Columbia, Canada - SI106_200 | ecosystem: Environmental > Aquatic > Marine > Inlet | place: Canada: British Columbia | collected...
TGTTGGTCAAGTGGTTTGTGGAAATAAAGAGTTAACTTTTAATGATTAATTCATTTTTCCTTTCCCAAATTTTAATCACTTCCCAAAACCCTCAAGCGTTCCACTAACCCTCAAAACCTCAATTTTCTCCGGCCAAACAGCAAAAGAAGCTCGCACTTTATCCAAACTGTTTCTATTCACTGACAAAATCCCTTTCTTAATCCATTTCGGCGAAGCTTCAGCCAAACCCAAACTCCCAACGAAATCCTTTATCGCAGAATCAACTTGCTTTTTCAAATCATTCCCTTTCAACAACAAATATCTCTTTCTCTCTTTATGCGAAGGAATCAAAGCTTTCATATTAAACAATAGGAAAAAGGTTTTATATTTTTATCTAATAATCTCTATCCAAAAACCCCAAACATTTTTTAAACTAAATTCTCTTCCTAAATTTGAAAATGGAAGTTTGTACTGTTGGCGGATTCGAAGAAGTAGGGAAAAATATGACTGCTGTAAAAATTGGAGAAGATGTTTTCTTATTTGATTGTGGATTTTTCTTGCCAGGAGTAATTGAATTACAAGAAGAAGCTTCAATAGAATACACTGTAAAAGGTTTAAGGAGAGTGGGCGGAATTCCGGACGATAGAATCCTAGACAAAATTGGCTGGACAAAAAAAGTAAAAGCAATTTTCCTCTCGCACGCACATCTAGATCATGTTGCAGGTTTACCTTTTCTAGCAGATAGATATCCGAACGCTCCAATTTATGGAACTCCTTTCACGATGAAAGTCTTCGAATCATTATACAAAGATACAAAAATCGCTTTGAGAAACCCATTAAAAATAATCGATTCAAATTCAATAAACCCAATCCCTGGAATAAAAGACATAAGAGTAGAATTCGTTCACACAACACATTCAACGCTCGATTGTACATTCGTAGTTTTACACACTCCAGAAGGAAAATTCTTCTACGCCCTAGATTATAAATTCGACGACACCCCAACTTTTGGAGCTGGACCAAATTATGATAGATTAGCTGAACTAGGAAAAGAAGAAGTAAAAGTAGCAATAATAAATACCCTTTATTCCGGAAAAAAAGAATCAAATGGGAGCGAAAAAGATGCAGATGAAATGTTACAAAAAGCTTTCCAAAAAGTAAAAGACAAAGGTTCAGCAATTTTTATAACAACTTTTTCTTCACACATCGAAAGATTAACCAATATCGTAAAACACGCAAAACAAACAAACAGAGAAATAATTTTCCTAGGAAGAAGTTTAGCAAAATACGTCGATTGCGCCATACAAATAGGAAAATGCCCTTTCCGAAATGAAATAACAATAATGAAATACCGAGGACAAGTGAATGGAATCTTAAAGAAAATCGAATCAAATAGAGACAAATATCTGGTTGTATGTACTGGGCACCAAGGCGAAAAGAATTCCATTTTAGACAGGATCTCAAAAGGAGAAACTCCTTTCAAATTCAGGCAAGGAGATAATTTAATTTTTTCTTCAAGTGTAATTCCAACAGAAGTAAATATCGAAGCAAGAAAACAATTAGATCTAAAATTCAGGAAAATGGGAGTAGATTTACAAGTAGACGTTCATGTTCATGGACACGGAAGCCAAGAAAGCAAGAAAAAATTAATCAAATTAATTAAACCAAAAATAATAATTCCTTCTCACGGAAACAGAAAACAAGAAGAAGAATTAATCTGCGTTGCAAATGAACTCGGGTACAAATTAGGAGAAACTTCTCATTTAGTTTCAAATGGAGATGTTTTGAAATTTTAAAAATATTTAAATTAAAATTAACTCAATATAAAATGGTGGAAGAAGCTGATAAAAAAAAAGAGAAAGTTGAAGGAGAATTTGTAGTAAATTCTAAAATAAATTTGGAAGTTTTTGGGGGCCTAAAAAGGGGAGCAGAAAGAGGAGAAACTCTAAAAGATTCTATGATGAGTTTTTATCGTGCCGGATATCCTAAAGAAGAAATTGAAAATGCTGCAAGAATATTTTTAGAAGAAAAAGAAAAGATGAAAAAAGTCGCAGGAGCAATGACCACAAACCCAGCTCTAAAAGGCAAGAAATTAGGAATGCAAAAATCAGGAAATCAAAAAGCTTCAAAATACGGGAAAGATAAAGGCATACTAGGAGATAAAACAACTTTATTTTTAATTTCAATTTTAATTTTGTTATTATTAGTGTTGGCTTCAGTTTTTCTTTTCAAATCAGAGATGGTCGATTTCTTCAATAACATGTTCGGTTAAAATGACTTTAATTTATTCCCCTGCTGAAGATTCATTTTTATTAAAAAAAGTTTTAGAAAAAGAAATTCCCCAATCATTTAAAAAAAATAAAAACATAACTTTTTTAGAAATTGGAGTTGGTTCTGGAATTCAATTACAAGTTGCAAAGAATTTTGAAATAAAAAATATTCAAGGAGCCGATATAAATAAAGCAGCAGTTAAACATTGCAAACAACAAGGATTCAATTGTATCCAATCAAACCTTTTCTCAAACATAAAAAACAAATTCGATATAATTGTTTTTAATCCTCCTTATCTTCCAAAAGATAAAAAAGAAGATGAAGAATCAAAATTAGCGACGACCGGGGGAAAAGAAGGAAGCGAAATAATAAATGAATTTTTAATTCAAGCAAAAAATCATTTGAAAAAAGACGGGAAAATATTTTTATTAATTTCTTCATTAAGTGAAAATATAAATTGGTTAAATTACAAAAAGAAATTAGTTTCAGAAGAAAAATTATTTTTTGAAAAGTTAGAAGTTTGGGAATTAACTATTTAGCGACGATCTTTCCAACATTTTTTCTTATTACACATTTCTTTCAACTGCCAATGTTTATCAACAAGAGTTTCTCTTTTTTCTTTATAGAAAACACCCAAAGCAATTTTATCTTTTTTCTTAATTCCATTATAATCCCATTCTGAAGCTCTTTTCAAGGCTTCATTCCAATTAGAGGAATCATGTTTTTTGTCTTCGAGAAAATAAGTTTTTTCTTTGTAACCTTTGTCAGGATGAAAAATAATGCAAGGTTGAATAATTTCAATAAATTTAAATCCTTTATGTTTTTTGGCTTCTTTCAAAATCTTTTCTACTTGTTTCACGTCGGCAAAAACTCTTGCGACAAAAGTTGCGTTAGAGTTTAAAACAAGTTTCAAAGGATTCAAAGGTTTCATTGGAACTCCTTCAGGAGTAGTTTTATCCACAAAACCAGTTTCAGTGACGGAAGTAGGTTGCCCAACAGTCAACGCAAAAACTTGATTATTATGAACGATACAAGTCATGTCAATATTTTCTCGACAAGCATGAATTAAATGAGCAACACCTTCATTATAACATCCCCCGTCGCCAATAAAAGCATAAACATCTAAATTTGGATTACCCATTTTCATTCCAAGTGACGTTGGTATTTCTCGACCATGAAGTGTATTTAATCCATCCAAATTAAGATAATCAAAAATCTTTCCTTGACAACCAATTCCCGCACAAATCGCAAAATCTTTTTTCTTTTTCCCATTCTTCAATTCATCTATAAAAAACTTTTTCATTCCAGCAAGTATTTGGAAATTAAAACATCCTGGGCACCACGTCGGCAGAGTTTTTGTGTTTATGTTTTGAGTTTTCATTTTGTTAAATTAATTATATTTTGTTTTTTAGTTAATATTTTCATTTGTGAAATTGCAACTTCATTTAATTTAATCAATCTATCTTTTTGAGATAATCTTTCTTTAATCAATAGCGAATTTAAACTTTCTAAATTGGAAAGACAAATTAATTGTGAAGGTGTTGCTGAATCTCGAAGAGTTTCTTTTTTATTTTTTTCTTTCCATTTTTTTGAAGTAATTCCAAACAAAGCAATATTCAACAATTCTGCTTCATTCGCATAAATTTTATTTTCTTGTTGAACAGATACTTTTGGAGGAATTAAATTATTTCTTATTGCATCAGTATGAATTTCATAATTTATTTTCGCTAAATTTCTTTTGATATTCCAATCTAAATTTTCAACTCTAACTTCTTTTTCTTTTAATCTTTCAAATTCTTTAATCAAATATAATTTAAATTTTGGAGAAATCCATGAAGCAAATTCAAAAGCGATATTTTTATGGGCATAAGTTCCCCCATATCTTCCAGGTTTTGAAATAATTCCTATTGCATTAGTTTGACTTATCCATTGTTTTGGAGTAATGGTGAAACTGTTCAAACCAATATTTTTTTTAATCCCGTCTAATTCCACGGGATTAAAATTTTTATTATGAATTTTTTCCCATATTTCTAAAAATTCTAAAGTATTTCTATTCCTTAACCAATTTCTTATAACATCATCTGACCTTTGAGAATCCTTATATTTAGCAATATCCGTTAAACAAATATAATCTCCTTCTTTTTTTGAAATCAAATCTATGCTTTTTTTTAATACAGTTAATTTACTTTTCATTTTCTTTTCCCCCAAACTCCTTTTTTTCTCTTTCCAACATTCCGAAGATTTTTCTTTTTAACAATTTTCCTTTTCCGACGGAGAGGAAGCATTATTGCAATATATGAAATAACTAAGCCCATTATTATTCCAAATAAATCGTGTTTGAAAGCCACATATCTTTGAATTCCAATTCCCACCAAGACAACAATTGAAAATAACAAATACGCCATCCTCAATTGTTTATGATCTTCAACAGTTAAATAAAGAACGTATAAAACAAGTGAAATAAATATTACATGCAATGACGCATCAAATAAAATATTAGAACCAAAAATAAACATCGGAAGATATTTGAAAATAAGTAAACCTATAATCATAATGAAAATAGTTTCTCCTACTTTTTCAACCCTCGGTGTTATTCCTAATTTTTGTTTCATTTTAAATTTTTTATTTTTGCTTTCAAATGTTTTTTTAATTTAGGTAAAACTTTTACCCATTCTGATTTAAAGAGGGAATAAGAATTCATATCAATACAGTTCTTAGTATACGGATTTAGATATTCCCTTCTTTTTATTCCTTCAAATTTCATTCCAAATTTATTTTGCATTTTATTAGAAAGAGGATTAAATGTTGCAACATTAGATTTTAATTTCCTTAATTTTAATTTATTGAAAGCAAATTCATTAATAGCAATTTTAGCTTCAGTGATGTATCCCTTCTTTCTATATTTTTTCCCAATAAATGAAGTTACATCTGCTAATCCATGATTAAAATCTAACTCTTTTAGTCCAGCCATGCCCACTATTTTTTTTGTCTTTTTTAATTCTAAAATCATAAAATATCTTTCTTTTTTCTCCCATTCTGCAATATATTTTTGTATCAATTCTTTAAGATATTTTTCCTTAAGGGGATAACGCATAAAAAGATTTTTTATTATATCATTATCTATTATTTTATATAAGAATTTTACATCATCTATTTTTGGTTTTCTTAAAATCAATCTTTCTGTTTCTATTTTCATCTCCTCAAACCCCCAACAATTTCTCCTCGCAATTCATCACTCAAAAAAGGACGAGCATCATATCTCAAAATCTTTTTATCGACGCTAATTCCAGTTTCCTCTCTAATCAAACTAGCAAGTTGTCCAGTAGAATTATTCTCCACACAAATTAATTTTTTCTTTCTCTCCAAAATTTCCTTTACCCGAAGAGGAAATGGTTCAATATATAAAATCTGAATAGCACAAACATCTAGCCCTTCAATGGCATCAAGAACTGCTCCCTTCGTCGAACCCCAGAAAACAACACAATTCTTAGAATTTTTATTCCCATATATTTTGTAACCTTCAAATCCTTCACATTCTTTCCTCAACTTATTCCAATTTTTCAATCTATCATCAACATTTTTTTTAATAATAGAAGCATCTTCCGTCGAGCTTCCAGTTTCGGGATTTTGTTCATAAGAATTATATCTTCCAAAAGAAATTAGTTTCTTTGATTTAGTAATCACTGGTTTTTTTTCAGCGGTATAATAACTTTCAGCCAAATGTTTGTCTGAAATTAAAATTCCTGGAATCCCAAACTTCTGAGTTAAATAAAAACTTTGAGAAACTAGTTCCTCGCATTCAATTGGATCTCCTGGGGCCAAAAGGATTCTAGCAAATTCTCCGTGGCCAGCATGACGCGCAAAGTTCATATCAGCTTGAGCAGTATAAGTTGCAACTCCCGACGCTGGACCAGCTCTCTGAGCCAAATAAAACACCAAAGGAATTCCAGCAATCCCACACATACTCAAAGCTTCAGTCATTAAACAAAAACCTCCACCTGAAGTTCCAACCATTGTTTTTGCTCCAGTAATTGCAGAACCAGCACCAGCATTAGCGACGGCAATTTCATTCTCCAACTCCAAAACCAAATGCCCGTTCTTTTTTTGCCTCTGTGCAAGTTCACCCAAAACAGCAGTAGCCGGAGTCATTGGATAAGCAAAATAATTATCAATTCCTGATTTAACCGCACCTTCGGAAATTCCAACACTTCCTGAAGAAAAAGTTCTAGATTTCTTTTTAACACCAACACATTGCAATCCTTCTTTCTGTTCCCCATAACCTTTCTTAGCTTCAATCAAATTATCTTTATATTTTCCCAAATCTTTCAATTTCTTATCCAGTAAATTAAAACCCAATCCAAGAGCTTTATACATTCTCCCCGCAAAATACATATTAGGATTCTTGCCTGAAATAATAACTCCTCCTTTCTTCAAATTCTTCTTATGTTTAGAAATAGTCAAATCATCAAGAGCAACAATAACATCAATCTTAGATTCATTTGAACGAACAGGCGAATCTGAAAAACTCAAAACATTAAATGAATGCCCGCCCCGAATCAAAGATTGATAATCTCTATAATAAAAAACATAATAACCTTCCTCTGCCAAAGTCTCCGCCAAAATATGCGTCAAAACATTTGCTCCTTGCCCCGCTTTCCCCCCAAAAAGAATATGATATTTCATTTTTCAAAATTATCTTCAACAAATTTAATTAATTCTTTTATATCTTTTATTGCTTGTTCAGCAATTTCAATCGAAATTCTTTTCCCATAATAAATAATTCCATTTCTCATTTTTCTATATTTATCAAATAATTTAGAATAAGTTTTCTCTTCAAAGATATTTTCAATATATTCCGAAAAACTCAAATGGTCCAAAATCTTAAAACCCCTTTTATACGCATGGGCATGAAGGATTTCAATTAAAGATTCATAATAATTACGAATTAAATCTCCACAATTATATTCTTCCAATTTATTTGAACTAGAAAATTTTAAAGTTCTCCTAGAAGTTTCTAAAAGAGATTTTGATCTTTCAAAATCTGGACTTATTTTTATTACATTTTCTTTTTTTTCAAACTCAATCATCTTATCCCCTAATCATTCCTCTTAATGAAATTCCATTTATAATGTTATTGAATAATTCCTTATTTGTCCTCTTTAACATCGAAAATTCTTTTTCTGAAAATTTAAACACTTGTATTTCTTTTTTCAGTTTCTTTTCAAATTTATTCAAAATTAATTCTTTCTTTTCTGGAGTTATAACACATAAATCAATATCTGATTCTTTCCTATCTTCTCCTAAAGAAATAGAACCAAACAAAATAACTGTAGGATAAGATGCTTCATTATCTAAAAAATCATTTAATCCAGATCTTTCAATTTTTATAATTGAGTGAGCAATTTTATATTTTTTAAAAAGTTCAGATTCCCTATTTCCAAATATCAATTTGATCCCATGAATTTCTCGTTTAATTAAAATTTTCTGATCAATCAATTCTTTAACATATTTAGAAACAGATGGCAATCCAAGATTTATCTTCCTAGAAATTTCCCTTAATCCAAAACCTTTCAAAGAATCCTCCAGAAAAATCTCCAATACTTTATGGATGTTACTATTTTGTATCATATGATACAATTAGATATCAATACTTATAATTGTTTGGGTTTTGTGGAATGCATTAAAAACGTTTAGAAAATTTAACTCCAGCATAGAATTGATTTTTTGCAGGAGGAAGCATTTTAGGATCAGGTATAAATCCAAATTGATATTTCATAAACCCTTCAAAATTTAACTTTTTTCCAGAATATCTAAAATCAATTCCAGGAGTTACATTTGAAAAACCATAATCTCCATAAAAATTATTGGTACAAACTCCTTTAATTTTTGCACCCATAGTAAAATCATTTTTACCAAATATTTTCTTAGATAATTCTCCTTCTAAGAGAATTCCATTTGGAATTTCCTTGTCTTTAAAAAAATTAATTAAGCTTAATTTTGAATTAATTTTCCCTTTACGAATTAAATTAAAACTTAAAACTTTATCATCATCCCCTTTTGGGTAATTCATATAAATAAAAGCTAAACTCGAAGATAATTGATCATTTATTTTTTTTGAATATTTAATCCCGAGATCAATTTCTCTCAAATACTTATCTTTAAAATCATAATCAGACCAAAAAAAGGTAGTAAAGTTATTTTTATTAATTCCAACATAATCTTGTTTATGGGGTCCTTTTCCCAGAACATAACCTTTTGCAACATAATCACTAACAATTGAGGAAGAAATATTTATCTTCATTTTATCATTTTTAGTATTAGTTGTATCTTTCTGAGCATTACTCTTCATTGGAAAAATAATCGAAATTCCAAAAGCAACCACCGTTGCAAATCCAATCAATTTTGCTTTCAATTTTTTCATAAATCAATCACAAATTAAATATTTATAAAACTTGCCATTTGTAATCATCCTATAATGAACACTAAATCTTCAAATCAATATCCCCCCAACTCAATAATCCTTATATACCAATACTCTTTTCAAATAACATGGTAAAATTCGCACATATGGCAGACATTCATCTCGGTGGGTGGAGACAAGGACCAATGCAAGATTTGAATTTCCAATCTTTTCAAAAAGCAATAGAAATTTCAATAGAAAATAAAGTAGAATTCATGTTAATCGCAGGCGATTTATTTGATTCAGCTTATCCTCCAATAGAAATTCTAAAAGAAACATTTTCAGAATTCAGAAAATTAAAAGAAGCAAAAATTCCAGTTTTCATAATCGCCGGTTCCCATGATTATTCAGTTTCAGGTAAAACTTTTTTAGACGTTTTAGAAAAAGCAGGATTCTGTAAAAACGTTTTTAACGCAGAAATTAAAGAAGATGAAATCCGCTTGAACCCTACAATCCACGAGGGAGTTGCAATCTACGGTTATCCTGGAAAAAAATCTAGTTTGGAAGTTGAAGATATAAAAAAAATAAAATTAAACGAATCTCCTGGAATGTTTAAAATTTTAATGTTGCATACAACCTTGGATAAAGTTCGAGGAGTATTGCCGATTGAATGCGTCGAATCAGAGAATTTACCTGAAGCAAACTATTACGCGATGGGACATATTCATGTAGATTTCAGATACAAAAACTTAGTTTACCCTGGCCCGATTTTCCCCAACAATTTCCAAGAATTAGAAACTTTAGAAAACGGCAGTTTTTACATCATAGACACAGAATTAGGAAATTCATTCGAAAAAGTAAATTTAAAATTAAAAGAAATAGAATCATTAGAGATCATTGTAAAAAATACCGCCGTCGCAACCCAAGAAATAATTGCAGAACTAGAAAAAAGAAACCTCAAAGATAAAATTGTTCTCTTAAGACTTTCTGGAAAACTAGATAATCAAAAAGCATCCGAAATAAAATTAGATAAAATAGAAACATTTTGTTTTGAACAAGGCGCCCATTTCGTCCTAAAAAACACTCGCGATTTAAACACAAAAGATTTTGAAATAAATTTTGAAATAAAAAATCAAGACAATTTAGAAGAAGAGACAGTAAAACAATATTCCGAAGACAACCCTTCAAAATTCAATCCCCTAATACCCAAATTAATGAACATCCTTTCAATAGAAAAACAAGAAGGAGAAACAGTAGATTCATTTAACTCAAGATTATTAGAAGATTCAAAGAGGGTGTTGGATTTAGAATAGTGTAATTATCCAGAAGTAACAAAAGCGAAACTTTTATAAAGTTTAATTTTTTGGAATGGATATGGCAATAATCCAGAAATATTTAAAAACATTAGATTCAGAAGCAAGAATATTAGATAAAGAAGATTTTAAATTTTATAAAGAAGTTTTAAAGAAAGCAAAAAAAGATTTTCAAAAAGGATTTCAATATATTTCAAATAATATTAATCCAATCGATGTAACAGGTTCCAATTTCTTTTTTGCATGTTTAGCAGATGAACTGCTTGGAAAAGATGGAAGAATAGCTACTTTGAATGATTGGGGAGAAATGTTGAATGGGGGAAATTTTGCTAAAGGAATGTATTTTGATTCAAATCAACTAATCCTAAGATCAGACGAAGCAACTTTCGATAAAAATCAATATCTAATAAATGATTTGAGTAAAAAACTTAAAGGAGAATTTGAATATTCTCCAGAAAATCCCCTAATTATAACTGGGGCAAGATTAAAATCTTCAAAAGCAAAAGAGAATGAATATGGAATTGATTTAGATATTTCAAATGCAGAAATAAAAAACGATGAAAGTTTTGCCCCTACAAATAAAATAATAAAATTAGGAAATATTGAAAAGAAACTTTGGACAAAAAAGGAGGGGCTTTCGAGGTTGTGTTTGGATGAGAACGACGTGGGTTCTGGCAGTGGCAATCTAGCGGATTCGGACTCTGACGGTAGGGTAGCTCTTCTTGACGCCATAGGCGTCGTGGAGGAAAAATTAGCTGAATATTTAATAAAATTGCAAGAACAAAAAGATTTACAAATAAGTGAAATTGAAAAAAAATATCTTGAGGCCAAAAGTATACTTCAAAATAAGTAAAATATAAAAAGAACAATTTATTTTTATTGCTCTAACCTGAGAGGGTTAGGCTACAAGTCAATTGATAGTGTCCTCTTGGACCATAAAATTCAACTAAAACAAATAGTAGGTTAAAACTGAAACTTGAATTAGCGGTGGCAATTAATTAATTGGCTATTTATTGCCGAGGCTTTCGAGGTTGTATTTGAATGAGAACGACGTGAATTCTAACAATGACAATCTAGCGAATTCGAACTCTAACGGTAGAATAGCTTAACCTCTCAAATTTAACTTGTTAATCTTTTTTGAGAAATTTTTCCTAAGATAAAATGAATTAGCCCATTTTGCATATGCGT
>Ga0257125_1003485_pt1 | contig 11125 bp, 9 predicted proteins | sample SI106_200metaG_FD_190183 | JGI IMG/M metagenome (GOLD analysis project Ga0257125, IMG submission 190183) | Marine microbial communities from Saanich Inlet, British Columbia, Canada - SI106_200 | ecosystem: Environmental > Aquatic > Marine > Inlet | place: Canada: British Columbia | collected...
ATTGTGATGGAAGTGTCAGAACAGTGGGTTGGTGGCAGAATGTATTTAAGGGTAAAATAGAGCAAATGGAGATAGAATAGATGTCAATTTACAGAAAGAAGTTTACTTGACCAATGTATAGATATCCAGCTTTTAGTTTTAGGAGAGAAGGTGACAAGAGTTATGCATATGACTTGTTGACAATAGATTTAGAATATAACAAAGAAGGTGATTGCAACTTATGCAAGGCTAGCCCTAATAGCAGTAAAGCTGTAGTACAAAAGAAAGATCTATCATTGTGCTTTTCGAAAGACGGGCGCATGTCAAGCATACAAAGTGATAGCGAATCTCAAAGAGTATTTAAAATAGTTGGAAAAGTTTCAATGTTAATTTTGAATCATATTTTAAAGTTGTCTTGAATTTATTCTACATGAATATTCCAATTGTAAGTGAATTGATCAATAAAAGAAATAGATCTAAATTAAGAGCGATAAATAAGGGCTATAAGCAGCTTAAAGATGAAAGTAAATTAGATTTTACAATACAGTTGAGGTGGATTTTGTCAAAGACTGAGATTTATGATACAAGTAAATTAAAGGGCTTATTCTATCAAGACAGTTTTAATGTTGAATTATCAATTCGCCAATATTTTACTATGTGCTTTCTTGGAGTGTCATTTAATAAGTCTATTTTGTATAGTATTGGATCTGATACGCCTCTAAGGCACCCATTGCCAAAAGAATGGAGAGATGCACTAATAGCTCAAGGTGTTAGTGTGAATAGTTTCATCTGTACTGTACTGTGGTATGTGAATAGTTTTGTTTTTTGGAGTAAGAGCGCCTTGCAAGGATTAAAAAGTATTTGTGTCTTATTAAAAGAACAGTCCAGTTTAGGGAGGTATGTGTACTTTGATGGTTTGGCTGATAATAATATTTCTACCAATCTTAATGAACATAATATTATAAATTGGTATTTGCGATGGAAATATAGAAATATAGAAATTGATAGTATTTGTCACGATGTAAGAGGTATATCTAATTTCAAGCTTGGCAAGGTTGAAATTATTCAAACTGTTGAGTTACCAAAACTAAAAAATACTGCGTTACTGCAATATGTAGGTTTTCTTATACATATAATTATTTATAGTTTTATATATTTATTCTTTAAGCCTGCTTATGGTTTTTTGTTGGGAGAGTTTATAAAGTTTAAAAGGGTTGATCTGGCGAATGATGCTGATTTGGCAAGAGAGTATTTATTTCATAATTCTTCTTTATATTATCGCCCAATATGGACTTATGCAGCAGAAAGTAAAGGCTCGAAAATTTTATTTTATTTTTACTCTACTCATACTGATTATTTTTATTCTACCTATGTTGAAAATTTTAAAAATAAGGGTGGCTGCATAGTAGGCCTTCCATTGCACTTAATGAGTTGGCCGCACTATTTAGTTTGGAATGAATTTCAGGCAGATTTTATTAAAAGCTCTAATCAGTATAATCCAGTCATAGAAGAAGTTGGCCATATATGGTTTTCTTCTAGTGGCGAGAGTGTGAGTATCTCGTCAAATTCAATTGCCGTGTTTGATGCTACACCAAGAAGGCCTATGGCACATGTTTTAATGGGTGAGAGTCTTGACTACCATAATTTTGATATTGCCAATCAGTTTTTAAATGATATACAGCTTGTTTTAGATAAAAATAATATGAATATTTCACATAAAATAAAACGGGTAATTAAGGTCACACATAGGGCATATTTAAGAAATATCATGCAGTTAAAACAAAAGTCTAACTATGTGGAAATTCATCCAAGTGTCGATGCTTTGCAAATTATTCAAAAAACAAAAGCTTGTATATCAATTCCATTTACCTCAACAGCCGTTATCGCTAAACAAGAAGGAAAGCCTTCAGTTTATTATGATCCTAGTGGTGTGATTCAAAAAAACAATAGAGCGGCGCACGATATTCCAGTTTTAAGTGGCATTAATGAACTTGAGGATTGGGTGAATAGTATTGATAATAAGGTAAACTAACAATTTATTTTCTTTGGTTGGGTGGGCGTTTTAGAGTTATAAAGTTGAGGTTTTGGTATGGCAAACATTATTAAAAATAGCTATCGGCACAATGTTGTTAACTTGCTTGAATCATGTAATGGTAATGTCGGTGTTGAATTAGGAGTTGCTAAAGGTATTTTTTCTTTAAGAATGATGGAGAGTGGTTATTTTTCATATTTTTTTGGCATTGATGCATATGCAGATTTGCATGATGTAAATGAATACAAAGAGGTTGTTAATAAAATAGGACTATTTAGCAATTATAAATTACTTAGAATGACATTTGATGAGGCGTACGACTTATTTGATGATGAAAGTTTAGACTTTATATATGTAGATGGGTACGCACACACGGGAGAAAATGGTGGAAAGACAATTTTTGATTGGTCAAGGAAAGTGAAAATTGGAGGAGTGATCTCCGGAGATGACTATCATGATGACTGGCCTCTTGTTGTTGAAGCAGTAGATGAGTTTGTTTTGTTAAGTGGTTTTAATCTTAATTTAACGGCTAATGTGGAAGATGATCCATATTGTAATTACCCGTCATGGGCCGTAATTAAAGACACAGATACTTGTGACATGCGACCATCTGAGCAGCTCCTAAAAAAAGGTCATAGAGCAAAAAGACCTAGAAAGAAGTTGCTTTCCCTAGTTGTTGGATATTTGCATAAAGATATTGTAAATTGGCTAAAAAAATACAAGAATAGATAAATTTTTATGCTTAATTTTATATTACCCCTCCGTTTAAAAATTAAGGTGATTCTTAAAGAGAATTTCCCATTTTTTTTTATGCTTATAAAGCGTTACCCGTTAAGAATTTATAGGAATAATAAATTAAAAGATTCTGACTTTCCTCATGAAATTTGGATAGAAAATACCAATCATTGTAATGCATCATGTGTGATGTGTCCAAGAGAGCTGCATACAAGATCAAAGAGCATTATGTCATTTGATTTATATAAGAGACTTATTATCGAAATTTCCAAGTATCATCAGTTTGTTGAAAGAGTTCACATGCATAATTTTGGCGAGCCAATGTTGGATAAAAATCTAGCTGAGAAAGTAAAATTTGCTAAGAAAAATGGAATTAAGCATATTTATTTTGTTACAAATGCATCGCTATTGAATTTAAATACTGCATTAAACTTGATTAAGTCCGGACTTGATGAACTTAAGATTAGTTTTTATGGGGTAAATAAAAGTAGCTATAACAATACAATGAAAAACTTGGATTTTGATGTAACTTTAAATAATATTAGAAATTTTTTTGATTTAAGGAAAAGCCTTAAGGCAACTAAACCCAAGGTTATTTTACAACTTATACCTCAATCCTTGGATGATAACTCTTCAGAAAAGGATTGGGTTAATTTGTTTAAAAATTATATTGATAAGAAAATTGGAGATAAATTTAATTTTTACCAATTGCATAATTTTGGAGGTGGAAGAGATTATGTTCAAACAGAAGGTTTCGTGGCGACAAATACATGTAAATTTCCATGGAATATTATGGTTATTCTCCAAGATGGAAATGTAACAGCCTGCTGTTTGGACTACAATGGAAAAATTAACCTAGGTAATGTCAACGAACAATCTATTTATGATATCTGGAATGGCGAGAGGTATAGAGAAATCAGAAAAAACTTTAAGAAATTAAACTATAGAGATTATAAGGTGTGTCAAAAGTGCAATTTTACAGTAGATTGACAAATGTTACATATTTTTGGCTGCATATTAAAAATGTAAATCAGTCAATTATTATAATTAATGGTTAGTAGCTTTCTTATTTTAAGTAGAATAAAATTGATACTAGTTCACCTTAAATGAAGATATTTCTTGGAGATTTAGTTCATACCTGGAATGTCAGTGTATGGACGGCTCCCCTTAATGTTGGGTATGTTGCAGCGTATGCCGAAAAATACTCACCCAGTAATTTTGAATTTAAGATTTTTAAGGATCCGGAATTAATGATTAAAGCCATTAGAGAAGAGAGTCCAGATGTGGTGGCACTTTCATTTTATGTTTGGAATGAAAATTTAAATAAGCTTGTTATGAAAGTTGCCAAAGAATGCTCATTAAATATTCTTACTATAGGTGGTGGACCTATTTTTACTAATATTAATTCAAATAAAAGTGCGGCAGAAGAATTTTTCTTGAGAAATAAATTTTGTGATTTATATGTATTAAACCAAGGAGAAAAAGCTTTTTTGGATGTAGTTAATAGATATGATAAATATAAATGTAACTCTAGTCTGATAAAAAGAAAAAGGATAGATGGTGTGATTGTAAATGATTTGGATGGCTCCAATGAAATTAGAATTGGAAAACCAGTCCCTCCGTTAGTAAATTTAGACGAAATACCTTCGCCATATCTAAACGGCATGTTAGATGATTTTTTTGATGGCCCGTTTGACCCAATTATTGAAACGAATAGATCGTGCCCATATCGATGTACTTTTTGCGCATGGGGTATTGGCACACCAAAGCTTAGTAAATTTTCAATAGAGCGTGTTAAAGATGAAATTAAATATATAGCAAAAAAAAACCCAAAATCATCTAATTTATTTATTGCTGATGCAAATTTTGCAGTACTAGAAAGAGATGTTGAGATAGCAGATTTTATAAAGAAAACAAATAAGAAATTTGGCTATCCAGCTAGAGTCAGTGTTCAATGGAATAAAACAAGAGTAAATCGAGTCGGCAGAGTAGCAAAAAAATTACATGGCATTGCTCAGGTTGGTGCATCAATGCAATCATTGAGTGATGAAGTGTTAAATGTAATTAATAGAAAAAATTTAAGTCTAGAAGAAGTTGTTGAATTAAATAATGAGTCGTCTAACGACACAATGTTTAGTGAATTGATTTTAGGATTACCTCTTGAGACGGTTGAAACACATCTAAAAGCAAATAAAAAACTAATAAATTTAGACATGGAAGTTTTTAATTATAACCTGCATTTGCTTCCAGGAACTGAAATGGACACAGTTGAGCAAAGGAAGAAATACTTCAAAAAAACTGGATGGAGACTGCATGATAATGCATTCGGAATTTATGATGGAGTAAAAATTTTTGAAGGACAAGAAGTTGTATTAGAAACGTCAACTATGAGTATTAATGAGCTTCGTTCATTTCGTTTTTTTCATTTTTTAATGCAGTTTATGTGGGGGAGGAGGTGGTTTTATGACTACTTGAAGCTATTTGATTCATTTTCATTGCATCCTGTAGATGTGGTTTTGTTTATTATAAAAGAATTTCAGAAAAGTTCTGGAGAAATTGGAAAATTATATTCAAATTTTTCTAAAGAACATGATCTTGAAAGTTTTGAATCGTATAGTGACTTAGTAAATTTTTGGAGTATAGACAGTAACTTTGAAAATCTTTCTACAGGAAAATATGGGAAGTTGAATGCAGTATATTCATCATTAATATTAATTGAGTTATATGATGAATTTAGTAATTTTCTTTTCAATGTGGGAAAAAAAATATCATATAGAGAATCATATGATGAAGAATTTATCGTGCAATGCAAGGAAGTTTTAAAATTTTGTCGTGAGCTAACGATAGACCTATCAAAAAATGATGATTTTGTACTGAATAAACAAGTGGATTTTTCATATGACTTTCTTTCGTGGAGAAAAAATAAATATCAATCACTTAAAGGAGGCGCTGATAAAGTATACAGGCTAAAATTTTATATTGATAATAAGCAAAAAGAACTAATTGAAAGAAAAAAAAATCAATTCAAATCTGATAACTTTAATCTTACATTAAGAAAAATGACGGAGTATAGTAATCCGAAATCATTTATTTATCAAGTTTCATAGCTATAATGGAAAAATTAATCTAGGCAATGTTAATGAACAGTCTATTTATGATATTTGGAACGGTAAAAAAATACCATAAAATTAGAAAATACTTTAAAAAATAAACTATTAGGATTATGAGGCGTGTCAAAAATGTAATTTTCCGATTGATTAAAAAAATTATATCATTGTTTATATGTTACGGATGAAAAGCCTGTCAAAGAAAAAATATGAAAAAATATGTAAAAAATGCGATTTCGTATTAAACAGTTATGGCTCAAGAAACGAAATTGTTGCAATTAATTTTTTACATGTAATTAGGAGTTCAGCAACAACTATCCAAAGATATGTCGTTTTTTTAGACAACGATCATTGGGTATATAGTTTTTTAAGGCATTGCTATCTTTTTATAAAAAATATAGTTGATTTTTTTTATAATTTTATATATTCAATTTTTTATCAAAAACATAATTTTCCCAATAAAGTATGTAAAGTCGATTTTTTATTCATTAGTCACTATACAGTCACACAAGGAAAATCAACTTATGCTATAGATTCTTATTTTGGAGATATATTAAATAATATTCATAAAAATGGCAGGTCATCGGTTGTAGCATATATTAACCATACAAGTAGTAAGACTGCTACTTTTAAAAAGATAGATAGTGTTATTCCAATTCTATTAAGTAACGTTATTAATTTTATTGATTTAATGCATCTATATAAGGGCGTGTTTGTTGCACGTAGGTCGTTGGGTAATAATAGTTCCAATGATCCGCTACTTGTAAAGGTTATAAAACAGGCTAAGATAAATATTTTTTCTAAAAGCACTATTCGTAATTTAATTTTAGCAAAACAAGTTGAAGATATTGTTAAAAAGTATTCTCCAAATTTACTCATTGCTACATATGAAGGTCATGCCTGGGAAAGACTTGTGTTTTCCGCATCAAGAAGTGTTAGCCCAAATATTAGGTGCATATCTTACCAGCATGCGCCTGTATTTAAATTTCAGCATGCAATAAGGAGGAATTTGGAAAAGAAATATAACCCAGATGTCATTTTGACATCTGGCCAGGTTCCTGCAACTCAATTAAGTTTATCAAAAGAATTAAGTGGGACTCAGATTTCTGTTATTGGTTCTAGTAGAAATATAGTTTTAAAATCAAAAAAACTTACAGTTATGCAAGAGTTTGAGGCATTTAGTTGCCTTGTTGCCCCTGAAGGGGATTTGGAAGAGTGCAATATTCTGCTATTTTTTGCTTTAGATTGTGCTAATAACAATCAAGGTGTGAATTTTATTTGGAGACTACCGCCAATGATTGATATAGATATATTGCTCAAAAACAATAGGAGGTTTGTAAATTTGCCTGATAACGTGGTTATTTCAGAAGTGGATTTGTTAAATGATATTTTAAAATCAAATACTATACTTTATAGGGGTAGCTCTGTTGTTATACAAGCCGTTGTTTTTGGGTTAAAGCCAATTTATTTTAAAATAGACAATGAGTTGACAATTGACCCATTATATGAAATTAGCAGAGGCCGTGAAATTGTATGCAACATTGAGGATTTTCAGCGCTCATTAACAGAGAAAATAGATATGTCTGACAAAGGCAAGTTAATTAGATACTGTCAAAATATGTATACTCAAATTGATGTTGATGTTATAGAGAAATTGTCAAAGTTTAATTATTTGTCGTTATGATAAGCGTCGTGATTCCATCATTAGGTGGAGATTTAAGCAGAACTTTAGACGGTTTAAATTTTGGCACTGTTGTGCCTGATGAGATTATTATTTGTTTGCCAAATAAAAGCCATTCAATTGATAATTTATCAAAATATAAAGGTATTATTGTTATTTATTCAGGGAAATATAGCCAAGTATTTCAAAGGCTATGTGGGTTTAAAAAATCTAAATATGAATACATTCTTCAATTGGATGATGATGTCTATGTTAGTAGTAATTGTTTAGAGATTTTAATAAAAAATATTTCTTTTGATAAAAGAAATATTTCTGTATCACCATTTTGGCTGGATGTAACTAGTAAAAATTCACTTTTTTGCAAAAAAAAAGGACTATTGATGTATTTTTATTATTTCATAATAAATGGCTACGCCGGATATAGTCCTGGAAAAGTTTCTCTTGCTGGAACGAATTTTGGTCTAAATTTTAATGAAGTCGACCCTGATTCTAAATTAATTGAAGTTGACTGGCAATCGGGCGGTTGTGTATTGCATAAGCGCAATAATCTTTTATTATATGATTTCTATCCCTATAAAGGGAAGGCTTATTCTGAGGACTTAATTCATTCCATATTATTAAGAAGGTTAGGCGTTTCTCTTTTTACGGCCCAAGGTGCTTACTGTATGACAAAAGTAGAGAAAAGATTGTTTGTGGTTAAAGAAATTTTTGCTGACTTTAGATCGAGACTTTATTTTGTTAGAATAGAAAATTTGAGTATTATTAGGATGTGTGCACATTATACTCTTTTCATATTTAGCTCATTAATTAGCAGGATTACCGGTGAAAAATAAAAATTTTATTATCTTTTCATCAATAGATTGGTCGACACATTGGCAAATACATCATCAGCTTGTTGAATCAATTAAAGGTTCCGGAGGGAAGGTTCTTTTTGTTGAAAATACAGGTGTTAGGACGCCAAAAATAAGAGATGTTGGGCGTATTATTGATAGAATAAAATCTAGGATAAGTTCTGTCCATGGCTTTAAAAGTATTAGCAAGGAAGTGACTATTTATATTCCGCTATTTATTCCATATCCGTACTCTAGGTTGTCTATATTTATTAATACTTTATTTATAACTAGAGCTATTAAACAATGGGTTAAGGTGGTTAATTTTTACAACCCTGTATCCATATCTTTTTTACCTACTCCAACAATACAGGAAGTTATAAGTCAAATTAATTCAAGTTTAGTTGTATATTATTGTGCAGATGATATGTCTAGATCACTTGTAAATACAGAAAAGTTTATAAAGTATGAAAAAAAATTTTTTAAAGAGGCAGATCTGGTTTTAACAACATCGCATAAAATGTATCATAGTGCCTCTCAATTTTCAAACTTTGTTTATAATATTCCAGCAGGCGTAGACTCAAAGAAATTTTTTCAAAAGGATGTTCGACCTGTTCCAAAAGATATTAAGCATATACTGCATCCAATTATTGGCTATATAGGGGCAATTAGCGATGTTTTTGACAAAGATTTGGTTGTGCAAATGGCTGCCGCTCTACCAGATGTTTCTATTCTTATAGTAGGGCCAAAACATACAGATATTTCTATACTAGAGAACGTTAAGAATATCATTTTTATTGGTGAGAAGGAGCACAATTTAATTCCTGATTATATTAGTAGTTTTGATATTGCGATGATTCCATATGTTGTGAACCAAGGTACTAATAGTGTTTATTCATGTAAGCTGAATGAATATTTGTCATTAGGAAAAGCTGTTCTTTCAACTAATTTGGATGAGGTGATAGTATTTAACGAAGAAAATGACTATTTAGTTAGTATTGGGGTAAATGTTGAAGACTTTATTCAAAAAGCTAAAAAATTACTTAAATTTCTACCAGAAGAAAAAGAAAGGGAGCGTGTTAAACGCATTAATGTAGCTAAGAAAAATACTTGGAATAAAAGGTTTGCAGAGATAGATAGTGTGATTGACTATCATCTTGAATTAAAATTAAAAGATGAGGATAAAAACTGGGTCAAGAAATTAATTAGCATGCATAAAAAATCAAAATATATGCTTATTAATAGGCTGACTATTATTTTTATGTTTTATTTTTTTATTTTTTATAGTCCGTTTTTTTGGTTTATTGGCGAGCGTCTGGTTGTATATGGCTTTCCTGAGAAATCAGATGCAATTGTAGTATTTAGTGGCGATGGAGAAGTTAGTTATAAAAATTTAAGCTATCAAAAAAGAACATTAGAGTCTATAAGATTGTATAAAGAAGGGTATGCAGATAAAATATTTCTTTCATCTGGTAGAGAGCAGACTATTGCAGATGTAGAAATGATTAGGCTGTATTTAGTCAATAGGGGTGTTCCAGAATCTTCCATATACATTCTTGATAAATACCCTAATAGCACCTATCAAAACGTAAAAATGGTGAAGGATAAACTGGACAAAAATAACATAAACTCTGTCCTATTTCTAACATCACCATATCATTCTTTGCGCTCTATGTTGTTGTGGAAAAAGAACGCACCAGATAAGCGCATTATTTCATATGTCAAAAAATTACCAAACAATTCTTGGAATATTGGTTTTGATAAAATAAGGGTTATTGCATATGAATATACCTCAATTATTTATAATTGGATTATTGGAAGAATTTAAGTACGGCATATTCGCATCATTAGTGCACAACTAAGTTAACCCAGCAGTAACGCCTTTGAATAAGATCAGAGGCCATCCAATTTATAATAATTGGTTTATTGCTATAACGGAGTTGGACTGTAGTGGTCTGACAAACTTGGACACAAAGATAGCCTTATACCCCTCAAGGGGGCACTGAACAGAGTAATACAAACTATAAGGAGGTCAGCAAATGACACAAGTAAAAACCAGGAAGCAACGTGTAATGTTCACTGTTGAACAAAAGCTAGATTACGTTAAATTAATGATCAATGAAGGCTACACCAACAGACAAATTATTGACATATCAGGTGCAGGCCCAACAGCTGTTTCACGCTGGAAGAAGCAATACTTAGCCGAGCTTAATGGACAAACACCAACAAGTGGTAAGGCAATGACACCAGAGCAGCAAGAGATACAATCATTAAAGAAGCAATTGTGGTGTGCTAAACGGGATAACGAGATATTAAAAAAGGCAACAGCCTTGTTCGCTATGGACAGTCAGTAACCAATATGATTACCAAGCTGAGCGAGGCTTGCCAACAATATAATGTACAAGAGTTATGTGATTTATTTGATCACGCTCGTAGTAGTTATTATTGCCAGTCTAAGGATAAGCCAATGGGTGGTGACACTAAAGCCATTATCAAATCAATGAGACAAATAGCATTAGAGACGGGCTACACTTACGGTAGAAGACGCTTGCAGCGTCAACTAAATAGTGAAGGTCATCAAATTGGCATTCATCGTACTACAACATTAATGAACAAGGCTAATATTAAGGCCATACGACCTAAAAAGCGTCATTATTATCCCAATACTGGCAAATTGCATAAAAGAGCCGACAATCTACTTGATCGTGAGTTTAATCAAGCAAATAGTAATACTCATTGGGTGGGTTATAGTGCCCCAACA
>Ga0257125_1003489_pt1 | contig 11114 bp, 8 predicted proteins | sample SI106_200metaG_FD_190183 | JGI IMG/M metagenome (GOLD analysis project Ga0257125, IMG submission 190183) | Marine microbial communities from Saanich Inlet, British Columbia, Canada - SI106_200 | ecosystem: Environmental > Aquatic > Marine > Inlet | place: Canada: British Columbia | collected...
CCACGAGTCAAACCTGGCGACGGGCATGAAATCTTCATCGATCAGCCCAACGCCTGCCATCTGAGAATCAAATGCGATCGCGGCAATCGCTTTTGGCTCAATGCCGCTGGATTCAATACACCGGCGCACGGTCTGTGCTGCGGATGTATAGAAATCCTCGTTTTCTTGTTCCACGACGCCTGGCTCAGGGTAGAAAAGCGGAACCTCAACTGTGGCCTCTGAAATGAGTTTTCCATCATACTGATAAAGTGCGGCCTTGGTGCCGCTTGTTCCAAGGTCAACGCCGATCAGGTATTTCTTTTGCATGGTGATCTCCAATTAGCGCTGCTAATCATTGGGCTGATTAGAAATTTGATAATCTGAGGACATTTTCTTTTGAAAGAATCTCAGGCGGCCGAAATGTTGCCCCTGAGGTTGATTCTTATGCCGGGTTCTTATAATCTAAGCAGTTCGACTTCAAACCGCGACCGGTCGCCGCGATGCACTGCGTGATAATATTCAATCGGTTGACCATTCTCCGCGTAACTAATACTGTCAAGCATCAAAAGGGGGGACCCTGGCTCGATGTCGAGCAGTGCGGCTTCATTCTCGTTGGCCAGAACGGCTTCAATATAGCGGCAGCCTTTTGCAATAAAAACGCCACAGTCCTTTTCTAAATATTCATATAGAGATCGGTCAGTCAAGTTAATGCTGGCCAGGGCAGGGCATATTTCATATGGGAGGTAAGTTGTAACTAGCTGGATCGGTTCGTCGTTGATAAAGCGTAAACGTTGAATATCGATCACTTTTTCGCCCGGTTTTATGTCGAGAAAACGCGCCACCTTCTCAGTTGCGGGGGTTACATTTTGATGCAGCACTCTGGTGCCTGGTTTCAGGCCGCGTTCCACCATATCCTGATAAAAACCAGTCAGTTTTTGCACAAGCCCTTCGCTAATTTTTGGGTGGGCAATAAAAGTTCCTTTGCCTCTCCGGCGGCTGACGACGCCTTCGAGCTCCAGTTCTCGCAATGCCTGTCGAACAACAGTGCGGCTGACCCCGTAGATTTCGCAGAGGTCTTGCTCGCCCGGGATTTGATCGCCCGGAACCCAATGTTCCTGATGCACTTTCTCCCTCAGGATATCCATCAGTTGAATATAGAACGGAATATGACTGTCGAAATTAATTACTTCATCCATTGTCACCCAACGCAGTACCAAAATGATTTGTTGTAATCCTGTTATTACAACTCATTATAGATAAAACCTACCCACCTGTCAATAGAATGTTGAATATCGGGTGCATTTCAATTTATTGGTGACAGAATAAATGAACTACCTGACCCCATGATCTATGACGGTATGAAATTACTACCCAGAGTGTTCTTTATATACCCTGGGCAGTGCTGATAGTCCTATTGCGACCACTCTGTTGGCGTGCGATCCCAGCGATGCTTTTTCAGGTCCTGGTGCAGTCCATCTGGCAGCGGTCCTTTTTCGCTGCATGCCAGGTTGCTTTTCACATGCGTTGGCTGGCGCATACCGGGAATGATCGTGCTGATGCGCGGCTCGTTCAAAATAAAGCGCAGCGCCATCTCTGGCATGTTCATGCCTTCAGGGATCAGCGGTTTCAGTGCGCTGCCATGCGCAACACTGGATTTTAAATTTTCTGGCACGAAATAAGTGTTACGCCAATCCCCTTCGGGCCAGCTGCTGTCCATCGTCAGGTTGCCTGTTAGCGTCCCCTCATCAAACGGAACCCTGGCAATCACGGCCACATCCATTTCTTCACAGGCAGGTAACAGTTCGTCTTCTGGGTTTTGGTCAAAGATGTTGTAGATTACCTGGACAGCATCGATCAAACCACTCTTGACCGCTTCTATACCATTCCAGGTCTCCCAGCGATTGAGACTGATCCCGATTGTACTGAACAAACCCTGATTGCGAAGTTGTTCCAATTTATTCACCCAGCGATCGTCCTCCAGCCAGCGGTCTTCCCAGGTGTGTAGTTGGAACAGGTCAATGTGCTCCAGTTCTGCATTCTTCAAGCTCTTATGTACATATTCCTCGATATGATCGGGAGGAAAACACTCCTCCAATGAATACTCACGGCGGCTGGGCCATTTGAAATTCTTTGGCGGGATTTTTGTGGCGGTATACAATGTTTTCTCAGGGTTGGCCCGGATCAATTGCCCAAGCAGCCCTTCACTATGACCTTCACCATAACCCCAGGCAGTATCAAAATAGTTGCAGCCCAATTCCACTGCCAGTTGGAGGGCAGCCAGAGATTTTGAATCCTCCGACCCCGTCCAGCCTCCCATGCCCCACATTCCGTATCCAATTTCACTCACCTGCCAACCGACCCGTCCAAAGCGGCGATACTGCATCTTTCACCTCCATAACTGAATAAGAATTGGGTTTGTACTAAAGAGCTGACCCATCCTGAAAATTAGTGTGTGCCTTCTCCTTGAATTCTAGGCTGAACATTATTATAATATTTTAACTTGTAATGACAACTACAGATGTTGATTATGCTTTCCATATGTCATAAAGACAGGCTGCTGTTCATAACAGGTTGAAACCCCAGCGGGTTTTTTCCTGAGAAAACGCCGCCAAAGACTGGCAGGAGGGATTTAGGAGCGGCCGGGAGATGTTATCCTCAATACTTTCACCTTGTAGTACCTGAAAAAATCACACAAAAGGCAGGTAACCATTTATGAAAGCAAAACTCGTTCCAATTTACTTTAAAACAGCAGATGACCCGGATTTCGTAACCCAGCTGCAAAAACTGCGTGTACTTTTAGCAGACGAAGCGGAAATATTAAACCCCGTATTGTTAGGGGCGGATTTACCCGATACCGATGGCGTTATTTTTCCTCAAATGCTGGGAGAAGCCTTTCGGGAATTAGATAAGATCAATAATCTGCCGCAGCCGCTTCTGGTTGTCACCTCTGAATTTGGCACGGTTTCGATGTGGGATTGGGAGATCAACAGCTACCTGACTGCCAAGGGAGTTAAAGTGATTGGCCCCACCAATCTGGAAAAAACCAGACAAGTTTGCCGGGCATTTGCGCTAAAACGACAGTTGAAACATTCAAAATTTTTAGTGTTCCAGGATAAGCCGGCCAGCGGCGGGGGAAAACAAGATGAAATATTCAAACGCTTCTATTGGTGGGAGCCAGAATGTATCGATGCAATAGAGAAAAAATATGGTATCAAGGTTATCAAAAAGAGTTTTAAAAAATTATCAGAGGACGCCAGGGCGATTTCAGATGAAGCAGCCCAGAAGGTCTGGGACGAGAAGAAAGCTACTGCGCCTGTTGGAAATATCACTAACCGGGCGATACTGAGCGCGGTGAAAACCTATATGGCTGTCAAGAGAGAACTGGACCAGGATCCTGACATCATCTCTGTTGGCATCAACTGTTTGAACGAATCAATGTTCTCTGATACCACGCCCTGTTTGGCCTGGAATTTACTTTATGACGACCAGCGCATGGTGTGGGGTTGTGAAGCTGACCTCGTATCAATGCTTACCAAGGTTTTAATCGGAAAAACACTTGAAGTACCATACATGATGACGAATCTGTATCCGTTCCAAATGGGAGATGCGGCGTTAAAACATGAAAATATCCCTGATTTCCCTGATGTAGAAGGCGCCCCGGATAACTATGTCCTGGCGGCTCACTGCGGATATTTTGGGGTTGTGCCGCTCGCATTTTCAACACAGTGGACCCTGAGAGAGAAAGTGCTGGCGATTGTCGATGATAATGCCACTGCAATTGACGGCCGTTTGCCTGAGGGAGAAATCACGCTGGTGAAACTGATGCCGCCCTTTGACCGCTGGTCAGTTGTAGAAGGCGACTTGCCCAAATATGCGCAGTTTGAGAACTCAGATTGTTTAAATGGCGCAGTGATTCGAGTTTCAAATGGCAATCGCCTGGTAAATGATCTGGTTTCGCATCATTATATTGTCACCAGCGGTCATAATATGAATGGGCTGGAAATGGTTTCAAAAGTTTTTGATCTTGAATGTGTCACGATCTGATGCGGGAACAATAAAGCATCTTTAAAATACGACCTTCCACGCATAGAGAAAGAAAAAAACCTCTGCTTATGACATAATGTGTTATAAGTAGGGGCAATATTCACAAAACCTATTGACTTAAAAACATAATTGGCTATAATGATATGTAATCATGTAATTACATATTCCTTTTGCACAGTCCTCCGAAAGATTTGGGGTGACCAACCCGGTGAATAATTTTTTACTTGAGATTGATTTACCCAACCCTTCCCCCAATGTTTGCAGATTATTAAAACGATCTTGAGATAGAGCCATGTAATGCGGTGGAAAACTCGCGTGAAATGATGCTTAGAAGAACCAGATCAGATTCTTCATTGGATATGCCTGTTTGGTTGTACAAGGCAGAGTCTTTACCGAATCGAATTATCATTACCGATTCCGAAAAGGAACTGGTTGATCTGGCGCGTAGTTACGGTGAATTCACAAAAGCGGATTTAGTTACTCTAACGGATTATTCCCGAACCAAGATCACAAACAGTATTGATTCACTTCTCAAAAAGAAGATCATCATTGCAAACAACTCCACAAAGTATTCTGGCGGCCGGCGCTCTAAAACATTCAGCCTGAATGGGGGCCTGAGTCTGTTGGCTGGCGTGGATATTGGGGCGACCAGTATTGATCTGTGTATCACAGATTTATCTGGCAAGCTTCTTGGGCGCTATGATGAGCCTGCTTCTGTCAAAGATGGACCGATAAAGGTATTGGGCCGGGTGTGTACGCTGCTTGAGAATTTGCTCAGGGAGAACGATTTAAACCCTGAGAAGATGAATGGTATCGGTATTGGTGTGCCGGGCCCGGTAGATTTTTCAGAAGGGACTCTGGTCTCGCCGCCCATCATGCCGGGGTGGGATGGTTATCCAATCATACAGACTGTACAGCAATGGTTTCCGTATGCCAATGTTGTTGTTGATAATGACGTCAATCTGATGGCGCTGGGGGAAATAAACCAGGGCGCTGGCAAAGGCGCTGACAATCTGATATTCGTTAAGATTGGGACCGGCATTGGAGCGGGGATTATTTGCGAGGGAAAGATATATCGTGGGTCGAGTGGGTGTGCCGGGGATATTGGTCATATCGACGTAAACCAGCCCGGCTCAACCTGTCATTGCGGCCATAGGGGCTGTCTCGAAGGCATCGCGGCTGGTCCCGCGATTGCTGAACGGGCTTTAATCGCAGCACAGGGCGGTAAGAGCCCGCTGCTTTTGAAACAGTATCACAGTAAAGGCGCCCTTCACGCAGAAGACATTGGAGATGCAGCTAAAGAGGGTGATGCGCTTGCCTTAGAAGTGATCCGGGAGAGCGGGCAATTTGTGGGGAAGGTGCTTGCCAGTCTGGTGAATTTTTATAATCCTGAGATGATCGTGATTGGCGGAGGGGTCAGCAATCTTGGCAATCTTTTGCTCTCATCCATTCGACAAACCGTAATTCACCGCTCTTTGCCATTGGCTACCCGCGATCTTTTGATTGTTTTCTCTGATATTGGACCCGATGCAGGGGTGATCGGGGCAGTTAACCTGGCTATGGATTACATGTTTACCCTGACTGGGAGTAGTGCTGGTTCAAATGGAGCCTGAGGAGCTGAGTATGAAATTTGGAGTTAATACATTTGTATGGGTTTCACCCTGTACAACCGATGCTGTCAAAGAACTGGCGCCAAAAGTGAAATCAATGGGTTTTGATATTCTGGAAATCTCGGTTGAAAACCCAGACCTGATTGATGTAAAGGCTGTAAAAGACATCCTCAAGGAAAACAAATTAGACGCTATTGTTTGTGGGGCTTTTGGTCCGGACCGTAATATTTGCAGTTCTGATGTGGTAATTCGTGACAATGCCCGCAAGTATATCCTTTGGCTGATTGATGCTGCAGCCCTATTGAGCTCCAAAACGGTTTGCGGCCCAATGTATTCTGCCGTCGGTAAGGAGCACATTGAAGACCCGCTTGAACGCCAGAAAGAATGGCAGCGAGCTGTATCAGAGATCAAAGCGATGGCCGAAGTCGCCCAGGAAAAAGGTGTGCTGCTCGCTATGGAACCGCTCAACCGGTTTGAAACTGACATGATAAATGTTGTTTCCCAGGGTTTGCAGTTTATTGATGAAACCGGGATGGATAATGTCGGTTTTCACCTGGATACATTTCACATGCACCTGGAGGAAAAAAACAGCGCCGAAGCTATTCGGAAAGCAGGAAAAAAAGTCTTTCATTTCCATGCTTGTGAAAATGACCGGGGTGTGCCTGGGACGGGGCAGGTTCGTTGGGATGATGTTGCGAAGGCATTGAAAGACATCAACTATCAAGGCCCGATAGTGATTGAATCTTTCACCGACCAGGTGAAGGAGATTGCCAGGGCGGTGTGCATCTGGCGGGAAATTGCACCCAGCCAGGACGCCATTGCAGCCGAAGGATTAAAGTTCTTGAAGACCTTATTGGCATAGATATCAAAAAGTGAGAGGAAGTCAATGAACGATAAAAACCTGGATGTCAGCGAGGCGACTACGGCTGAAGCCCAGCCGTTGTTGGAAGTGCGAAATATCACCAAGCGTTTTCCAGGCGTGCTGGCGCTGGATAAGGTTTCTGTGAAATTTTATCCGGGCGAAGTGCATGCCGTGGTGGGGGAAAATGGCGCCGGAAAATCTACCCTGATGAAAATCGTGTCAGGGGCTTATGTGCCAGACTCCGGGGATATTTTCCTGCAGGGTGAGAAAGTCCATTTTGCTCACCCTATTCAGGCTTACAAAAAGGGCGTCAGCATCATCTATCAGGAATTCAATCTTTTACCAGAGCGGACCGTTGCCCAGAATATTTTTCTGGGGCGCGAGCCAGCACGTGTTGGTGTGATCGATATTCCTCAACTGAACAAAATGACCCAAGACCTGTTGAGGGATATGGGCGTTGAGAAACTAATTGAGCCCACTGAACAGGTCAGCAGCCTTTCGGTGGCGGCCCAACAAATTGTTGAGATTGCCAAGGCCATCTCCTATGATTCAAAAGTGTTGATCATGGACGAGCCCACTGCGTCACTCACCAGCGTTGAAGTAAAACTACTGGATGACCTGGTGATGCGATTGAAAGCCAAGGGTATGGCGATCATCTTCATTTCGCACCGCCTGGTAGAAGTATTCGAAATCGCTGAAAAAATTACAGTGCTGAAGGATGGCCAATTTGTAAATACTGTCAACAAAGCAGATGTTACCCCCACTGATATTGTTACCATGATGGTGGGCAGAGAACTGGATCAGTTTTTCCCGCCATTGGGTTTACCGGAGGATCTAGGAGAAGTTGTATTGCGAGTTGAAAACGCTTCCAATGATTTCCTCAAAGACATTAACCTGGAACTGCGAAAGGGAGAAGTGCTGGGTGTTGCTGGTTTGCAGGGCTCCGGGCGCACAGAACTGGCGCAGGCGCTCTTTGGTGTCGAGCCTTTCAAGAGTGGTGAAATCCAGATCCACGGAAATTCCCGTCCGGTCAAGTCGCCTTTCTATGCGATCAGCCAGGGGATGGGATTTGTTACCGAAGATCGTAAATCAGAAGGTATATTCCCCCAACAGCCCATCCGCGACAACATCCTCATGGCAATTCGTGCCCTCCAGTCTGTTTTTGGACTGGTGAGGAAAGACGGAGTGCCTAAATCAAAAAACCTGGTCTCGACATTAAGCAAAAAAGTGGATGTGCGAACGGATAGTTATGATCGTGAAGTCCAATTCCTGAGCGGCGGCAACCAGCAAAAAGTGGTTCTTGCCAAATGGTTGGCATCAGATGCGAGTATCTTTATATTTGATGAACCAACGCGTGGAATTGATGTGGAAGCCAAGGCCAGTATCCATGAAATCATCCGCCAGCTGACCAAGCAAGGCGTTGCTGTGATGATGATATCTTCTGAACTGCCGGAGATTATTGGCATGAGCGATCGCGTTCTGGTGATGTGGGATGGAAAAATTACGGGAGAACTTCCGTCCAGATCAAGCGAAGAGGAACTCATGCTGATGGCTACAGGGCATGTGAATAACCATATCAGCACAAATGCTGTAGCAGGAAAGGAATAAACAATGACAATCTCAGCAGTTCCAACCAGTGGAGTTAAACAATGGTTGCGCTCAATACGAATTCCGCCTGTATTCTATTTTTTGGTCATAATTTTTGTTGGTGGAGCGGCGCTTGATCTGATATTTGCAGATGGTCAGATGGTCAGAAACCAGACGATCCTGACCAATATTTTCGTCCGTTCGGTTGCTCTGGGCATTGTTGCGATTGGCCAAACATTTGTGATACTTGGCGCTTCCATTGATCTTTCAGTGGCATTGGTCATCAGCATCACTTCTGTAATGACTTCATATATCATGCAGGGCGACCCGGCTAATGTGCCTCTTGCGATCCTGGTCGTACTTGCGATCGGCGCTACAACTGGCCTGGTGAATGGTCTGATTATCACCAAACTCAAGGTCAACGCCTTTATTGCCACCCTGGGCACCACGCTCATTTTACGAGGGATATTGAACGCCACATTTACCAACTTTGAAGGATCCGTACCCAGAAGCTTTGAATACTTTGGATATGAAAAAATTGGCCCCATCCCGGTTTCCATTATTGTTTTGGTGGCTGTCACGCTGGTAGGTTGGTTTATTCTTTCGCGTACAAAGTTTGGATACCAGTTATACGGCACAGGGGGCAACGTTGATGTCGCTCGCCTCTCCGGATTGCGCACTGATCGTGTGATCATCATTGCTCACATCATCTGCAGCCTGACAGCGGTCATTACCGGGCTGTTTCTGGTCAGCCGCTTACGCGCCGGAGCGCCCTGGGTAGGAACGGATGGGGTTTATGACCTCGAATCTGTTGCTACAACTGTGATTGGCGGCACTGCGTTAGCCGGTGGTAAGGGTGGGGTGTGGGGCACACTTGGGGGTGTGTTGATCTTTGGTGTGATTGACACCCTTTTTAATCAGTTGGGCATTAATCCGTATATGAAGAATATTCTTCGAGGCGCGATCATTGTCCTGGCAGTGGCCAGTTACACAATCCGATCAAAACGAGAATCGGCATAAGTCTGATATGGAGTGGAGTAAATGACAACAACATCAATAACTAACTCATCCAGAGCGGCATCCATCCTCAGCAATGGATGGGTGCTGATCAAAAAGATCCCGCCGATCTATCCAATTTTCTTTGTCATTTTTATTACGGTGGGTATCCTCAATCCCAACTATCAGACCATGAACGGCATCTTCAATGTGTTCTTGCGGCGGGCATCACCACTTGCTATCCTGGCCATCGGGCAGATGATCGTCCTGGCTTCAGGCGGTTTCGACCTCTCGGTCGGGTCCATGATCACCTTCGTCGTCGTGGGCAGTTCAATGCTGCTCAGCAATGACCCGCAGAAAGCTTATTCCACGATCGCCATTATGATGGTCGCCGGTGTTGTTGTTGGCTTGATCAACGGTCTCACAGTCAGTGTATTCAGAGTCCCCTCTTTGATTGTAACATTGGGCATGCTGCTGCTGGTAAAAGGCGTCGTCATGTATTGGAGCGGCGGCGCACCGAAAGGATATTTTACAGATAATTATCGCTGGTTCGGGCGTGGCACCATTGATAATGTCCCAATTTTCGGAAAATTCCCGATCGCATTAATTATCCTGCTTGTCATTTCCGTACTTGCCTGGTTCATCTTCCACCGCACCAATTTTGGTAAGCAGATACTCGCCATCGGGGACAACGTGCGCGCCAGCCAGCTCTCCGGTGTGCGAGTTCGCCTGGTCAGAACGACTGCCTTTGTGATCTCATCAGTCCTGGCAGTAGTTTCGGGTGTGCTGATAGGCGGTTATGGCGGCATTTCTACTAACGTCGGTAATGGATTAGAGTTTCAGGCTGTTTCTGCAGCAGTCATTGGCGGCACGCTGTTGTTAGGCGGAAAGGGTTCTGTTCCCAATGCGATTTTCGGGGCTTTTACGCTGGAAGCTCTTTTTAATTTGTTGAACTTACTTGGTTTACCAAAGCCCTACAAAGATGCTGTGCAGGGCATCATCATTATTGGCGCCGTTGCCTACGCCGCATTTAGTACGCGAAAAAAACGTTAATCTGTCAGATAAAATGTGATTCCTCCATCTATGGAATGGTTCTCCAGATGGGATGAGATCCAACTCAATTAGTATAAAGGAGGTGATTTCTATACCGATATAATATTGAAGAAAACGAAAGTAACGCAAAGCAAGACATCCAATTAATTGCATAACAAGGAGCAAAGAAAATGAAAAAAGGAATGTTGTTAGGAATTTCAGTACTGATCGTTCTTGCCATGCTGCTCGGCGCTTGCCAACCGGCTGCGCCTGCGCCAGCCGAAGAGGCGCCTGCTGCTGAAGCGCCTGCTGAAGAGGCTGCCGCTGAAGAGCCGATGGAAGAAGCCGCTGCTGAAGAGGAGATGGAAGAGGAAGGCCCCAAAAACCAGGGTCTCCAGATGGATGCTGCAGAGGTTGCCCCGCAGTTCTACAATGACGCCGACTTCGATGAATCTCTGCAATTGATGAGCGCTGAGCCCATCAATCCGGATGCCCCCATTTACCTGCAGTATCTCATCGAGAATGAGGTTGACACATCTGAGTTCAAGAAAGATCCTCCCTACAATATCTGCTTCTCCAACGCTGGCGTGAACAACCCCTGGCGTGTGGTCGGCTACACCACCATGCGTGAGCAGGTTGAAGAGCTGCGTGCTGAGGGTTTGATCAAGAACTTCATCCATGTTGATGCACAGGGCCAGGATGCCAAGCAGATTGCTGACATCGAAGACCTGATCGCTACTGAGGGTAAATGCGACCTGCTCATCGTTTCGCCGAACACCAGTGAAGCGCTGACCCCGGCAGTTGAAAAAGCCTGCGCGGCTGGTCTGCCAGTGGTCGTCTTCGACCGCGGCGTTCTCACAGACTGCCCGACCGTCTTTGAAAAGACCATCGGTGGTTATGCCTTTGGTATTTCCGGCGCCCAGTTCATTGTTGACAACTTGCCGGATGGCGGTAATGTGCTCGCTTTCCGTATTCTCCCCGGTGTAGATGTGCTTGAACAACGT
>Ga0257125_1003492_pt1 | contig 11094 bp, 7 predicted proteins | sample SI106_200metaG_FD_190183 | JGI IMG/M metagenome (GOLD analysis project Ga0257125, IMG submission 190183) | Marine microbial communities from Saanich Inlet, British Columbia, Canada - SI106_200 | ecosystem: Environmental > Aquatic > Marine > Inlet | place: Canada: British Columbia | collected...
CGAGTAGCACTCGTAGCTATGGTCGTCTTCCGCCTTGCGCATGCTGTCCGTCGCGTGGGCCGTCATGGCATAGCTCTCGTCGTGGACCTGATAGTCCCGGACTGCTTGCTGGAACTCCTTGGCTGACACATACCGGTCCCCGGGATCAGTGGCGATGGCCTTCAAGGCGATGTCCAGCAGCTCGCTTCGCTCCCTACAGGGGGGGACGCGATTCTCCATCGCCGCTCGCAGGCAATCGTGGGCGTTCCCGGAACTGGTGTGGGGGGGAATGCCCGCCATGATCTCGTAGAGAATGCCTCCCAGCAGATACACATCGGTCGCAAAGCAGAATCTCCCGGTATCACAGCACGCCATTTCCGGAGCCATGTAGGCAGGTGTGCCGCCGAGCCCGACGGACCTGGACAGCGACGGTGCCTTGCCACCCGCGACCAAGCTCACAGCCAACCCCCAGTCGACAACCAACACCTCCCCGAAATCCCCCAGCATCACGTTCGCTGGCTTGAGATCACGGTGGAGGACGCCGTTGGCATGGGCGAACGCTACGGCGTCGCAGACGCGCAACAGAATGTCCAGGTTCTCGCTCCGGCTGTTTCGGCCCAGCACACTCTTCCACGAGCGCCCCTTTACCTCGCGCATCGCGTAGAACAGCTGCCCATCGGCTGATGTCCCGAGGTCGTATATCGGCACGATGTTGGGGTGATCCAGCGCGCCAGTGACCGCCGCTTCGCCCAGGAAGCTGGACCTTGCGCACTCTTCGTTCGCTCGTTCCTTCCGGATCATCTTGATGGCAACAGCCCGGCCGACGGATGTCTGCCGGGCTCGGTACACCACGCCCATGCCCCCCCTCCCGATCACCTCCTGGAGCTCGAACTCAGGGACGCCTCTGTCGTGGTCGCCGCCAGAGGCGCGGACGTCTCGGAGGCGGACGAGAACATCCGGGGAGCCACCAAGGGCGGCGCGCTCCGGCTGGATCGATGACTCCGGACTGGCGTCTGCCCCGATTCTGGCAGCCCAAAGTTGCGCTGCTTCCTCCATCGATGGGCTCGCATTGCTTACCGCCTCGCCAATCAGGAACTCCGCGTTGCACAGTTCGCACGCAACTCGTTGTCCATCGTACGATTGGGGCACAGAGTACTCAGTTCCGCAGGAAGGGCAGCGGGTCCCCAGATTGCTGACTTCATCCATATCCCACCGTGCCCTCCACAGGTAGACCTTGCTGCTGACTTCCTCAACGCTGATGAACTGCCGAGCGTTTCTACGTCCCTGGCAGAACCCCCTCGCTTCCTACCGTGGACTATCCAGTGCTGTCGTCTTCCTGTCAACTACCCCAAGTGGAGATTCCCTGCGGGTGGACAGCCAAAACGCCGCCCCGGAGTGGTATGCCATCTCCCGTCAGGATGACATTGCCGACATGATGGTCCGAGACACAACCCCTGCCCCGTCGTCGCGCGCGCGGTTGCTCGATGCGTGGCAAGCGACGATGTCCATGGTCTGTTTCCAGTCCTGTGGGCGGTCCCAGCCCGCGCCCCGCGGAGGCGGAGCGCAAACGCTCACGAGCCAGCCGACTGTTCAGCAGCAGCGCGGCTCCGACAGCGGTAGACGATGGCGGGGGGGAGATTGAGCCAGGTGACGGGGCTTACCTCGACTTCGGCAAAGTACTCCTTGAGAAGGCGTCGGAAGCGAATGCCCGCAGGCAGCAACAAGCCCTGGAGATAGGCGAAGGTGGCGAAATAGCCGCCGGGACGCAGGACGGCGAGGGTGGCATCCAGGATCTCCCGCTGGAGGGACTCCGGAAATGCGGCCCAGGGCAGGCCGCTAATCACCGCATCGAGCTGCGCATGGCCGAGGCGGGAGAGTTCTTCGCCCACCTTGGCTGCCGAACCACAGTACAGGCGTTGCTCTGGAAACTGACTGCGCCAGAATGCGGCAATCTCCTTGTTGGCTTCGAAGGCGATGAAGGTCCCCTCCGGGGATAGGCGCGAGAGAATCTCGCGGGTGAAGACGCCGGTGCCGGGGCCGTACTCCGCCACGGTGCGGACTTCCTGCCAGTCCAGCCATTCGACCATGCGGCGCGCCAACCAGCGGGAACTGGGGGCGACCGCGCCAACCGTGCCGGGTCGCCGCAGGAACTGTCCGAGAAACCGGAGGGCGCCGCTCATGATGGTGTGCCTTTGTGGTCAGCCCCGTCGGTGCCAGGGCCAGGGCCGGCTGCGGGTGGGTGGGTGCCAGTGGCCATGGACTCCACCAGGGCGCACTGCCGGAAGGCGGCGCAGTCGGGAGTGCCCAGAAGCTCGTAGCGTTTCCGCTGTAGGCGCCGACCAAGCTCGTCGCCGTTGAGCACGAAGCTGGTAATGTGCCGGCCCTCGTCGCTGAAGACATGGGCCCGCCCGGATTTGCCGGTGACAATGACGGACCCGCGGAAGCGATCACGGTAGATGTCGAGATCCGTCGCCTGGGCCAGATCCTCGCGGGCCCGGTGCACGGGGCGCTGCTGGTTGCCGCGCTGCTCGGCGTGGGCTGTACGGCGTTCCTGCTGGCGCCCCTTGCGCTCGATGGAGTGCGCGAGGTGGCGAAGAACGGCGAACCCCTTCTCGCGGAATTCGGCCAGACGCTTCTTGCTGTGATGCGCCTCCCAGAGGTGGCTGATCTCGACCATGCGGTGGCGGGCCTCGCGCAAGGCCTCGTGCACGCGCTGGGTCGCCGACCGGGCCGTTGTCGAGGTGTCCACGAGTGCCGCTTGCAGGCCTTCCGGAGCGAGCACCTGCAGCCGCAGTTGATGCGCCTTGTTTTCGACCAACTGAACGGAGAAGGCCATCCGGGCGCCGCCGACCACGACGTAGCCAGCCACGACCTGGCCCCAGATGCGGTAGGTCAGCGAGTTGCGGCCGAAGGACTCAAGCTGTTCGTCGATCAACCGTTTCCTGCCGATGACCCGGGAAAGCAGCTCAGGCCGGGAGGAGAAGAGACGTTCGGCCCGGTCGTCGCCGATGGCCAGCAGGAAGTTGAAAAACTCCTCCCAGTAGGGCCTCCCGGTCGCCTGATAGCCGGCAAAGACATGGCCTGGCTCCGGGGCCTGGGCATGGGCGCAACTGGCGGAACGGCAGCCATAGCAGTAGACGAAGCCACTGCGGAAGGTCTGGTACTCGGCCAGGCACTCCCCGGCGCGGGTTAGCGCGTGGTCCGCCAGCTCCGCCGGAGAGATGCTGGGGGACCAGGCAATCTCGAACTCGTCATGCGCGGCGGGATGCACTTCCGTGCCATCGCACGCGGCAAAAGCCGCCTGGCGCAGGCTCTCAAGCGCGCGCACGGCCTCCTGAGCCTTTTCCGCCAAACGACTGCTCACAACCGGATCCTCGGGGTTCACTCCAGAAAGAAAGGAGTGTCTTCATCGATGAGTTTGCGAGAACTGCGCGACGGCGGCTCGGTGGCCTCGGGCGAGGGTTCCGCAGAACCGCCCGGTTCGGGCTGGGCAGCGGGCTCGGGCACGTTTTCGGATTGGGGCGCGACGGGACCGGGGGCGGCAGCGCCATGCAGTCCGGCTCGGTTACTGCGCGACTCCCACTCCTCCGCCCGCGCCTGCGAATCGGGGGCGGGCTCCCCTTGGGCCTCCTGCGACGGCGGCGGCGGTGCCTCCTTCGGCTTCCGTTTGCGCTTGGCCCTTGGCTTGGCTTCGGGGGAAGCCGACGGCGGTGCTTCTTCGGGGCCGGGCTCCGTCTGGGCCGCCTGCGGGGGCGGGGACGCCTCCTTCGGCTGCCGTTTGCGCTTGGCCCTTGGCTTGGCTTCCGGGGAAGCCGGTGGCGGTGCTTCTTCGGGGCCGGGCTCCGTCTGGGCCGCCTGCGGGGGCGGGGACGCCTCCTTCGGCTGCCGTTTGCGCTTGGCCCTTGGCTTGGCTTCCGGGGAAGCCGGTGGCGGTGCTTCTTCGGGGCCGGGCTCCGTCTGGGCCGCCTGCGAGGGCGGCGGCGCCTCCTTGGGCTGCCGTTTGCGCTTGGCCCTTGGCTTGGCTTCCGGGGAAGCCGGCGGCGGCGCTTCTTCGGGGCCGGGCTCCGTCTGGGCCTCCTGCGGGGGCGGGGACGCCTCCTTCGGCTGCCGTTTGCGCTTGGCCCTTGGCTTGGCTCCCGAGGAGGCTGGCGGCAAGGCAGGGCTCTTGGCCTGGCCCGGATCCTGAGCGACGGGCGGCGGCGCCTCCTCAGCAACGGCGTCCTGCGGAGGAACGGGGGGTTCCGCGACTGCCTTCGCAGGGGGCTCTGCCTGGCTCTGCACCTCGCGATCCGCCACCGTCGCCGACTCGGTAACGGGCTCGTCGCAGGGCTCCTCCGGAGTCTCCTCGACCACCGGTTTCGGGGCTTCAGCAAGACCGCGATCAGAGACGATCACCGCCTTCACTGGATAAGCTGTGACCTTGAACCCGCGGGCCGTGGCAGACCGCATGGCGATATCGTTGAACACCACGTCCACATGATCGACCTGGCGCCGTTCGGAGGGCTTCAGGTCAAGGCGCAGGGCCACGCCGTGATTGGTGTGGAACCCGACAATGATGCAGCCATCGGGGAGCGCCTTGTACTCGCGGTCGGTGACGAACCGATCCACACAGAAGCGCTTGGCGTAGTGGGCCTTGCTTTTGCGGTGTCGGTAGAGAATGCTGAAGATCTGGGTGCGGTCATGTTTGAAGAGGTACTTCACCGGCCCGATATAGAGCTTCTCGGGGATGTTGATGACGCGGAACGTGCCGTCGTTCCGAAGCAGCAGAAGCTGGTCGTACTCCGTGCAAACCAGGGGGGTATCGTTCTGGTTGCTGTTGCGGACTTCGGTGCCGACAAACTGGTTCACCCGGTCGTGCCCGACCTTGATGTTCCGCAAGGCAACTGCCTTGACGTTGACCACCTCCAGGGCCATTACCTCGGTGCGGCGCGGGTGATCCCCCGCGAAGCGCTCGATCAGCTCCTCGAGGTAATGGATGGCAAAGTCAGTCAGGTGTTCCAGGTGGTGCCGGGTCTCGCGCATGTCCTCGAGGATCCGATCCAGCTCCTCGCGGTTCCGGTTGATATCGAAGCGGGAGATGCGCTTGATCTGGAGCTGGAGCAGTTTCTCGACGTCCTCGTCGGTGACATCGCGCTTGAGCTGGTCGCGGAAAGGAGTGAGCCCCGCATGCACCTCCGCCAGGACTTCGGGATAGGTCTTCTTTTCCTCGATCTGCTTATAGAGGCGGTTTTCGATGAAGAGCTGCGCGAGGGTCAACCCATGGAAGCGCTCCTCGAGCTTGTGGAGCTTGATCTCAAGTTCGAGCTTGAGCAGGCGCACCAGCTGCTCGGTACACCCGTGGACCACCTCGGTGACCGAAAGCTCCACCGGCATATTGCCGCTGATGACGACGATATTGGAGGTGACCGAGACCTCGCAATTGGTGTAGGCGTAGAGCTGGGGGATGACTTCCTTGGCGTAGATGCCTCGGGGCAGCTTCAGCTCGATCTCCACATGCTCGGCGGTGTAGTCGTTGATGCCAGCCAGCTTCATGCGCCCGCGCTTGACGGCATCCTCGATGGAGGCAGTGAGCGATTCGGTGGTGGTAGTGGCGGGAATCTCACGGATGATCAGGGTCTTCTCGTTGACCTCCTCGATGCGGGCGCGAAGCTTGATGCGCCCTTTCCCATCGTCGTACTCGCTCACATCCATGATGCCCCCCAACAGGAAGTCGGGATAGAGCTGGAAGGGCTCCCCGCGCAGAACCGCAATCTGAGCGGCCAGCAACTCGCCGAAGTTGTGCGGCAGGACCCGCGTGCTCATCCCGACCGCGATGCCGTCCGCGCCCATCATCAGCAACACGGGCACCTTGGCCGGCAACGTCACCGGTTCCTGGTTGCGCCCATCGTAGGAATCGATGAACTCGGTGGTCTCGCGGTTGAAGAGGACCTCGCGCGCCAACGGGGTGAGGCGACACTCGATATACCGGGCCGCCGAGGCCGGATCGCCGGTATAGATGTTGCCGAAGTTCCCCTGCCGGTCGATGAAGTACTCTTTGTTCGCCAGCACGACCAGGGCGCTGCCGATGGAGGCATCGCCATGGGGGTGGTACTGCATGGTGTGGCCGATGACGTTCGCCACCTTGTGGAAGCGGCCATCGTCGATGCTGTGCATCGAGTGGAGGATCCGACGCTGCACCGGCTTGAGCCCGTCGCCCACGTCCGGGATCGCCCGGTCGCGGATGACGTAGGAGGCGTACTCCAGGTAGCTGGTGGCCATCATCCGCCCGAGGCGGTCGTCGCCATCGACCTCGACGCCGAGGTCTGGCAAGACGATGCCAGGCTCGGCTGACGGCGTGGCGACCGGCAGCTGTTCGGGAGCCGCCGGATCGGGGATGGGGGGGGCGCTTGGTTGGTCTGACATGTGGGGTCGATTCACGAAGTGGCACCACTCGCCGGGTCGGAGCGAGCGGTCAGATTGTTAGCAGATGGTCCATAATGTAGGACCGGCGTTTCGGGGTGTTCTTTCCCATGAAGAACTCCAGCAGCTTGGGGACCATGCGCTGGCTGTCCACGGAGACTTTGCGGATGCGGATGTCATCGCCAATGAACTGGCCAAACTCCTTCGGCGATATCTCCCCGAGCCCCTTGAAGCGGGTGACCTCGTTGGCCTTGCCGAGGCGGACCACCGCCCGGTCCCGCTCCTCCTCGCTGTAGCAGTATACCGTCTCCTTCTTGGTCCGCACCCGGAACAGGGGCGTGTCCAGAATGTAGAGATGCCCGGAGTGCACAAGCTGCTCGAAGAAGGTGAGGAAGAAGGTGATGAGCAGAATGCGGATATGGGCACCGTCCACATCCGCATCGGTGGCGATGATCACCTTCTGGTAGCGCAGGCTGTCGAGCCCGTCCTCCACGCCGAGGGACTGCATGATGAAGTACAGCTCCTCGTTCTTGTAGACGGTCTCCTGGCGGTGCCCGAGCACGTTCAGCGGCTTGCCCTTGAGCGAGAAGATGGCCTGGGTATCCACGTCGCGGCAACTGATCAGCGAACCGGCGGCGGACTGGCCTTCGGTCAGGAAGATCATCGACTGCTCGCCGAGGAACTCGCCCTTCCGGGGCCGGGCGTCGTTCAGGTGGTACTTGCAGTCCCGGAGCTTGGGGATCTTCAGCCGGGTCTTCTTCTCCCGGTCCTTGGCCTGGCGCTTGACGTTTTGGATCTCCTTGCGCAGGCGCTCGTTCTGGGAGCTCTTGTCGAGCAGGGCCTCGGCCACTTCCGGGCGTTTGTGCAGATGGGTGCAGACCGCATCCTTGATGCGCCCGACCAGCTCGGCGCGGATGTCGGTATTGCCGAGCTTGTTCTTGGTCTGGGACTCGAAGATCGGGCTCTTCAGCTTGATGGCAACCGCACCGACGATGCCGTTGCGCACATCGTTGCCGTTCATCGTCTTGCCGGCAAACTCATTGACGCCCTTGAGGACGCCCTCGCGGAAGGCGGATTGGTGCGTGCCCCCGTCGTTGGTGTATTGCCCGTTCACGAAGGAGTAGTAGCTCTCGCCGAAGCCCGGCGAGTGACAGAAGGCGAACTCCAACTGCTCGCCCCGGAAGTAGACAATGTCGTAGAGTCGCTCCCCGTCCACCTTGTCGTCCAGCAGGTCCAGCAACCCATTCTTGGAATGGAAACGCTCCTCGCCGAAGTGGAGCGAGAGACCGGTGTTCAGGTAGGCGTAGGAGAGCAGGCGCCGCCGGATCAGCGACTCGTCGAACCGGAACTCCCCGAAATACTGCGCGCCCGGGTGGAAGGTGACCTCGGTGCCGTTCACCTGGTCGGACGCACCGTCCGTCTCCGCGACAAGAGCCCCATTCTCGAAGGCCGCACGCTTGAACTTCCCCTCCCGGTGCGAAGTGGCCACGAAAGAGGATGAGAGCGCGTTCACAGCCTTCAGCCCGACCCCGTTCAGGCCGACGGAGAACTGGAATACATCGTCGTTGTACTTGCCGCCCGTGTTGATGCGGGACACGCAATCGACCAGCTTCCCAAGGGGGATGCCGCGTCCGTAGTCGCGCACGGAGATCTCTCCCTCCTCGCCGAGGAAGACGTCAATCTTCTTCCCGTACCCCATGATGTACTCGTCGATACTGTTGTCGACGACTTCCTTGAGGAGCACGTAGATGCCATCGTCGGGGTCTTCCCCCGTTCCGAGGCGGCCGATGTACATGCCGGGTCTCGCCTGGATGTGTTCCAGGGAGCTTAGCGTCCTGATCTTGCTTTCGTCGTATACGGTCTTGCTGGTGTCGGTCATCTCTGCAGGTCGTTGCCCTTCCTGAGGGTGTCGTGCTACTAGTCGTCGTCTTGAAGGCCTGACAGGTGCCCTTCGCCCTCTTCGTAGGGATCGTCGTCGTCGTCAGAGACGCTGTCGAAGATCAACGACCCCATCAGTGGAGCACCGCACTCCGGGCAGGTCCCGTCATCGGTCTCGACGGCAGTTATGCTCACTTTGCTCTCGCAGTACGGGCAGGTCATCTTCTCCATTGGTCTCGTAGCCTCGTTTGTCCGTAGGTTCGTAAAGTTCGGCGAATATCGAATCGAGCCTCCGGGCGACCGCACGAGCGGTCTCCACAGGCAATCTTACTGCGTCCCAAACCGGTTCGCAACCGAACGCCGTCCAAGCCCGGAAAATACGCCGGGTCTATACCTGCAATGACATCAGAAATTCGATGTTGTTGCCGGTTTTCTTGAGCTTGCTGATCAGCAGCTCCATCGCCTCGGTGTTCGGCACCCCGTTGAGCACGCGTCGGAGGGTCCATATGCGACCGAGTTCATCGGGATGCAGAAGCAGCTCCTCGCGGCGGGTGCCGCTACGCTCGATGCTGATGGCGGGATAAATCCGCTTGTCGACAAGGTGCCGGTCCAGGTGCAGTTCCATGTTGCCGGTGCCCTTGAACTCCTCGAAGATCACCTCGTCCATCCGGCTGCCCGTGTCGATCAGGGCGGTGGCCAGAATGGTCAGGCTGCCGCCTTCCTCGACATTGCGGGCGGCGCCAAAGAAGCGCTTCGGCTTGTGCAGGGCGTTGGCATCCACGCCGCCGGAGAGAATCCGCCCGCTGTGCGGCTCAATCGTGTTGTAGGCCCGGGCCAGGCGGGTGATGCTGTCCAGCAGGATCACGACATGGCGCCCGTGCTCGACCTGCCGCTTGGCCTTCTCGATCACCATCTCGGCAACCTGGACATGCCGGTCTGGGGGCTCGTCAAAGGTGGAACTTACCACTTCGGCGTCCACGCACCGTTTCATGTCGGTCACTTCCTCCGGACGCTCGTCGATCAGCAGCACGATCAGCTCGATGTCCTTGTTGTTCTCCGTGATGCTGTTGCCGATCTTCTGCAGGAGAACGGTCTTGCCCGTGCGCGGCGGCGCGACGATGAGCCCGCGCTGCCCCCGCCCGACGGGGGTGACCAGATCGATCACCCGCATGGAGACCTCCTTGGCCTCCCGCTCCAGAATCAGACGCTGGGTGGGGAAGTAGGGAGTGAGATTCTCAAAGGGGACTTTGCCCTTCTTGCGCTCCGGCTCCTCGCCATTTATGGAATCCACCTTGAGCATGGCAAAGAACCGCTCTTTCTCCCGAGGTTGGCGGATCTCCCCGCGGATCGTGTCCCCGGTGCGCAAGCTGAAGCGCCGGATCTGGGACGGGCTCATGTAGATGTCTTCGGGGCACGGCAGGTAGCTGTAGCAGGGAGTGCGGAGGAAGCCGAAGCCGTCCGGGAGGACTTCCAGGACGCCGCCGCCACACATCGCGCCCTTGTGCTTGGTGTTGCTCTTCAGGATCTCGAAGATCAAGTCATGCTTGCTGAGCGAGCCCACGCCCTCGACGTCCAGGTCGAGAGCCATCTGGGTAAGCGCAGGCATGTCCATGTTCTGCATCTCGGTCAGATCAAGAGTCCTGGCGGTCTCTTCGGCGGCCTCCTCCGTCCCGTCCACGGGTGCCTTCGCTTCGGGTTCGCCACTGGCCGGCGGATTCCCCTTTTCCTCGCCTGCGGCCTTCGGCTTTGCCGTCTTCTTCTTGGCCGCCTTCTTCTTGGCCGCCTTCGGCTCCGAGTCTATCGCGGCGTCCTTGGCGTCCGCCACGGCGGGCTCGTTTGTGGATTCGTCCTTGGGGCTCATGGGTCACGTTTCCCTATGTCTGAAACGCTCAGTGCGCTATGCCGCGTGTTCGAGCCGCTCCACCAGGAGTCGGCACTGCTCTCTCAACTGTCTCCAGCTACTGTTGTTGATGATCCCGAAATCTCCTCTCGCTAGTTTCTCGTCCATGTTCATCTGGCAGGCCAGTCTGCGTTCTATCTCTTCCTGGTCCCAACCACGATGGCGAAGTCGCTGCCATTGTACGCGGAACGGGCACCATACCGAAACCGAGCGCCACATGAACCGGTCCCAACCCGTCTCAAAGAGCAGTGGAACACCACAGAAGAGCGGCGTCTCCGACTCGCTTGCCAGACTCCTGATTCGTTCCCTAACTCTGGGATGAATGACCCCGTTCAGCCACTGGAGTTCACTCCTCTCGCGAAAAACGATCTCAGCGACGGCCTTGCGGTCCACCTCACCGCCTGCCGTCAGCACCCGTTTCCCCCAGCGTCTGGAGACGATCTCGTACCCCGGATGTCCCGGTTCATACAGCCAATGCACCACGTCATCGGCGTCCACCGTCCTACAGCCAATCTCACCGAGGAGTTGCAGAACGGCCGTCTTCCCCGCCCCAATTCCCCCCGTTACACCGATTTGGCGACTGCTCGGAGACATTCTGCCTTCTCTTCTGTTCGGCTGGCGAGGCGTCCCCACGGAGAGACGAGCGACCTGCCGACGTAGAGCCGGAACAACGCTCGCAATGGAGGGGGGATGGGAGGGTTTCGGCCGGGAGAATGGGGCCGCAGGCATGAAAAGAACAATCATGCACACTACAGCTATTGACTCTAGCATGGGGGGGCCGACCTGTCAATACCGCCAGCAGGCGAGGGCGAGAGAAACTCGGCCACAGCGGCATGCAGGTCGGGCGGAACATTAGCCGTCACATGGATGCCGTCGTCCTCGTACTGCTCGCGGAGAACCGTGGCCGCACTGTGCAGGCGGGCCATCAAGTCGTACCG
>Ga0257125_1003495_pt1 | contig 11089 bp, 9 predicted proteins | sample SI106_200metaG_FD_190183 | JGI IMG/M metagenome (GOLD analysis project Ga0257125, IMG submission 190183) | Marine microbial communities from Saanich Inlet, British Columbia, Canada - SI106_200 | ecosystem: Environmental > Aquatic > Marine > Inlet | place: Canada: British Columbia | collected...
AGTGAGTGAACAGATTGATTTTGTTGGTGATAATATCGATATATCGCTTCCACATTAGCGGCAATTAAATAATGAGTAACAAACTAACTGTAATTGATTTTTTTGGAGGCGCTGGAGGATTTTCTGAGGGCTTTCGTCAGCAAGGATTTGAGGTTATTAAAGGCGTTGATTATTGGAAGCCTGCAGTAGATACTTTTAATCATAATTTTGGGTTAGATGGAAAGTCTATTGATGTTTTAGAGTACGCTGAAGACATTAGTAAGATCAATCAGTTACCTGACTCTGATATTATTTTGGGCAGTCCTCCATGTGTAAGTTTTTCAAGTTCTAACAAGCAGGGTGGTGCTGACAAAACTCTTGGTATTAGCCTTATAGAAACTTTTTTTAGAATAGTTGCTGTTAAGAAGCATCAACCAAATTCAAAATTAAAAGCTTGGTATATGGAGAATGTTTCTAATTCTATCAAGCATACAAAAGATACTTATTCATTTACCGAATTAAATTTGACAGAATGGGCAAATGAACATGGTATTAATCCAGATGGTCAGGCTATTAATTTTATCGACAACCATAAAGTTCTAAGTTCGTTTGATTTTGGCGTAGCACAAGCAAGAAAAAGATTGTTTGCTGGTGAAATCGTTAGTACTGGAAAATTTCCAGATTTAAAAAACAAGACTGGAAAGACGATAAGAGAGATTTTCAGGGATTTTCCTAAGCCGTTTGATCAAAGCAAAATAGCTGTTGATCCAAATTATCCAGATATTGAGCTTAATACATCTGAATTAACCGATCATTATTATGACACAGGTATTTATAAATCACATTGGGATTATTCTAAATACTGCAAAGTAAATCATCCATACATGGGAAGAATGTCTTTTCCTGAAAACCTAGATAATCCTAGTCGAACTATTACCGCAACAAAGTTAGATAATTCTCGTGAAGCATTAATTTATCATGACGAATTAGGGAGGGAAGGTAATGGTCAATATAGAACGCCTACTATTAGAGAAATAGCTGTTTTAATGAGCTTTCCAATTACATATCAATTTTTAGGTCCAGAAAACACAAAATGGAGGCTTGCATGATGAAATATTTAACAAAATCCAAATTTACACTAGCAGCTGAATGCCCAACCAAACTTTTTTACACTGGAAATCCGGAGTACATAAATAACAGTATAGACAACCCTTTTTTAGAGGCATTGGCAGATGGTGGCTTCCAAGTAGGGGAGTTAGCAAGATACTACTACCCTAATGGGCATCATATTACTACTCTGAATTATGATAAAGCATTAGAGCTAACCAATAAGTTGCTAGAGCAAGATGAAGTTACCATCTATGAAGCAGCGGTTAAACACAACAACTTATTTATCCGTGTTGATATATTAGTTAAACGAGATTCATTTATTAAGATTATTGAAGTTAAAGCAAAATCAATGGACGATAAGCTTAAATCTTTTTTAACTCAAAAAGAAGATAAAGTGCTAGCTAAATGGAGGCCATACCTTTTTGATGTAGCTTTTCAGAGATATGTGGCTCGTTCAGCTTTTCCAGATTTAACAGTAACCTCTTATTTATTACTTATAGATAAAAAATCTACCACACCAACTGAGGGATTAAATCAGAAATTTCAAATTACAGTAGACGATAAAAAGCGTAAAGGTGTGTGTGTTTCATCATCATTAAGCAAAGAGGATTTATCAGTAAAACTCATGCGCCAAATTCCTGTTGATGTGGAATGTGATTCAATTTGTAATACTAAATTAGGTAATGATCGACGTGGCGTTAGCTTTATAAGTCAAATTAAAGAGTATTCAGAGAGTTATTCTAACAATATTAAGATTAGACCCATCTTAAAAAAAGAATGTCGAGACTGTGAATTTCATGCATCCCAAGAAGACCTTGATAACGGATTTAAGAGTGGTTTCCATGAATGCTGGAAAGGGCAGTTAAATTGGACTGATCAAGATTTTGAAAAACCTAATGTGTTAAATATATGGAATTTCAAACCTAAAGATAAGTTTATTAATCAAGGGAAAATAAAATTTTCACAAATTTATGAAGAGGACATCAATCCAAAATTTGAAGTTGGAGACGGAAAGCTTTGCACAAAAGAAAGACAATGGCTTCAAATTGAAAAAGTTAAAAACAAGGATGCTTCGGCATGGATAGACAAATCAGGCCTTAAGGCAGAAATGGATAGCTGGATTTATCCTTTGCATTTTATTGATTTTGAAACCACAGCAATGGCCATACCGTTTAACAAAGGAAGGCACCCTTATGAGGGGGTTGCTTTTCAATTCTCACATCATATTGCTTATGCAGATGGCCGTATTGAGCATAAGGGCGAATATATTAATACTAAACAAGGGATGTTTCCTAATTATGAGTTTGTACGTAGGTTGAAGGATGAACTAGACCAAGATAAAGGCACTATTTTTAAATATTCGCCTCATGAGAATACCTATCTAAATATGATATATGAACAACTACTGACAGATACAGCTGTGATTGTTGATAAAGAAGATTTGTGCAATTTTATTCAAGAAGTGTCTCATTCTAAAAAAGATAGTATTTACTCATGGAAGGGTGAAAGAGACATGGTGGATATGCTTAATTTGGTTAAGTGGTACTTCTATGATCCCGCAACTAATGGTTCCAACTCTATTAAACAGGTATTGCCAGCTATATTAAATAACTCAGACTATCTTAAAGAAAAATACTCTAAACCAATTTATGGCACTGATCAGATTCCAAGTTTTAACTTTAAAAATAAAATTTGGGTTAAATTCGAAGACGGCAAGAATTTGGTTAAAGATCCATACTCATTGTTAGACCCAATGTTCCAAGATTTTGACAAGTGTGACCAATTAATTAGTGGTAATGAAGAAATTAAAGATGGTGGTGCGGCAATGACTGCATATGCCAAAATGCAATTTGAGGAAATGAGTGTTTATGAGCGAAACGAGCTAACTAAAAGCTTGCTTCAATATTGTGAATTGGATACTATGGCAATGGTAATGATTTATGAGGCGTGGAAAGAGTGGCTTCAATAAGGTTATAATTATCGAAATTTTAATTTATAGAAATAAATGATTGAGTTTTATCACCAGCACTTTAGGTCTAATTACACGACAAAAATAAAGCAATTAATTTCTGATATTGAAAGACTTCTTTATTTAGAAGACATTCCAGTTGACAATAACTTTAAAGAGGTTTTAGATCCTCAATTTAGACTTAATTTAAATATCAATCTTTGGGAAAGGGTTAATTGTCTTTATGAAACTTTGTATAAAAATAATGGGAAAATTTCCAACACTTTAACAAAATTCATTAACAAGACTAAGAAGCCAAAAAATTTTTATAGATTTGTTGACACCTTTGCTGGATGTGGTGGATTGAGTTTAGGTGTTAGCAGAGCAGGGTTTAACCCCATTTTGATTAATGAAATTGAGCCAAAATTTTTGGAAACTTATTACTTTAATCATGAGCTACATATAGATAGCTATAAATGTTGTGATATTAAAGAATTAACCACCCTTAAATCCTTGCCTGCTGACGATCTTCAAAATCTTGATTTGGTAGTGGGTGGGCCTCCTTGCCAAGGGTTTTCGATGGCTAATAGGCAAAGAATAATCGATGATCCAAGAAACAAGCTCTATAAATATTTTTTAGAATTACTTAGTTTAACTCGGCCAAAGTTTTTTATTATGGAAAATGTTAAAGGAATGATTAATAAGTCTGAGGAAATTATTGATAATTTCACCTCAACCCTTGGTGGTGAGTATTCTATTAGCATGGTACTTTTAAATGCAAAGGATTACAGTATTCCTCAAAATAGAGAGCGGGTTTTTGTTATAGGTAGTAGGGTGAAAGGGCATTTGGCTGATGACATAATTTCAAGTATTTTAAATAAGAAGGGTAGATTGGTTAGCTTAAATGAGTCTATATGTGATCTTCCAAAATTAGATCCAAAAATTGAGAAAAATACAAGAGGATTGGAGAATAAAAAGATAGGTTATAAGTTTACTAAAATCAAATCTATCAGAGGTAAGTTTTCAAGCTCATTAGGTGGTGTAAAAATTGAATACCTTTCTAACCATGTAAATAGATATAACAACAGTAGAGATGTTGAAATATTTTCAAAGTTACCCCAAGGTTGTAATTCATTGCACGAATCTATTTCTGACATCATGCCCTATTCAAAAAGAAATCACATGTTTAAAGATAAATATTTCAAACTAGATGCAAGTAAACCTTCAAAAACAATAACGTCGCACATGAAATTTGATTGTAATATGTATATACATCCTACACAATCAAGAGGATTAAGTCCAAGAGAGGCTGCTAGGATCCAAACATTCCCAGATGATTATGTTTTTATGGGTGCAAATAATAGCTGGTATGCACAGATAGGAAACGCAGTTCCTGTAAGACTGGCAGAAACAATAGCTAATGATATTATGAAAAGATTAAGAAATGAATAGTACGCTTAAGCATTTGGAATTATTCTCTGGTGTTGGAGGCTTTAGAAAAGCCATTGATTTATTCTGTAATGATAATAATATTAACTCTAAATGTATAGGATTTTCCGAGCTTGATAAATACGCCATAAACACATACAAATCTAATTTTGACACAACAGATGAATTGGAGATTGGAGATATTGATGATTTCACTTTAAATGTTGAAAACATTAAAAAAATAGAAGATTTTGATTTACTGACGGGTGGCTTTCCATGTCAACCGTTTAGCATGATGGGTGCAAAAAAAGGGTTTAGTGACAATAGGGGTAATGTATTTTATTCAATTATTGATATTCTGAGAATTAAGCAGCCTAAATATGTACTACTTGAAAATGTAAAAAATTTACGCAACCATGACGCTGGAAATACAATTTTAGAAATTTATAGATCCTTGCAAGAAGATGCGGGCTATGTAGTTTTTGATGATATTTTTAATACAGTCGATTTTGGCCTTCCTCAAACAAGAAGAAGATTGTTTATTTTTGCCGTAAGAAAAGATTTAAGCGCAAAAGGTGAAGAGATTAATTTTTCATCTAGCAGAGTTAAAGGCATTTTTTCCAAATCGATCAACTCGACTAGTCTGAAAAAATATGAGAGTGTTTTAGATGGAATCCTTGAAGATAAAGTGGATGAAAAATATTATCTATCTGAGCGAATAAAGCCAACTATTCTTGCGAACGGCAGCAAGAATTTTAAATCTAAATCAGAAATAAATCAGCTTATAGCTAGGCCATTAACAGCTACAATGGTTAAGATGCATAGAGCTTGCCAAGATAACTATTATTCTGATAATTTTTTAGACTGTACAAATCCAGAGGATTATTTAAACAACAAAATTCCAAAAGAAGAGGAGGTTAAGCATAAAATTAGAAAGCTAACTCCTTTAGAGGCTTTTAGACTTCAAGGTTTTGAAGATGAATTCTGTAAAAACGCCCAATTAGCAGGTGTGAGTAATCATCAATTGTACAAACAAGCAGGAAATGCAGTTAGTGTTAACACTGTGTATTTAATTCTGTATTATCTCTTTAACAAAAGCATTATTAAAATATAAATGGAAAAAATAATTCGTTTGCAGGATGCAAAATTTAAATTAAATCCAAATGGAAGTCACGAGACAAGTATTTTTATAGATAAAGACATAAGAAGCTATCTTAACCTCGAAGATGGTGAAGAATATAGCTTTGAAATTGATAAGGAAAATATTTTAAAAGCATTATCTTTTACATATTCATTCAATAAAAGTATTTATATTGAAAGAAATAAGCAGACACCTCTAGATAGCGACTGGTTTGATAATGAGTATGAGAAAATAACAAAACACTTCCAAACATCTTCAAAATATAAAGTAAATGTTGTAGGGCAAAAGGGAGGTAGAACTTATTTCAAATCATTAGGTCAAGAAAGCGGCTTTAACATTAGAAATATATTAATTGAAAGTCATTTTAAAATGGATTTTAATGAGTCCAAACTAAGGCTTTATTATTCAAATGAACCTTACGCAATAGATAGTGAAGAGGGTCTTCTTCGCAATGATACTGACATCAGCTTAAAGTCGACACAAGTCAACTTTTCTTGGAGTGATTTTTATAATGACATCCACTCTTCTGGCTTAATTTTATCTGAAAATTTAATACAAAGATTTATTGCTTCCTTGCAAACAAAACCGTTTGTTATTTTAACAGGCTTATCTGGCTCAGGAAAAACAAAACTAGCAGAAGCTTTTTCTATCTGGATAACAAATAAATATAGTGCAAAGCCTATATTTAAAAAAGGTCAAAAATTACCATCAAAACAAGCATCATATATTGTTAGGCATATTTCTGATACTAATATTACAGTAGAAAGCGAAGGCAAGTCATGGGCGATATCTCCAATGGAGCTTATTGAATATTGGGTTGATGTTATAGATGAAAATAATTTTAATATTGATACCGACTCACAAGCTATAAAAGAAAAAGTTCTTAAAAAGTATGAAGGTGTGATGGTCTATTCAAAATCTCACAATTCATTTCACTCTGTTTTAAAAGCTTTAGCACTCGGATTTATATCGTCAAGAGATAGTGCATTAATAAACCCAACTTTTAATAATCATGTGTGCATGGTTGCAGTTGGTGCAGATTGGACAAACAGAGAGCCGTTACTTGGCTATCCAAATGCTTTAATTAAGGATGATTATGTTCGACCTGAGTCTGGAGTATTAGATTTAATTCTCAATGCGCAAGAGGATTCTAAAAATCCATATTTTTTAATATTAGATGAAATGAACATGTCACATGTGGAAAGATATTTTGCTGATTTTTTATCAGCAATGGAGTCTGTAAATTCAACTATCTCACTCCATTCTGGAGACCAGGAATGGGATGGTGTTCCTTCACAAGTTACGTTACCGAAAAACTTATTTATTATTGGCACAGTGAATGTAGATGAAACAACTTATATGTTTAGCCCAAAGGTGTTAGATAGAGCAAATGTAATTGAATTTAAAGTGTCTGAGTTTGAAATGAGAAAGTATTTTAAATTCCCCGATAAGCCAGACATGAGTAGTCTTGTGGGGAAGGGTGTGGATATGGCTCAGAATTTTGTATTAAGCACCAGTAGCAAAAAGCAAAAGGAAGGTTTAAGTGATATGTTAATACCATTCTTTAATAATTTGCAATCAGTAGGTGCAGAGTTTGGTTATCGTTCGGCTTCTGAAATGGCTAGTTTTGCCTATATGTTTGAGCAGATGGGCAATAATGATAATAACGCAATAGATGCTGCAATTGCACAAAAATTATTACCAAAGCTTCATGGGTCACGCAATAAATTAGCAAGTACATTGGAAATTTTAGCGAGGTTGTGTCTAAATGATGGGCAAGAGGTTTTCTCTGAAGGTACTAAGTTTGATGATGCAAAGTATCCAATTTCTTATGAGAAGTTGGAGCGAATGCATAAACGCATTATGGCAGATGGTTTTACGAGTTTTGCTGAGGCATAATGCCCTCAAATCTATCACAGTTCTCTCAAAAAAAAGTTTCTATAAAACTATGTGATGGTTGCGACTTAACCATATTTGCAAATTCCGGTCTAGACAAGAATACATTGTTAAAGCTCACTGTTGATGAATCTCAGGCAAATGGAGAGGAAGTTATTCAACTTTTAGAGGGCTGTAGTTATGATTACGAACTTAGTAATCCAAATTATCAACTAGATAAAATTTCTAAAGTTGTAGAGCCATTAAAAGGATCAAAAAATAATAGAGGCCGAATTACTCCTGGAAATTATGTAGGCAGACTTGAGCTGAATGCTACTTTAGGAAATGGGAGCAAGGCAAAGGCTAGTGTTGAGATTCGTTCTACCAAGGCTGAATATCGTAGCGAGTATCGCTCTATGCTTGAGGATATTACTGATGAGTGTATAGAGTTGTTAATGCAGCACACATCACCGGTTACTCAAACAGTTTCTGTTGATTATGAAGTTTCGTCCAAAACGCTGTATCAAAAGTTTGCTTTTGTTAAATCCATTATTGATTCTGATGAGTTTCGTAATGCAGTGCACAGGGTTGTTTCAATGCCTGTTACTATTTGGAAGGAGGTGGTTGAAGATAAAGATATCCGTCGTGCAGGGCGGATACATTCAAATCATATGAGACAGATAGCCTCTGGCAACAATAGGATTGAATTGCCTGATTCTCATCCGTCCTCTTTACGTTCAGTTCCAACTAGGTTAGCCATGTTAACTAAAGTTGATACAGTGGATACTGTTGAAAACAGATTTGTTAGATATGTACTAAGTGAGTTTGAGAGATTTTGTGGTTCTTTATCTCAACATATAGAAAGCCAAGGCAATACGAGTCATCACATTTATGCTGAAGTGCAGATTCTTGAAAATAAGTTTTCTGAATATTTGAGTCATAATGTTTTTCGAGAAGTTGGTGATTTATACTCATTACCTTTAAACAATCCTGTGCTTCAGCGTAAAGAAGGCTACAGAGAAATACTTAGAGTGTGGCTAATGTATGATTTAGCTGCCAAGCTGTCTTGGGATGCGCAAGACCAGGAATCGTATGAAGTGGGCAAGCGAGATGTAGCCACTATGTATGAATATTGGTTGTTTTTTAAATTATTAAGATTAGTAGAGCATGTTTTCGATGTAAATCCTAAGGAGGTTAGTGATAAATTAATATCCGATACTGAAGATGGTCTTGGTTTGAAGTTAAGGGAAGGTAAACATGTTGCTATACATGGTACATACAATCAAAAAGGCAGGGAGTTAAATATACGATATAGCTACAATAGAACTTTTGGTAGCACTAAGTATCCTAAATCTGGAAGTTGGACTAGACAGATGAGACCGGATTACACACTTTCAATGTGGCCTTCAGAGTTTTCAGATAAGGAAGCTGAGAGGCAAGAGTTAATGGTGCATGTTCATTTTGATGCTAAATATAGAGTTGATGGCTTAGAGTATTTAAATTTAGGGCAATCAGAGAGTGATAATGAGTTAAGCGAAGAAAAAGAACAGGAGAAGAGAGGTGAATATAAACGTGCTGATTTGTTAAAAATGCATGCTTATAAGGATGCGATTCGTAGGACTGTTGGTGCTTATATTTTATATCCTGGGAGTGAGCCGTATAAATCTAAAGGTTTTCACGAAATTGTTCCGGGTCTGGGTGCGTTTCCTATTTCTCCTTCTTCTAATGAAAAGAGTTTAAATGCAATTCGATCTTTTATTTTAGAAGTTGTAGATCATGTTAGTAATAGAGCTTCACAGCGCGAACAATTAACTTATAGCACATACAATATCCATAAAGATAAGCCTAATGAAAAGTACAAAGTTAATGAATCAATTCCTGAATTTAATTTAGAAGGTACGCGGTCAACCCCACCAAGTGAAGCAACTGTTTTGGTTGGTTTTTATAAGGATGAGAGGCAATATAAATGGATAGAGGATAAGGGTTTGTACAATATTCGACTAGACACAAAAGGTTTGAAAACTTTTGGTATGAAGGAGGCTGGAGCTAAATATTTATTACTTAGAACATCGAGCCAATTTGAAATTGGCGACATTTGGAGGGTGGTAGGCAAAGATCCAGAAATAATGAGTAAACAAGGTTTATTAGGAAAAGGCTATCCATCTGAACCAAGTTGTGCCAACTATTTGGTTTATAAAATTGAAAAAGCAAAAGAAGTTGATTTTAATAATGCCATATGGGATGTTACAAAGTTATCAGGTTATGCCTCTGATAGAGCTAATGCTGCTAGACCTTTTGCAGTAACACTTACAGAGTTGTTTCAAGCTAGCATTAGCAAATAAGCGCTTACAAAATGCCCACTGAAAAACACAATTACTTGCAATTAATTAAAGCAAACCAATGGGCATCAAGGGTATTCATTGATGGCAACCCTATTACTATTACCGTCCAAGATATCTTTGTTAAAAATGGTGATGAGTTTACTGAGTTTATTGATCAAAATAATGAACACAGAATTCTTAGATCAGAGTTGATCGAAGTGCCAACTTTTACAATGGACTAAGGTTGGTAAATTAAATAACAATGCCAGTATTAGTAGAAGCTACCTCAGTAATAATTAAACGTTCAGCTATTGATGAAAAATGGCCTGGAGGTTGGGAGTCATTTGTACGAGACGTTCCTAATCAAACACTTTGTGCCGACACTTTGCTTGCACGAGTAGGTTTTATGAACCCAGATGATGTTGAGTCGTATATAAATTCGCTTCAGAAGAAGGGCTTTATATATTTAAGCAAAACTAATGAGGATGATTTAGTCGTCGCTGATCAACTGCAAGGATTATATGCCAATTGTAATTGGGTGCGATTTGGCCATGTTAATCATGATCAAGATTCTGAGGAAAGTGTGGCAGCATGTATTCATGTTGATGACAAAGGCGATCCTATCATGACACCAGATTGGTGGAAGTTTGAAGGGTCTTTAAGTCATACATTTGCATTTGCACCATCAGAGCTTGTGGATAAGAGTTTGGATTTTTTAAGACATGAAAATGGTGTAGATGTCTATTTAAATAAATTAACAGGTGAAGAAGTTTTTTCAAGTAGAACTGGAGAAAAATGAGTATTAAATTAAGTTAGTACAAATAGGAATAAATTATGGATTCAGAAGTTTCAAAAGTAGAAGTAACCGACATTAATATGCCATTCTTTTCAATGGTGTGGTTTATGGTTAAGTGGGCAGTAGCATCAATCCCAGCAATCATCATCTTGTGGTTGTTGTTTGTAATGTTTGGTGGTTTGCTTGCAGGGTTAACTCATATCTAAAATAGAAATAGTGAAATAAACGGGTGCCGTCCCATTGATTATCGCGCTCGACATTGTTGGCTGATTAATAAACCAACAACTTCATAAACAAAACATCTAATCTTCATTTTCGCTTAACAATCGAAAAATATAATTCAGTTTATTTAATGGAGTTATCCAATGAACAAACTGAAGGTCTTATCAAGCGGTGTGGCGGCGCTTGTATTAACAGCTAACGTAATGGCAGGCGGTGATCCGCGTGATTTTGGCCCGGTCGAATCATTTGATTCGCTTGATTCGATAGCT
>Ga0257125_1003511_pt1 | contig 11032 bp, 8 predicted proteins | sample SI106_200metaG_FD_190183 | JGI IMG/M metagenome (GOLD analysis project Ga0257125, IMG submission 190183) | Marine microbial communities from Saanich Inlet, British Columbia, Canada - SI106_200 | ecosystem: Environmental > Aquatic > Marine > Inlet | place: Canada: British Columbia | collected...
TTAAAAGAAGGACCGCTATTAATATTAAATCTACCGAATCTAATAAAACTCTTTCAAATCTTTTGGTTCCGAATTCGTGTCTGATAACTGCGACAGAAATTATTCCACCTGCAAGCCCTGCTATAAAATATGCCCCTATCTCAAATATTCCATGAATCATGTATCTGAAAATTGCAAGGGGCACTACTACAAAATACCCTGACTGCCTTGCAATATTAACCCTTATGAAATTGCCAATGGCTACGCCTATAACCGAAGCGTTCCAAGTTAAAATAAAGATTGCCCCTACACCATAGAAGAAGGCAAAGAGTAAACAAAACATTAAAACTTTAAGATTATTTAGAAATATTTTGAATAATAAGCTGGAGGTATCTATAAAATTTCCAGTTACTTGCTGATTGATTGTTTCTATTGTTTTTGTTTGAATATTAAATAGGTTTTCGTGTTGAGGGTTAGGTAAAACCGAATACCAAAAAGCAACAGATAACATTATTCCTAAAAATAAAAGAATAAGAAAAATAATCACCTTTGTGTGTTCTTTCATAATAGTGGATTCTTTTTCCGCGTGTACATCATATTCTTCTTGTTGTTTGATTGTACTATAAATTAAAGGAATACAAGCAATTACTGTTAAAAACACCATAACTAGACTAGCATGTGTTGAAAAGATCCATAAAGATAAGAAAACTGCTATGGTGTTATATAAAAATCCTAAAAAAAACAGTTCCCATGGTTTTTTTTCCGCAGTAAAGGGATTTACTAATGATTCTAAGACCATACTATTTCTTAATAATTTGTATTTATATAGTTTTTGTTTATATTAGAAATATTTATAAAAAGACATGTATTAATGTCTGTAAGATGGATTACAAAAAACTTTTAGAAAAAGCACAAAAAGAAATGCCTGATGCTGTTCATGAAAAAGAAAGGTTCGAAATTCCGCCTGTAAAGGGTCATATACAGGGAGTAAAAACGATTATATCTAATCTTCATCAGATAGCTAATCATTTACATAGACCTATAGAACATTTATTAAAATATTTATTAAAAGAATTGGCTACTCCTGGAGAGATTAAAAAGAATAATTCTGTTATATTTGGAAGAAAAATTTCTTCTTCTGATTTTAATTCAAAAATTAAACAATATGCTGATGAGTTTATTTTTTGTAAAGATTGTGGAAAACCAGATACTGAATTTTTAAAAGAAAATAATTTGATGTTTATTAAGTGTATGGTTTGCGGTTCAAAACATCCAACTAAGTTGAAGATTTGATTTTGTTGGTTATGTTTTTTATTTTGATCATGTTTAAAAAATGATAGTAAAAATCCATAAAACAGAAGAGGGAAAGATGCTTCTTGCAGTTTGTGATAGTGAACTAATTGATAAAAAGTTTGAAGAAGGAAAAGGACAATTGGATTTAACATCTGATTTTTATAAAGGTGATGAAAAAACTGAAATTGAAGTTAGTGACCTTATGAGAAATTCTTATATTATTAATATTGTTGGTGAAAAATCAGTAGGACTTGCTCTTAAAGAAGAACTAATTTCTGAAGAAAATGTCAAAAAAATAGATGGCGTGCCTTATGCTTCTGCTGTTTTTCAAGAAAATTAATTTGTTTTTGTTTTGTTAAATTAACCGAACCATTTACCCAATCCTTCTTGTTTTTCTTTTGCCCTTCCAAACATACCCTCAATTCTTCTTTGTAATAGAGTTAAACTTTGTTTTAGGTAGCTTGGTACATTATAATTATTAGCTAAACTTATTGATGGTTCTAAATATTTTACCACAGATCCCTCTGAAATTGTAAATATTATTTTTCCATTGCATTTTAAACATTTTCCAATTAAGGGTGGTCTTCTATATTTTTCGTTGCATTTTACACATCTGAATTGTTGCATTGAAAATTTACGTAGGTTTCCTTTTGTATCTTTAATAAAATGTTTTTCTATGACTAGTCTTGCTATATCTGATTGATCTACTGCTGTTATTTTTTCAGCTAAATCCATTTGCCCTTTTAATTTTTCTTCCATAGAAGGTAGTGTTTTGTATGCAGAACAAACAATCCCCTCGTTTATATTTGAAGTATCGTGAGTAAAGCCTAACCCCATGTAATTAACCCCTGCTTTAATATTTGTTGAAAGTTGTTTTATTTCAACGTCCCATGGTTGTTTGTGTTTCATACAGGCTTCATAAAAATCTAAAGAATATTTCCAAGGTATATCTAAATCAAAAACCATATCATCAACTTCAGTAGGAATTAGTTTTGATGTTAAAACAAGTGGTGCATCTTGTGAGGATCCCCTATGGGAAGGTAAATATGATCTTGAAAAATTGATTAAAGCATCCATTAATAAAATTATACTTGCTTCGTCTCCATCACAATCTCTTCTTGTTGCTGCGTGAATTAAAGGGTTGGCAAAAAAACCTTGAGTTTTTGAAAAACCAATTATTCTTGTTAAAATGGCTGCGGAAGTATGTGGAGCGAGTGCTAGTGCTAAATGCCCTACTAGATCTATTCCTTTTTCTAAATTATAAAATGGTTTTAGACCATACATCCTTGATAGTTCTTCATCTATAAAGCTGGCAACGTTAAATAACACTTTATCTGCACCGGGATCTGGAGAATCCTTACATGCTGGTAATATAACATCTTGTGGTTTGATTTCTAATACTTGGTCTTCGTTTGTTAAAGGTATGTTGTGGATATCTTCTTTGTATCCCAATTCTAGAAGGGTTTCTATGTTTGTTCTGATTTCCTTAGGTTTAAAATGTGTTAGAGGTAATTGAGTCATATCGTATCTGGTAGTCCCATCTTTATTTACACATACTTCATTTTTTGCCCTTAGGATGCCCTTCATGATGTGTTCAGGAGTGTGATCCCTATTGGATGTACCCCTCACCCCTTTTATTAAATCAGGATATGTTCTGAGTTTTAATTTTTTTAATGCGTTATTGAAAAGTGGTTTAATTTCTAAATCTCTTGTAACAAAGGAATTTGTTGGTCCATGTACGCATTTTGTTTTTTGGGTTCTTCCACAGATTTTACAATTATACATTTTTTTTGCTTGTTTTCCGCATTCTAAACAAATACTAAAAGGTGTTTCTTTTTCGCATTTTGGACAAATAAATATCGGAAAATCTGATTGAATCTTCCCTGCCTCTAAAGCGGATTGAAAACATCTTAATCTTCCCCCCTCTTCACCTATTGGAAAAAGAACGTGGGGGCTTCCTGTCAATTCCCTCATTTTTGCTTTTTCTGGCCTACCCATCCTTGCCCCTATAAAGAGTCCGGATTTGTCCCTAATTAGAATTTTAGAAATTGTGTTGATTATTTCTGTTATTGTTTTTTCTTTGTTTTCGTTTATTTTTTGTTTTATTGAAGTGATGTTCTCTTTTGAAGTAATGCCTAAAGTTAAAAGAAGAGGGTTTGCGTTTTCTTTTTCTATGACTATAAATTCGTTATTAATTAATTTATGAGGTAATCCTATTTTTTCTATTAATAATTGGTTTTCCTCGTTAGATTTAAGTATTATTTTTTCTGTCTCGTTGTTGTTGGATATAATATTTGATTGGTTAATCCAATCTATAACATTAATTAATTCTTCTGGAGATAAACTTGAATAATGATAAGTGAAAAAAGGATGTAAAGGTATATTTAGTTTTTCTGAGATTGTTATTGCGGCTGTGGAAGAAATTTTTGTGGTGAGTGGTTTTTTTAGTAAAAGTGTTAAATTTTCCTTAGGGATATTAAGAAGATCTGATAATTTTTCTAGATCTAAACTTCCAAACATTCCAACTGTTGCTTTTTCTAATTCTTGAATCCACCATTCCTCACAATAGCCGGGTGGGGCTAAGATGTGGGCTCTGTTAAAAAAATCTCCATAACTAATAAGTATGTCTCCTAAAAAAAGTATTTTTTCTATCTGTTTTTTTAAATCAATTGCTTGTTGTTTGTTTTCTATCCTTATTACTTCCCCTGTTTTGAGTTTTACAATTGGCCCTTCGATATTATCACAAGGAGATACAGTACAACCTTTTCCAGGTCTTTCTAATTTGAGTTGGGTTCCTGTTGCAATATAATCATTTAATATATACATTGTCAATGGGCTGATATTACAAGAGGAATATCCTGAAATTCTTCCCCTACCATATCTTAATCTAAATCCGCCTTTGGCCATAGGATAGGTAAGAATTGGTCTACCTGCTGGTAAGTCTTTTATAAAAGTATAATCTGGATTTATTTTTGATTCTTTTTTTGATGTTCCTTTTGATTTAATCTTTTTTTGAAATTCTACAAATTCTCCTAAAAAATTCCATTGAGATAAATCGAATTCTTCCCCCCATTTTGAAAGTTGTTTCCATAATTTGGGTGCTTTTTGTGCAATTCCCTCCCCCATTACTAAACAAACCCCATTTCTTATTCGATTTGTTTCTATTCTTTCCAAATCTTTATAATTTGAAACTTCTATCTTTTCAGAAGGATCTCCAGTTATCTGAACAGGAAGGTTTTTTGCTAAAAATTCTATTTCTTCTGGAGAAGGTAAATATTGTAAGTTGGTTATTCTTTCGTGATAATCGTAAAGTTCTGTTGTAAATCTTTTTATTTCTTTTTCGGAGGGATCATATTTATCGAATCCCATTTTTTTTCTTACATAATCTGCAATTAAAACTGAAACAGATGCACCGGTTCCACCCGCACTTCTTATTGGTCCTGAAAAATATAATTTAAAATATTCTTTGTTGTCTTTTGTTTTTCCTATTATAATTTTTGTGAATCCTTCTAAAGGACTTGCCACGGTTCCTAAGGTGTGATATGCAAATCCTACCCTAATTCCTACTTCAATAGCTTCTATCTTATCGTCAAATTTACAAAATTTTTCTTTTGCTACTTCCTCTGAAATGATTAGAGAAACCCTCCAATCTAAAATACCATATTTTTTTTCTAAGTCCCTTATCCTTTTTGGAATTCCTTTGTTTATAATTTGGGGTGCTACTGTTGAAATAATTCCTTCTACCCTTTCTGCCATGTCTTTTGCTACAGGAATCTCTATTTTTGGTTCTGGATCATATCCTTTTTTTCTTGCCTCTGTGGCTACTTTATATGCTTTTTTTAATTTTTGGTCTATTTCTTCAAAATAATTTTCCATGATTAAAACCTCATAATCTTAATTTCCCTTGATTTAAGATTTACAATTGGAACCCTGCAGGGTTCTGGGTGATGTCCTACTTTTTCTTGGAATGGTGTTTTTGATTGCCAACAGCTCCCACAAATTAGAGTGATGTTTTTATAACTTGAAACAGAGGTCTTGTGGATGTGTCCAGTTACAAAAAAATCAGGTATTTTTTCTATAACAAGATTATCTTTATTTATATCTGGAATGTATAATGTTGAAGTGTGGGTTGGTGCAAGGTGTCTTCTTTTTAATAAAAATTTCATAATCAAATCTGCACGATCATATCCTCCATTTTGTCTTATTTCATCTACATTTGCAACATAATAATCAAAACTATAACCGTGATAAAGTAAAACATCAAATCCTGAAAATCCCTCTGAAGACGCTATGTTAACCATGGAGGGGTTACTTACCAAGGTTGCATTTGGAAGATCCCAAATGGCTTTTGCAAAATCTTGATATAATATGGGTTGTGGTTCTGCTATTCTCATTGCGTCGTGGTTCCCTGGACAAATAATTAATTGTATGCGTTCTGGTATTTTTTTTAAAAAATCCCCACATGCGTTGTACTGTTCATAAATATCTTTTAAAATAAGTTCTTTTTCCTGACCAGGGTAAATTCCACACCCATCAACAAGATCCCCTATGATAAAAATATATTTTACTTTTTCTGAAATTTGTTTTTGATCTTCGTTCCCGATTTCTCCGTTTAACCATTTGAGAAATTTAAGAAAATTTTCTTCTAAAAAAAAGGAAGACCCCACATGAAGGTCTGAAAGAAAAATTGCATACTCCTCTTTTTCTGCTTTTTTTATAATTTTAGTAGATGGTACCTCTGGCCAAATTACATTATTTGCAAAAACAATGTTGTCTCCGTTTACCCCATTTACACCGATAATCTCGTCCAAAACTATGTTTGTTGCTTGCCTAAATAATTCTGGTTTGTTTTTATTTATCAAAACATTCACTGATTCTGTTTTATCTTCTACATTAAGTATGATGTTTCCATTTTTTGTTGTTTTTTTGGTTGTTACAATCGCTATGATAGAAATATTGTCTTTTTCCCTTTTTTGTTTTACTCTTTTGATAGATAAAAGATTTTGCATTTCGTTTCTATTTTTTAATAAGCCCTCTAAATGAGAAAAACGTTTATTAAAAAAAGTCACAAAATCCTGTACTTCCCTTTTTTTTATATTTTCTTCATATGAAAAAACTATTTTTATTGATGGGTTTATTTTTTTGGTGTTATCTTGTTCTGTTTTGGTGGGTTCTTCCATTATCTTTGTAAATTTTTCATGGATTGTTTTATCCCCTTTTCCAGCTAATACAACAGATTTGTCATATTCTTTCCAATTTATGTCTTTATTTTCTGAATTTAAGAAATTGTCAATATATTGGTCTAAAATTAAGCAAGAATCTAGATTGGTTTTGTTTTTTATTTCCTCGTAAAATTTGTTAATATCTATATTGTTTTCACTAAGCTTTTTGATTATTTCTTTGTTAATTAAAATTTTTTTTTTCAAGAAAAATTTAATTATTTCTTTTTCATCTTTCATTTTTTAGGTAAGAAGGTTTGAGTGGAATTAGGATAAGTCCAAGCCTTCCTCTAAGAGTTGATTTATTTTATGATTTGTTGTTTCTGGGGTTGCTAATGTTATTTCCCTTGTTCTACCATATCTACCTTTACTAGTTACTTTTGCGTTTATTATACCGAGCATATCTAACTCTGCTATTATGTCCCCAATTCTTCTTTGGGTTAAAGATTTGAGTCCTATCTTTGAACAAAGTTTTTTGTAAAGATCATAAATTTGCCCGGTTAATATTAATTTATTTTCCTTTGAGCAAAGAGAGATGATTGAATAAAGTGTTGCTTGTGATTGTTTGGGTTGTGTTGTTATGATATCTAATACCCTGTCGTGTTCTATTTTTTCTTCTGCGTTGTCTATGTGATTTATTGTTACTTTTTTGAAACATCCCCTTTCAGCAACCTCTCCTGCAACTCTTAATAAATCTAAGGCCCTTCTTGCATCACCGTGTTCTTTAGCGGAGTATGCTGCACATTTTTCTATAACTCCATGTTTTAATACTTCTTTTTTAAAGGCCTGTTTGGCTCTTTGTCTTAAAATATCTTGTAATTGTAATGCATTATAGGGTGGAAATAAAATATCTTCTTCAGAGAGGCTGCTTGTAACCCTTGGATCAACTAAATCTATAAACCTTGAGTTGTTTGATATTCCTACTAAGGAAATTTGAGAATGTTTTAATTCCTCATTTATTCTGATTAAATTGTATAAAACGGCATCTCCTGCCTTATTTATTAATTGATCAATTTCATCTAAAACCAATAACAACAATATCTTTTTTTTATCTAAGGCTTCAAAAAAAATTCGATAAACTTCGTCAGTAGGTAATCCTGTATTAGGTATAGTTTGTCCAAGTTCCCTTCCGAGCTGAGCAATTATTCTATATTCTGTATCTGCTACCCTTTTTAATTTGCAATTTACATATATTATGTCTAAAGGTATTTTTTTCTTTTTTGCTAATTCTAATATATTACTAGTTATGTGTTTGATTGAAACGGTTTTTCCTGTTCCGGTTTTACCATATATAAAAATATTAGAGGGTCTGTCTAATTTTAAACTTGGTGCTAATATGTTTGCAATTTGATTAATTTGTTCTTCTCTGTGGGTAATTGTATCTGGGATATATGAAATTTGTAATTTTTTTTTATCTAAGAATATGTCCTCTTTTTTAAGAAAATTTTCAAAAAGATTAGTTAACTTTTGTTTTTTCATATTCTTAGTTAAACCTGATCCTATTTAAAGTTTATTGCGTTGTAAAATACATACCCCTTCATTTCTATTGGAACTAATAATTTGGTTTGATTGTTTTTATTTTTTTATTTATATATTATATATTATATATATATTATTATTTATATTATATTATATATATTATAGTTTTTTATTTATTCTTGTTTTTTATTTTTTCTATATTGTAAATATTATATATATTATATATATTATATTATATATATTATATATTATATTATTATATTATTATAGGGTTTTAAAAAATTTCAAATTTCCATAAGCAATAGAGGGGTATGTTTAACCGAGATTTTGGGGTTATTTTTAGTGTTATTTTTTTTATTACTTTTGAATAACAACAGAATAGAAACATTTAAATAGGGGGAACTCATTTTTATTTTAAAAGGGGTTCTTATTATCAAGGTAAAATAATGAAAATAACAAATACTCGGTGAAATTATGATTGTACAAAAAAACTTTTTATCAAAATTAAGAGACTTTGGTTTAAATACATACGAAAGTAAATTATGGACTGCTTTATTATCAAGAGGGGTATCAACAGCAGGAGAACTATCCGATATAGCAAATGTACCTCGTTCTAGAACTTATGATGTTTTAGAAAGTTTAGAAAAAAAAGGTTTTATAATTATGAAGGTTGGAAAGCCAATAAAATATCTTGCTGTTCCACCAGAAGAAGTTGTTGAAAGGGTTAAAAAAAAGGTAATGGAAGATGCTGATACAAAAACTATGCTTTTAGAAGAATTAAGAACTTCAACTGTTTTAGATGAATTAAACAATTTACATAAACAAGGATATGATTTAATTGAACCTCATGATTTGGTGGGTTCATTTAAAGGCAGAAAAACAATCCATAATCAAATGGAAAGTATGATTAAAAAGGCGAAAGAATCTGTTCTTATTATGACAAGTTCAACTGGACTTTTAAGAAAAAAAAATATGATAATGGAATCTTTATTAGATTTTAAGGGTAAAAAATTAGATATTAAAATAGCAGCCCCTTTAACAAAAGATAATATTGATGTAGCTAGAGAATTATCAAAATTTGCTGAAGTAAAACATACTACAAACAATTCAAGATTTTGTATTATTGATGGAGAAAAAATATTATTTATGGTTTTAGATGATTCTAATACCGATTCAAGTTATGATTTTGGTATTTGGGCTGAAACAAAACCGTTTTTATCTACTATAAAACGTTTATTTGATTCTGAGTGGGAAAAAATGACCCCCTTGGATAAATTAAATCTTTAATTTTAATTCTTTTTATTTTTATAATAATTAACATTAATTTATAAGTTTGTAATTGCATCATATTTGGCAACTTAAAGAAAAAATATGTTTTTTGAGGATATTTAAAATTTTTTAAAAATTCCAAAACCTTTAAATAATAGTTATTCTATAATATATATAATTAAAGGTGGTTATTTAAGAACTTTAAGTTAAAATTATTAAATTTATTATAAAAAGAGGTGAAAATATGGCATTTGATGTTGTTGGTGTTACACTAGCTATTGTAATTGGTATATTGGCAGCAATAGTTTATAGTTTGAGAATTCTTGTCTTAATGGAGAGGAGGATTTCTAGAATAGAGGGGCATATTGAAAGTATGGCCTCTAAGATTCTCAAAGAAGAACTAAAAATAGAAAGGGCTTTGAAATCTAAAAAAACCAAACCAAAAAAAGCTGGAAAACCAAAAAGGAAAAAAAAGTAATTTTTACTTTTTAATTTAATTTTCTTTTTTAATTTCTTCTTTTCCTTTATTAAAGAATGAAATTCGATAAAATAGTGAAGGATATAAAAACTTTGAAGATTCAATCAGCTACTAATGTGGCTAAAAGTTCTCTTTATGCTTTAAATGATTTTGCTTCTGATATAGATACTATAACTAAAACAAGATTTTTTGACGAATTAGACAAAGCAAAAAATATTTTATTTAAATCTAGACCTACTGAACCTTATATGAGAAATGCTATACATTTTGTATTAGAGGATTTAGAAGGAAAAAACGTCAATCAAATACATATTTTGTTAAAAAAACGGATTAATATAGCATTAGATCATATAAAAAATTCAGAACAAATGGTTGCGCAGATTGGTGCTAGAAAAATTAAAAATAACTATAAAATTTTTACACATTGTCATTCCACTTTTGTTATGTCTATTTTAAAAAAAGCAAAAGGACAAAATAAAAAGTTTGAAGTACATAATACTGAAACACGACCAAAATTTCAAGGAAGAATAACTGCACTGGAACTTAATAAAATCGGAATTCCAATAACCCATTATGTAGATTCTTCAGCTAGATTAGCAATAAAAAAATCAGATATGATGATCATTGGTTGTGATGCTATTGATTCAGAGGGCAAATGCTATAATAAAATAGGTTCTGAAATGTTTGCGGAAATAGCGGATAAATTTGATATTCCTGTTTATGTGGCAACAGACTCTTGGAAATTTGATCCAAAAACGATTTTTGGATTTGATGAAGAAGTCGAAAAGAGAGGGAGAGAGGAGGTTTGGCCAAAAGCACCAAAATCTATTAAAATAGAAAATTATGCGTTTGAAAAGATAGATCCTAATCTAATCACTGGAATTATTTCAGAAATAGGTGTATTTAAACCTCAATTGTTTATAGAAGAAATAACATCAAAATATAAATTTATGTTCGCTTGATTTAATTATTTAAGAGTTTTCATCTCTTTTTCTAAGTCTTTTATTTCTTTATGAATATCTTCAATTACTTTTTTATTATCTTCTTGATCTAAAACAGAACCGCACTCAGGGCATTTAAAAGTAAAATCTGTGGCTTGGTCAAAATCTAATCTTATACATTTATTTTTACATCCAAAAAAATTGCCACCTTCCTCTCTTGTTATTCTTTCTTTCAATTTTTTAAATTTTTTCTTTTTTAGTTCAACAATTAAATCTTTAACTCTTTTTTGATTAAATGTCCAATAATAAATATACCACCCTTTTTTCTTGTCCTTTTTTCTAATAAACGAAACTAAGTTGTTTTCATAAAGTCT
>Ga0257125_1003513_pt1 | contig 11028 bp, 10 predicted proteins | sample SI106_200metaG_FD_190183 | JGI IMG/M metagenome (GOLD analysis project Ga0257125, IMG submission 190183) | Marine microbial communities from Saanich Inlet, British Columbia, Canada - SI106_200 | ecosystem: Environmental > Aquatic > Marine > Inlet | place: Canada: British Columbia | collected...
TTGGCATGGTTAACTCGTGGCTTATAGTATAAGCCACTTCTGTTAATACCTAGCAACTGGCACTGATGGTTGATTGATAGCGTGGATTTAGGCGTAGAAGTTCGTAACGATGTTGGCTTGAGATCAACTAATTGTTTTAGTTTAGATGAGCCCAAGCTGACGAGCTTTTTTGCTAACCATTCCTTCTCTACGGTTACTTTACCAACTAGTGCCGTTAAGCGCTCGTTCTGCTCTTGTGATTTAATAAGCTCTTCCTTGTATTCTTTAACTGCTTTAGAAGGCTCCATGGCAATCTCTGCGTTGGCAAGAAAGGTCTTCTTCCAGTTAACTAGATTCTGTGGCAGAATATTATGCTTGCTGGCAATCTCAGCCAGGGTATCTGCATTTTGCAGTAGTTCAAGAACAAGTTTAGTCTTGAATGCTGAGCTGTAGGTTGTGCGCTTTTTACTCATAATTTTTTACTCCGAATTGTTGGGTTAAGTTTAACTCGTTCGAAATAAGAAATTTTAAATTGTTGTCTTAATTTGTGGGGGTGTTATAAAAACCTTATTGAACTTTTCATCTAATAAATTAATTTCACTAATTACTCTTTCATCCCATGTTGGAATAAATTCTTTTGAAGACTCTTTGATTTTTTTTCTCAAAGAACATCTTAGCAACTCATTCTCCTGTAAGAGAATAATTTTTTCAACTATAGAATCAGTATCAAAAACTGATGATACCCCCAAATAAGCATCATCTGGAATATACTGTTTAATAACTGTATCTTCTCCTATGTAAGGTAAATTTTCCGGAATAATCATGCAACTACCCATTCGCATAGCCTCTAAATTTGCATTACTAAAATTTCCCAATTTATTTAAAGATACATAAATATCACAACTTTCTTGCAAATACAAAATATCTGAATGTGGTAATCTTTCAATAAATGTAAAATCTAGGGTTAATCTTTCTTTCTTTATACGATTCATTAATGATTTTCTTTTTGATCCAAAACCCACAATTACACCGTGAAATGTATTGGGCTTAATTCTCATAGCTTTAATAATAGAATCTATAAACTCATCACACCCTTTATGATCCTCAAGTTTGCCAACAAAAAGAACTGTTGTTTTGTCTTTACCTATTGTTTTTATATTTAGACTATCATCACTAAGAAATTGTTTGTCAGTATTTAGATTTACCCCATTAATTTTAATTTTTACAGGTACAGATGATAGCAAGGCATCATCTAACCACCTCTCAACACCGCTTCCATCTTGTGTACAAATAACTAGATCAAAGGGAGATCTATACGCCCACTTAAAAATTTTATTTATTAAGCGATTTGATGTTAGTGATGATCTCATGACTGGATAAACACCCATAACTCTAAAAACAATAAGTGTACGCCGTTGTAAGCGTGACAATAATGCCCCAACAATTACATTAGCATGGTCACAATACATAATGTCCGGCTTAAATCTTAATGTTTCGACAATTATGTGTGTGTATTGTCTAATTTCACGAAAAAATAAAGCTACACGCCTTGGCAACCATGAGAAATAAAAACTAGCACCGGTCAAAACCTTAATTTTCTGACTTAATCCATCCACTAGAATTACTTTATCTTTAGAATAATTCCATGATGAAAAATACCCATCACCTGAATCTTTAGCTGAAAAAATAAACTTAGTATCGTGCCTTTTATCTAATTCTTCAATAAGTTTATATATAGTTGGAACCCCAGTAGGGCTCCATTTTTTATTAATAAAACTACTTTCTAAACCAGAGAATAATCTAGTCGAATAAAGAATCTTCATGTGCACTTTAACAAGTGACTAATAATCTTTTCTGAAGCATGACCATCTCCATAACTTTCTATATACGCAGAATTATTAGTATTTATATCCATTGCAGATTTTATTGATGAGACAATATCATTTTTATGACCAGGAGGAGAAATGCGATTCCATCCATTAACTAGCGTTTCTACCCATTCTGTCTCATCTCTAACGGTTACACACGGAGTTTTTGCGAAATACGCCTCTTTCTGAAGGCCGCCACTATCGGTTACAATAAGCCTAGATCCAGATAATAAAGAAATCATAGTTCGATATGACACAGGGTCAATAACATGAAATCCATCGAGAGAAATATGCAGTTCTTTTACCACTTTTTTGGTTCTAGGATGTAAGGGCAATACAATATCCATATCTGGTAAAAAAGTTTTTAATGCTGAAAAAATACTTTTAAGATTACTAGGATTATCTGTATTTTCAGCTCTATGAATAGTTGCCAACAAATACTGGTTATGTTGTAAGTTAAAACTATATAAAACCTTATTAATGTCTAATTTATTAGCATAATACAAGTAGCTGTCATACATGACATCTCCAACCACTAATGAATTACTACCTTTTCCTTCTAATACCAAATTATCTTTTGCAGTAATAGTCGGGCAAAATAATATATCTGATAAATTATCGGTTACAACTCGATTAACCTCTTCGGGCATTCCTCTTCTGTAAGACCTTAGTCCAGCTTCTACATGCGCCAACTTGCAGCTTGTTTTTGCAGCAACTAGCGCGCCAGCTAAAGTAGAATTAGTATCCCCATAAACCAACATTATATCTGGAGTTTCAGTACTAACAATCTTCTCCAATCCTATCATGATAGAACCAGTTTGCTGGGCATGACTTCCACTGCCAACATTAAGATTATATAAAGGTGTTGGAATTTCCAACTCTCGAAAGAACAAATCTGACATATTATCGTCGTAATGTTGTCCAGTATGTACAATAACTTCCTTTATAGTATTATTCTTCTCCAAATTTATCAATCTAGACACCGTTGCAGACTTAATAAACTGCGGCCTTGCACCGACAATAGTTAATACTTTTAAGGGATTATTTTTTGACATGTCTCTTCCCTCATAACATACCTGTCACCAGTTTTACTGCATAAAAACACACCTTCTTTATCTAAATAGGATTCCATTCTCTCTCCAAACTCACTCATCCAGCCAATTTGAGTTGCAGGAACACCAACAACTAAAGCATAATCTTTAATATCTTTGGTAACTACAGAACCTGCCCCTACAAAAGCATATTTCCCAATTGTAACTCCACACACAATTGTACAATTAGCTCCCAATGTCGCTCCCTTACTTACCAATGTATTTCGGTATTCATTTTTACGGGAAACAGCGGAACGTGGATTAATTACATTAGTAAAAACCATGCTAGGACCACAAAAAACATCATCTTCTATTGTCACATTATCATACACAGAAACATTATTTTGAATCTTTACATTATTACCAATTAACACCTTATTGCCAACAAATACATTTTGTCCTAATGAGCATTTTTCTCCGATTACTGCCCCACTACACACATGAACCCAATGCCAGATTTTTGTACTTAATCCAATGTTTGCCCCACTATCAATGAGCGCCGTATTATGTATCATATCTATTACTTTCAGTACTCAAGTGGCAATGAAATTGTTCTCCCATCCCTAGCAGAAAGATATGCAGCAATCAGTATTTCCAGTGATTTCAAGCCTTCACGTCCATCAGTTTCAGGCTCTGCCTTACCTTGTAACACATCAATTACATTTTTATAATAGAGTGGATGACCAAAACCATATACTGAGGTTGTCTCATAGCTAGCATTTTCAACCTGTTCATCGTAATCTTGCCTGTCTTCAAATTCCCACTTTTCAATCTCATTTACTGCCACCCCTCCAACACGTACCGTCCCCTTCTCGCCAATAATAGTTATAGATCCTTCATAATTTTTAGGATAAGTAAGCATAGTAACATTCATTGACCCTAATGTACCACTACGCCAACGAATATTCATCACTCCAGTATCTTCAACTTCGATATCCCTTGCTAGTGTTGCCGTCATTGCCTGTATACTATCCACTGGGCCAATAAGCCAATCAATTAGATCAATATAGTGACTTGCTTGATTCATAAAGGCGCCACCATCTAACTCCCAGGTTCCACGCCATTTAGCTGAATCATAATATTCCTGTGGTCTTGTCCAGAACACATTAAGATGAACCATATAAATTTTTCCAAACCTTTTTTCAGAAATTGCGCGCTTCAAAAGTTGTAATGTACTATTTTTACGGTTCTGTTTAACTACAAAAAGCTTAACTCCGGCTTTGTCACATGCTCGCACCATGTTCAGACCGTCACTCCAACGTGTTGCCATAGGTTTTTCTGTTATTACATGGGTACCGTGTTCTGCTGCCAATACTGTTTGATCTGAATGAACGCCACTAGGAGTGCAAATAACAACTATATCTATATCAACACTATCTAACATCTCTGACATTGAAGCATACCCTTCTACACTGTATTTGACGCTATGCTCCTCTAATACTGTTTGATTAATATCACAAAGAGCTACCAACTTTAAATAATTCTTATGTTGATCTATTGACTCAAAATGTTTTTCTGAAATACGGCCACAGCCTACTACTGCTATTTTAATTTTATCTAATGTCACTTCAATACCTTTTAATTTACTGTCCCAAATCAACCAATTCACGTGGTAGATAATTCTCTCTAGCCCAAACACGGCCATTAAGAGATGTACTATTGCGTATCAAATTACGCGCTTGAAAATACTCACTATAAGAGTAAGGAGCGTAGTGATCTGAAGAATGCCCGAAATAGTAAAACATTTTATACCACTTCCTTTTAGCTCGTCCTCCTAATAACATTTCAACTCCTTTTGCTAAAGGAACTACTGCTAAGCTAACTCCCGGCCATCTCCAAACAGATGGATTGAAATCAAGAAAAAGACCTTTATAGTTCCAACGCTCCAGCCAAGAACGGTAGAGATACTGGTCTAATTTTAAATGAATCGGCACTCTTTGATAAAAACGTGCAAGCTCAATATCCCATAATGGAAGTTGCCAATCGTACCCAAAAAAATCATACACTCTTTGTCCATGAATAACCCACTTTACCTGCCTTTCTTCACATTCCCACCGCTCGTACAACGATACCAGCTCCTCAGCAGTTAATTCAGTGTCTATACTCACACCGAGTAACTTAAGAATTTTTTCCTCAACACGTTCCAATCTATCTATAGTCATTAAATTTGTCCAAAGAGCATAGTGTTTTTCTATAATTATATCTAAAAGAGTGCGCACATTAGCATCAGACTGTATTAATGTTTTTGGTACATGTCCACCGGTAATAAAGTCCCCAGATTGGCCATTAATTAATATAGAATTTTCAGGCAAAACACCCATACTGTGTAATTTACTAATAGGATAATACTCCTGGAAATTAGGCAGTGCAGAAAGACCGTCAGCAAAATTCCAATATTTTTCTCGCTCTGAAGACCAGAACATTTGATGTGCTTCTTTCCTATTAATAACAACAGATCGCCATGGTATATCCAAACGTTTTGCAATAGTTTGTGCACCACGCGCCTCCCAGTTGCCTGGAGGACCATATGAAAATACTTCCAAATCATTGTATCCTGCTTCATGCAACTTACACACTAATACTCTAGAATCTAGTCCTGCACTTAAAGGCACTCTAATTGGTCTTTCTTCAGCACGATCTATCATGCGCTGTGTAATGTTATTCATAATAACATCTAATTCATCAACCCAGTCATCGTCACTCCTACTCTCATCTCCTGCTGAATAATAACGATAATATCTAGAAATGTTAACAATATTATTCGAGCGATTTACAATCATGCTCTCTCCAGATTGTAGCTTCTTTAGGCCTTGAATAAGTGTGTCAGAACCTGTGACATAGCCTGTCATAGAGAACTCTTCAACCGATAATATATCCCAATCTCTACTTCTATCAGATATGCTTAATCTTCGTGCATTATTAGATATAGCACTATCTCCAGTCACTGTATAAAATAATGGATAACAACAAAAATGATCTACGAAAGCAATTACAGTGTGTGTTAAGTCTATAATCGCAGAGGATGGTGCTGTTAATTTGTTGAGAATGAAATCAAGACTACTTGTCTGCGGATATTCACCTAGTTCTATAATCTTCTTGATAGATGGTAGAAGCTCTTTGAAAGATCCTGTGTAATAAACACAACAACCTTCTAATTTAGTTTTTTTCCACCCATAATTGTTGTCGATAATAATTTTCATAAATATATACTTAATATTAGATAAATATTAGGGGTCATGACCCAATATTAAACCAAGATTGATAAACTATATGCAATAAGAACACATGCCTATAATGAATGGAGTAACCTCTTATAGAATGCAAAATACTTATTTATCATATAACCTGTATGGTAAAGAATTACCAGAGTGCCATCATATTTTTTACAAAATGTAATGATACAATCTGCCATCTTAGATGCCTCTTCCATAGATAAGTTATTATACTTACCTTCGTGCAATGTGAAATCCACAATAGAGGTAGGATACAGTACTAAGTCCATTGATTTTCTATTGGAAAAATCAAAGGCATGCATGCCACGTGATGTGCCATTTCTAAATCCAAGCAACTCTGGATATGCCAAAGTATAATCATTTTCAATACCGCATTTTTCTGAAATTAAAGGAGTTTGCTCAATATCAAACCTTAATACATGCTGCCTAACACTTGTAAGCAATACCTTTAACAGCCATTCAATATCCTTTTTTTGCTTATTATAAATAAACTCATCGCAATAAGAATCATACCCTGGGTGAAATCCTATTTCATGGCCATTATCTAACAGAATCCTTGTGTAACGCTTTAATAATTTTGGCATTCTCAGAAAATATGTACTATCCATATCATGTTTACTTGGCCCCATTAACAAAAACAAAGCGTTAAACCCAAGTTTATTATAAATATTAATTAGCTTATACATGGAACTCCAAGGCTCCAACAAGTTTAGCTCTTTACGAAATCTTGCCAACGCCAAACTAGGATTCATTCGTTTTACAATATCACCAATTACAACTCTAACTGAACCCCATATTGAGTGATAACTCCTAAGCCTATCAATATCATGAGTCAGCTTTACGCTGTAATGTACTTTTTTAATTGCCTTGCCATTAAAGATAATATCAATAAACTTATCTATCAAGATATCCACCACAGGAGAGCCATAGAATCCAGCACGGAAAACAATATCATCATCGATTTTATAACGTTTATGTTGGTCTAATGATTTTGAAAACCTTTCTTCCACTCTACTAAGAAAAATAAATGCTAATGCAATTAAATCCTCTTGAAAGCATTTTCTACCTATTGAATCGGTTATATATCCGTTATTATTTTCCATACAACTCTTTAATGCATCAATAACAGGCCTCTTATCAACTAAACTAACCCCATTGCTATCAATTTTCAACACACGTTTTATCAACTTGGAAGGTAAATAAATATCGGTATAGCTATCGATAGATGCGCCATATGAAATAATTATATCTGCATGATCAGAATTAACACGCTCTACTAAATAGCACCTTTCTATATATTTAAATACATAAAATACTTCAGGGCGATAGTTTGTAGTAGTATTATCTAGAACAAGCTTATAAGATAACATAGATTGGTTTAGAAACGCTTATATATCAATGAGATATCGATATTATCCTGTGACAAACTCAAACTCTTAAATAAATTAGAATAAAAAATCATACTTTTATTTAATATATTTTTCCGAGAAAAAAATGGTATAAATTTATGGAACTTCATTTCAGCTATGGAATTATTTTCTAGCTCCCAAAGTGCGAGAGCATCAATGTCATAATCAATCATAATATGCAATATTTTATTAAATAATAATGATCCAGCTTTGTAATCTAATATAGCAATATCTTGTATTTTCATGTATTTTGAATGCATATTATTCTCTATAGAATATGCAATCAACGCATCAATTTCACCATCTACTCCTCTTGATAATAATACATCTCCCGTAACATATGGATTATCTATTATTCTCCACTCATAATACTGGTAAGTTCGATGAATCATTAACACATTATGATATTTAGCTGATAATTTAAATGAAAAAGTATTTAAATCATCCTCATCTTGTTTTTTCATCTTTGAGATCTTGCCCGTTCTATTGAAAAAATAGAACACAATAAAATCAACAATTTTTTTATATAGTGCTGACAATATTATAAAAAAAGGCTTAATAAGTACATGTATATTTTTTGCTAAATATAATGGATTTCTAACATATATCTTTTCATATCCCTTTATTTTTATGTGGTCATACCCATGTTTCAGCTGAGAAGGCAATGCCTTACTATTGGGAAACCCAAAAATAGCAAACCTGTCAAAAGTACTAAATTCAACAAGACAAGATTCCACCAACCTACCAAATACATCTCTGTTAGATTTTTGGAGTCTTCTAATTACATTAATATCTACAAGAGATCCCTCAGCTTTAGCACCTGAAATAACTGCACCTGATAGTAACATTGGAAACATTATCAACGCATAATGACCAATAATAATATTATCGAAAACACATACTTTCACAATCGACTTATTTGGTGAGTGTAAATATTCCCATTCCCATTGTTTCTTAGTTATATCTTTGAACAAAAATGAAATAAAATTCAATACTTTCTCATCGTACTGTTTAATACTTTTTAAAGAGTATTCTGCTTTAATCTTATGCATTCTAAATATTTATATGTAATGTTTTATATTATTCGAACTTAATCTTGCTCTTATCATGCTTAAAGATTTATCACACATCTAAAGAACCGAACGCCCGCCATCCATTACAATGTTTTGTCCATTCATATATGCAGATGCATCTGAACATAGAAATTGTACTGCGCCACGATATTCATCCTTGGTTGCCATTCTGCTCATTGGAATAAGGTGTGTAAGTTTTTGTACAAAATCATCGTCCTGTCCATTAAAAACACCACCTGGAGATAATGCGTTGCATCTAACGCCCTTATCTGCCCAATAGGTTGCTAAGTATTTGGTAAGGCCAATCAATCCATGTTTTATAACAGAGTAAGTAACAGGCTTTACGGGCTGTTGCTCTGGCTGTAATCCCTCTTTTTTATACAGCCTTTGGTCAGGCGCAAAAGTTGATAAATCTGAAGCAATATTTAATATAACACCTTGACCACGCCTAGCCATTTCTTTGCCAAAAACCTGAGAACATAACATAGCGCCAGTCAGTCCAACTTTAATCTGAAAATCCCAGTCATCTACCGAAAAATTTTCCAATCTTGAAGACTCAACTATACTATCTTTTTGCACCTTAGGATCAATAGCCGCATTGTTTATCAAGATATCAACATTCAGCCCGTCGGATTTTAACTCTCTGGCAACATCTTGAATATTTCCTTCATTGGTAACATCCATAACTTTATAGAAAATACGCTCCTTGTTGTCAGAATTTAACAAAGCATCATAAGCCTTTTTTAAGCCTTTTTCATTTACATCGGTCATAACAACGATTGCACCTACTTCTAACAATGCTGCCGCATGTTCAACACCAAGTAAACCTGAAGATCCTGTTATAAGTGCAACTCTATTTGATAAATTAAATTTATTCATGATTTTTTACAAAAAAATGTCATATTCGATCCATAAAATGGTGGCGAAATACCTTTATCATCTAAAATTTTGTTCAAATCATCTTTATTAAACCATGGGGTGTCAAAATATGGATACTCTACTTTCTTAATTTTAAAACCGTGATCTCGTAAACAACGATGCATAGAATCTGATGAAAAAAGACTAATATGAGTTGGATCATTTAATAGTCTAAATCTATCTCCATATCTTCTAGCAGCTGCAGAATCAAAATCAGGAGTCCCAACTATAAAAATTCCTTCATCACTCAACATATCTCTAATTTTATTTAAAGTCCATATAGGGTCTTCCAGATGCTCTATTACATGATTCATGACAATAACATCAAACTTGAAATTACCTGGAAAATCTTCCAATACGCCATTATAAATATCCCCATATTGTCGTGCATGATTTGATGCAAACTTACTTATCTCTATTCCATGCTTATCCCAATCATCATCAAGATATGAAAGCAACCATCCCAAACCACAACCGATATCAAGAATTTTCTTTGCGTTTAAAGTATCTAAATGGTCAGTAATTTCCTTAACTCCAGATAACCATTGATCTCGCTCTTGCAATAAATGTCTTTCTTTACCATCTGGATCTATAGCTACCTTATGATATTCCTCTTCATAACCAGCACCTATATCTGCTGGAATTGAGACAAAATAATCTTCATTTTTATAAAGGTTTTGCATTAATTTTTGTAACGGTATTTTTCTCATAACATTTAGGATAAAGTATCGCCAAAATATTTCTGTGTTCTGCTCATAACATCAATTTGAATATTTCGCTCTTCTTCATTTGCTTGGTTGGTCGTAAAATTCATCAAATTTTGCTGTAAATCAACTGCCACAGGAGTTTCTCCATGTCCAATTTTTCTATCACGAAATACGGGCTCTTGATGTTGTAATTTAGATGCAGCATATATACCATCACCACCTAATTCAATATATTTTTTTCTAAAAACTTCCCAACTTACCCCTAATTTCTCACCATTAAATTTTGCTGAAAAAGTGTAATATGTATGGTAGTAACCATCTATAACCTGTTGTGGAGTCAAAAGATCTGAGTTACTTAATGCTTCTGTGTATGCTACCCCCATAGCTCTGCGTAAATCTATAAAATATTCAGCTCTTTCCATTTGTGCAAGTGCTACTGCTGCACCCATTTGGTTCATTCTATAGTTGTAACCTATCTCATCAAATCTGTCCCAATTAGGATTCTGTAACTTGTCTCTATTAGTTCTAACCTTTCCAGATTCTGCTGTTAAAGATTTAAACCCAAGTCCACCAATTTTTCTAATAGTTGTTGCCAACTCTTCACTGTTACAAATAATTATCCCTGTAATCCTCCCATTTCTAACGCTTGCTAAAAATAGAATCTCCGTTGTTTAAATAGCCTCAAGTAGCTTTCTTGGTGGAATCCCACCAATCGAACTATGAGGTCGTACATTATTATATACCCACATC
>Ga0257125_1003519_pt1 | contig 11022 bp, 9 predicted proteins | sample SI106_200metaG_FD_190183 | JGI IMG/M metagenome (GOLD analysis project Ga0257125, IMG submission 190183) | Marine microbial communities from Saanich Inlet, British Columbia, Canada - SI106_200 | ecosystem: Environmental > Aquatic > Marine > Inlet | place: Canada: British Columbia | collected...
TGTTTGTGGGCCAGCACCATGGGCGGTATTGGCAATATCCCTATTATCAAAATGACTGAGTTCCTCTGTTTCTTCATTATAAACCAACAGATATTCCGCTCTCCCGAGTCGTGGATCCATCATGGATGTCCAATCAATACCTTTGGTTGTAAATACGATTTTCATTTTAATCTCCTAATTTAATTATAAAAAAGCCCAAGGTCATCGACCTGGACGATTATTAATGAAGGGGTGTAGCGCTATGAGTACTTCTTTATTTTTTCCCAGGTGTGTTCTAAGATCTTCTTAAGGGCATTTTTACCATATTCTACTATTGTCAGTCCTTCGACCATCGCTTCGGTGAATGTTTCATCATAAGGCAGATTGGATAAACAAATAATATTTTCTGCTTCTGAGTAATCTTCAATATATTGGCAGACCTGAGAATTAAGATCAGATTTGTTAATAATATATCCTGCCTTAATGTTGAATTTCTTAACCAACTGATAAACTCGCTTAAAATCATGAAATCCTGAAACCGTAGGTTCTGTAACCAATACCACAAAAGAAGCACCAGATAGAGACGACACTACCGGACATCCAATTCCGGGAGAACCATCCACAATTACAATCTCTTTTCCTGTTTCATTGGCAATACGCTTTGCTTCGTTTTTTACCTTGGCCACCAGCTTTCCAGAGTTTTCTGCACCGATTCCCAACTTGGCATGAACCATCTGATTTCCAGCTTTCGTATTGGAAATGAACAAATTCCCAATATTCTGGCTATTCATGGTGATTGCCTCAACCGGACAGATTCGTCTACAATAATCACATCCTTCACAATCGAGCATGTTAACACGGTACTGACCATCGACGATAGGAATTGCATTGAAGCGACAGATTTCGGCACATTCTCCGCAGCCAGTACAGAGTTCAGGGTCGATTTTGGCAATTAGCCCGCTGTAAAAATCTTCAGCATGATTAAAATCGGGTTGCAAAAGCATATGCATGTCTGCCGCATCCACATCACAATCTGCAATGACAACATCTTGGCCTCCGAGATAAGCTAATGATGCTGTAATGGAGGTTTTTCCCGTTCCACCTTTTCCTGAGATCACCACAATTTCTTTCATTTTTTGACTCCCATTTTCAATTCCTTTATATATTTTTCAATATTTTTTAATTGTTCTTTCATCGCTGGAATTTTTCGATAAACGAGTTCTCCCTGGGAGTATAATTCAGCGATGTTTCGATCATTAGGAATTTTTGCCAGAATTGGAATATCTTCCTTTTGACAATACTCGTATACGTCCATGTTACCAATTCCGTGGCGATTGATCACCACACCGAAATCTTTTTCCAATTGGTGCATCGTATTAATGGCAAGTTTCAAATCATGAAACCCAAAAGGAGTAGGTTCAGTGACAAGGATCACAAAATCACTCTCTTTGGTAGCTTCGATTACCGGACAGGAAGTTCCAGGCGGTGCATCATACAGTTTAATACGATCATCCGGAAAGTTTTGATCGATATAGGCATTGGTCTGAGAAATCAAAGGGACAGCCTGCTCCTGGCCAACATCCAATCGACTTTCCACAAAGGATAAATTACCTGCCAGATAGTGTTTCAACTGACCCATTCGTTGGGGAACCATTGGCAAAGAAGCAGTAGTGCATAGTTCTGAGCAGGCATAGCAACTGTGACACAATTCAGGAAAAACCATGACCTGCATGTTTAGTCGAATCACGGCATTAAAGCGACACACTTCCTGACAATTCCCGCTTAAAGAGCAAGTACTTATTTGCCACTCAGGAATCATTTTGTATTTTTCTTCTTCATGAACCAGCTGTCCGCTGATGAATAAACCTGAATTCGGTTCTTCAACATCCAGATCAACAAGAACGACCTGACGTTTTTCTGCCAGATAACTGGCCAGATTTGTGGACACGGTTGTTTTACCGGTACCCCCTTTTCCGCTGGCAATTGCAATTTTCATTTTTTCCTTGGTGAATTAACTTTAAAAATTTTAGGACAATTCTAATCACAGACCTTCATTAACTTTTTCCCCCACTTTTAGTCATATTTCAAATTATGGACCGTTACAGATTTTCAGAATACTCGATAATCCTGAAATTCCCCTATTAATATGATATTATAGAATATATTTAAGAAAAATATATTCTTCAAGGATAATAAAAGTGAAATAAAATATGTGGGAAATAAAAAGGTAACAAAAAAAATGTTACCTTTTTATTAAAATTACAGATGAATCCCTGCTTATCAAAATTCGGAAAATAAGGTCACAATAGAACGAACTGTTAGATTCAAAAGCCTTCAGTCCAGATCAATCAGGATCTGTGACATTTTATATTTCTCAGAATATAGAGTGAGAACATAATCAAGGGCGATACCATAACAAAAATGATAATATAGCCAAAAATATTCACTAAAATCCCGGCCACCAAAGGAAACAGCACAGCTGCGATACTGAGGGTTCCACTAATGCCCGTGTAAATAGCACGATTATTGTTGTTCGTAATTTCTAATATCATTCCCTGAATGAATATCATTTGAGCTGAAATGAAAAAGCCGGCAATAAAAAAGACCCACTGGAAGGCATTAATTCCATATCTGGCTAAAACAACAGCAGCTATAGGAATAATGCTTCCGAATACTGCGCTACAATAGGCGAGTCCTTTGAATCTGAAACGTCGGGCGACCCAGTTCCAAATGAATGTGGATAGAATCATTCCCGTAAACTGAAACAATAAAAAATTTCCAATCCGATTCGCATCCAATCCGAATAGTGAATTGGCGAAGGCCACATAAAACGGAATAATCGTCAAACCCAAACTCATCAAGTTGATCAGAATAATGTAGTTGATTAGGTTTTTATCGGATCGAAGAAGCTGAGGGATGGCTTTCAACACCTCAATCAACCCTTGGGTTTGAGATTTCAGGACACGCTCTTCTTTGATCATTAAAAATCCAAAAGTCGCGATTAACAACAACCCGGAAGCGATAAAAAAAATTAAGGCATAGTTGTCAGGATAAGGCAGGATGACAACTAAATAACGGACAACGATGGCTGCTATGAGCATGCCAAGTGCTGTGACAAATTGTTTAAAAACCAGAAACTTTTCCCGCTGAGAACCAATGAAAATTTTTCCCAATAAATCTGTATACGATACACTTGCAAATGCACCGCTAATAGAAAAAAGACTCACCCATAGAAAAATCAGGACCAATAGTTCCCCCGGCGTTCGGGAATTGGAAATTGACAAAGCGTGCCCCATTCCGGCTAAAGAGATGACTCGAAGATAGATTGCGAGGATCAAATAGGGTTTTTTTCGAGTTTGGCCAGACAGAAACGCAGCAAAAATAAGTTGCATCATCACTGGCAAACCGATGGAAATTCCGGTCAGAATTCCGACATGAATACTTGAGCCTCCAATGTTCAGGATTAATGAAGTAAGGACCGTATTAACATCAATAAAAATAGATGCAAATGCCAGAAAAAGAGCATGCCAAATAAAAGAAAAAAAATTTTGTTTATAAACACTGATCTTTGCCATAATTTAGCGGCCATTATTTTGGGTGTGCGGTTCTATGACTTCCTGCGTTTTGTAGCTGCGATTTCGGCGGCCTTCATGAGAGGGTAAGCCGTTGGTGGAGCAGTCAACAATGGATGAGTCCCAATTTGACTGGTTAGGATAGATTCTACAGTCATTTGATTTTCAATGGCAAGTCCAATAAGATTAATTAATTCACCGGTGCTGGGACCCCCAATAATTTCTCCACCAATAATAATCCCGGATTCTTTGGCCACAATTAATTTGATTAATTGTTTTTTGGTGTTGGGCAAGGTACCGGGATGTTTGTCAATTCCTTCAAATGTACCGGTAACAATAGCAAACCCCCTTTCTTTGGCCAAATTTTCTGTAACTCCCGCCGCTGCAAAGGAAACGTCCCCGAAAGAGGTAGAAAAAATACAAATTGTCCCACCAAATGATCTGACAACTGAAAGCCCATAAAGATTCATACCCGCAATTCGACCTTCAGCGCAAGCTGTTGAGGCTAACATAATTCCCTTTACTGTTCGGGTGATGAAACTAAACTTTTCAGCACAATCCCCCACTGCAAAAACATCGGCATTCTCTGTCCGCATATACTCGTTGACTTTGATAGAACCATATTCATTGATCTTAATTCCGGCATTTTTAGCTAAGGCAACATTTGGTTGATAGCCTGTGGCCAGGATAACCGCATCAGTATCAATTTTTTTCCCATTGTTTAACAGCACTCCAGTGACTTCTTTTTCTCCTAGAATTTCCTTAACACCTTGATTGGTCATTATTTTAACACCTCTCTCCTTAAGAATCTCTTCGGCTTTTACCGATAATTCCGAATCAAACGCAAGATTAAGAATATGCGGTAGAATCTCTAAAATGGTTACAGATTCTTTACCTCTTTTGTTTAATTCATCAGCCATTTCCACACCGATAAAACCACCTCCGATGACAATCACATTTCGACGTTCGTCGCATTTCTCTAGCATCTTATCGATAACTATTTTATCTTTCGGTATGGTAAAGGCATTTTCAAGATTGGTTCCTTTGAGCCACGTGGGTATTTTAGGAATGGAACCGGTAGCGATAACCAGTTTATCAAATTCTATTTCTGAGTTATCCGCGGTTTTACATATTTTTTTTTCCAAATCCAGTGAAATGGCTTCATCGATTTTAATCCCGATATCTGCATTAATCAATCCTTGATCTGATGCCACATTTTGATCACTGTTTTCCAAGGACCCGAATATATATGGAATACCACAAGGCACCATTACCTTTTCTTCTTTTCGAAGGATTAGAAACTCTTTATCCGGGTAAAACGCTTTTCCCGTGGTTGCTGCAGATAGTGCGGCAGCACTGCCACCAATAATTAAAACATCAGTTTTCATATTTTTTTTATTGATAAATTGTTAAGTTAAATAATCCGTCAACAAGCCATCTTGTTGTCAGTTAAAAAAAATGTTTCGTAAAGTCACCCGAATGGGTGGTGAAACGTTTGGAGCACAAAACTTTAAAGCACTATTTTTCAATCGCAGATTGGCAACACTAATAGCACAAACTGTAATGCTCTTCAGCAATTTTTATGCTAAAGCGTGATGATGGCTAATATTAAATATTAATGATTAAATATCAGATAGATATAAATTTACTGAAATCATTTAGGGTAAAGAGAAATGTGATATAGACGCATTAATAAGAATGAATTTTGAATAAAGAATGCATTATTGCAACCCTGCATACTTTTGCGAAACCTGCGGAAGTTAAAGCAACCATAATCTGGGAACAACTTTTTTCGTCTCTCTAACGTTTCTCCGAGCGCTAAAATTGCTGTTCTCTGAGTGAAGTCAAAACGGTTTAATTGGAGAGTAGAATTATTTATTATTTTTTCTAGAGTGATAGTTAATAAAAACAGGAAATTGCTGCTCGAAAAACAAAAAAAGACTTAAAATCGATATTCTTACCAACTTTTATAGGTAAAGACTTTGTTTTAAAACCGTGATTGATTAATACAGAATTGTTGTTTGAATCTGACATTATTTTCGCTTAATACGAAAAATATGTCGCATTAAAGGTGTTCATAGTTAAATCAGCTATCCTTGAAAGAAAGTAACTTTATATACGACACTAGTGTCGCATAGATATAATATGGATTTGAATGAACAGAGTAGGAAAAAAGCAAAGTTTTAGTTATGATATCAGAATCTTAAATTAATAGTCATTATATTTATCAAGGATGGCATCAATGTTGATGTTACTGCTAATCAATAAACTTGACGATGCATCGTGTAAATCTATCAATATTCAGATAGGGTTCAGAAATTTTAGCATGTAAAACAAGACAAAACATTGATCCAATAATAGGAATCAAGGTTGGTATCAAGAAACTTCCATTATAATCCGGAAATAAGGTGAGAGATATAACTCTCCCGGATATTTTTTAAAATTTGGTAAGGATTAAAAATGCAAAAAAGAAATAAAAATGTGGTTATGATCATGTGTGATAGCCTTCAATGGCATTATATGGGTTGTTATGGAGGAAAAGTAAAAACGCCCAATTTTGATCGACTGGCCAGGGAAGGTGTTGTCTTAGATAACGTTTATTCTGAAGGTCTTCCAACGATTCCGGTACGACGTGCTTTGTTTACTGGCCGTTATACGCTCCCTTACCGGGGGTGGTCACCACTGGAATTGGATGATACCACGATTGCAGATATTCTTTGGCGTTACTCTACCTATACAGCTTTGATTACAGATACTGCCGTTATGCATCTGCCTAAATATGGTTATCAGAGAGGTTTTGATTATGTATTTAACCTTCGCGGCCATGATGATGATAATCATTACTATGCCGAGGATCCTCTCTATCATTTAAAAATGGAAGATTACCACAAACCGTCTATGCGGACGGATGAAAATGGTAATGAAGTTGAAGAGATGTGGTCTGAGTTTTCCAAAGACGAAATGGTAGGATACCTGGCTCAACGTCAGTATTGGAAGACTGACGCGGATCAGAATGTGGCTCAGATCGCAAAGCAATCTATACGATTCCTGGAGGAAGCTGACCGTAACAAACCGTTTTTTCTTTGGATTGATAGTTTTGATCCTCATGAACCCTGGGACGCACCATCCATTTATGATGAAGATTTAAAATGTCCCTATGATCCTGATTATGATGGGCAAGAAATTTGGAATCCGGTTTCAACATATGCGGATAATGTTTATACAGACAGAGAGATGGAACATATCCGGGCTTTATATTCGGAGAAGGTTACTAATGTTGATAAATGGTTAGGAAAAGTTCTGGATAAAATTAGAGATTTGGGGCTGGAAAAGGATACAATGGTTGTTATGATGTCTGATCACGGTGAACCTTTAGGCAATGATGAACATGGACATGGGATTGTTCGAAAATGTCGCCCCTGGCCATATGAGGAATTGGTACATGTTCCAATGATTATTAAAGCAGAAGGTTTGGAGGCTGGGAAAAGAAGTTCAGCGCTGGTGCAAAATATCGATATTACCCCCACCATGATGGAATGGATGGATATTCCAGCGGATGCCTGCGCTCAAATGCAGGCTAAAAGTCTTTGGCCTTTGTTGAAAGGAGAAGTGGAAGATATACGTGATTTCCTGATCACTGGTTTCTTTGGACAGTGTTGGAGCATTATTAATAAGGATTGGTCTTATATTCATTGGCTTAACCCTGTTGCGCTGGAAAATTCTGAGGCAGGTGGTAAGACAATGTTTGAAGTTTTTGACATTCAGGAAGGTGAAGTATCAGAAGGTGTTGCGGATGCTCAGACGATGTTTGATCGCATCAAGGCTCAACAGGATAATCAGTGGACTTGTGTACCGGGATCTCTGACTGAAATGCCTGAGAAAGATGGATTATTTAGCCGTAAAGATGATCCTTTTCAACTGGAAAACATCATTGAAAAACATCCTGAAAAAGCCAGAGAGCTTTATGATAAATTACGAGAATTTATGCTAGAATTAAAAGCAGAATCTATCTATCCGGATTTGGATTAAACCTTGAAACACCATAAACGGTTAACAAGTATCGTTAACCTATCTGATCCGCAGTGTTTATGCTAATGCGGTTCATTTTATTTTATGCTCATATTGTCAGCCTAGGAGACAAATTGTGATAACAGAAATTACAGATAATGAGTTTGAGGCATCGATTGCCTCAGGATTAAATATTGTTCTTTTTTATAAGGATAAATGTCCGTTTTGTAATGCCATGAAGAAGATTTTAACTAAGTTTTCCGGTATGCCTGCAGCCCAGGGAAAAGAAATCAAATATTTTCAGGTTCACCGGGAAAACAATCCATTAGCAACAAAAAATTTGGATGTGGGGCGCATTCCCTCTTTATATATTTTCAGAGATGGAGAAAAAGTCGCAGAAAAAAGTGGCGATGTCAGCTATCGACGGCTTGAAAAAATGATCAGTTAAAGTGAACTAAAACGATGAATAAAAGGTACGATATTATAATATTGGGTGGTGGCATAGCCGCCATGACCGCTGCCATTTATGCTTCCAAAGCAAATTTAAATGCTGTGATATTAGAAAAAAGTGTTTGTGGCGGTCTAGTCAATACTACGCACCTGGTAGAAAATTTTCCATCCCAGCCTAGCATTAACGGAATGGATCTCATGGATAAAGTAAAAGATCAGGTGGAAGAAATGGGAGTGGAAATCCGTGAGGTTATCGAAGTAGATAAACTGGTATTAGAAGGTCCGGTTAAATCTGTTGAAACTGATGAAGGGGTTTTAGAAGCACCTGTTATAATTTTGGCTACTGGTCGTAAACCCCGGGAACTTGATATTGAGACTGAGTGTGAGCAGATCCATTACTGTGCTATCTGCGACGGATCAATTTACAAAGATAAAAATGTGTTAATCGTGGGAGGCGGTAACAGCGGCATTGAGGAATCTATGTATCTTCTTTCTTTAGGTATTAATCATATTACTGTGATTGAACAAATGGATCGTCTATTTGCTTCCGCTCAAGCCCAACAGGAACTTCAAAAGAATAGAGATCGTGTCGAAATATTCACTTCGACGACTATAAACGTTCTAATTGAAGACAACCATAAACTCGAATCAGTATTACTGCATGATGCTAACATTGATCGGCAATTCCAAAGGAATATTGATGGGATTTTTGTTTACATGGGGCATGTTACACAGACCGATTTGTTCAAAGATTTGATTGAGTTAAATGCCCAGGGATATATCGAGACAGATGAAGATATGGGAACCTCACTGCCAGGTGTTTATGCGGCCGGGGATATTGTACAAAAAAAATACTGGCAAATCACTACAGCCATGAATGATGGTACGGTCGCTGCGCTAAGTGCCGCTGAATATATTAGAAAATTGAATTCATCCAAATAATATGACTGAGCTGTTGAATTGAGAATTATTCTTTTTTGGTAATGATTCACCCTAACGTAAATTATCAATCCCTTCGTTCTTTGCTCACCCTTCGTTCTTTGCTCAGGGAACAGCAAATTCTGTGCTCAGCGAACAAGAATAGTGTTATATGCACCCTGAGCGGAGTCGAAGGGTTAATAGTTCATATGATAAAACCATTTAATTATCAGTGAGGCTTGTAAGATTTTACTGAATAATTACCATTTTATATAAAAAATTGATTGAGTACCACTGTTTTCTAGTTGGAACTTGAAATGGGATGACCATGTTCTATTTTAACTGATCCGGAGATAATATTATGCCATTGAACAAATCTTTGGAAGTGATTTCCAAAGATACCTATGAAGAAATCCATCAGGCTTCCTTAAAGATACTAAAGGAAACCGGTATTCAGTTCCATTGTCCTGAAGCTCTGGAGATGTTTAAGTCAAACGGTGCTAAAGTGGAGGGGGAAACTGTGATGATCACCAGTAAAATGGTAGATGACGCTTTAGCAACCTGCCCTAAAAGTTTTACCTGGACCGCCAGAAATGCCAAACACAATGTCACTGTTGGTGACGGTTTTTTAGTGCAACCAAATGTTGGACCAGTCTATATTAAGGATTTGGATAATGGTCGTAGAAAAGCGGGGTTGGAGGATTATGCTAATGTGATAAAGCTTTGTCATGCAGCCGAACTGGTACATCTTAACGGAACAATTCCTGTTGATCCCAATGATGTAGATTCAGACGCCAAACATCTGCATATGATGTTTGAAATATTGAAAAATACAGATAAGCCCATTATCGGGTTTTGCTTTGAGGGGGAAAAGGTTCGTCAGGATTTTGAAATGGTCAGTATGGCTTTTGGAGGTAAAGACTTCCTGGAAACTAACCATTGTGTTGGCGTACTTGTTAATCCCTTAACACCTTTGGGATACGCCTCAGAAACAGTTGAAACCATTGTGGAATACGCTAAGAGAAACCAGATCATTCTTATAGCACCCTGTATTATGGCGGGAATATCAGGACCCATTAGTTTATTGGGTACAGCAGTGCTTCAAAATGTAGAGTTACTGGCCGGGATTGTCCTGGCTCAAATGACCCGACCCGGAGCACCCGTTGTTTATGCAACAGCTTCAACAACTGGTTATATGAAAACAGGTGCTTTTGCGGCAGGAACGCCGGAAGCTATGCTGATTAATACACCCAACATTCAAATGGGAAATGATTACTATAATCTTCCTACTCGTACCATGTGCGGTATCACACATTCCAAAGAGTTGGATGTACAGGCAGGGTATGAAACGATGATGAGTCTGATGATGGGTGTGCTGAGTGGGGCCAACATAGGCGTGCAGTGTGTCGGGACACTGGATGGATTAATGACACTGTCTTATGAAAAAATGATCATCGATCAGGAGATTATCTCCCGTGCCTTACGTATTCAACGCGGGATTGAGGTATCCAGTGAAGATTTGGCTGTTGAGGCGATTCAACAAATCGGTGCCGGCGGTACTTATCTTATGCATCCTACCACTGTTAAAGAGTGTCGTAATATGTGGTTGCCATCTATTTCCGATTGGAATTCTTTTGAAGGTTGGGAAGCTACGGGATCAGAAGATATTATTGTTAGAGCCAATCGAAAATACAAAGAAATATTGGAAAAAGCACCTGCTTCACTATTAGATCCTGATATTGAAGCAACATTAAAATCATATATTGATCGGGAGACAAACTAAGTTATGGCAAAAAAACTTGATATTCGAATTATGGACCTCGATGCAGGCCGTCTGATGGTAGCCGAAGGTGTGGTTAAGATAGCCGTGCGGAAAACAGGTAAGAAAGCTCATGTCACTATGATGGCTGATAATCTGGGTATCACACGTCAGGGGTTAATGGATCGGGTTCCTTTGATTGTGATAGATGGAAAAATTGTTAGCGAATCTAAACCTATCTTATTGCCGGATGTTGTAAAACTACTTGAAGGACTGGAATAGCTATTTTTTATTGTTTGATTTGATATTGTTTTAATTTTCTTTGGAGGGTACGGG
>Ga0257125_1003522_pt1 | contig 11020 bp, 9 predicted proteins | sample SI106_200metaG_FD_190183 | JGI IMG/M metagenome (GOLD analysis project Ga0257125, IMG submission 190183) | Marine microbial communities from Saanich Inlet, British Columbia, Canada - SI106_200 | ecosystem: Environmental > Aquatic > Marine > Inlet | place: Canada: British Columbia | collected...
CATCTCTTTGAGCATTGGTAATAGTCACGATTCTAGTCAAATCACCAGAGGTATCCGATGTACCACTAAACTCCCAATAGCCACTAACATTTTTGGCCAGTCCTTTGGCACCATCACCAGAAACTGTTTCTATAGTTTGCCAACTATTGTTACGGATAGCCCTGACAATCTCTATACCCTCATCTGCAAACTCTGTGACTGTCTGTCTATCACCGACACCATAAAAATTTTTATACGAATTTGTCGCTACATAAAAAACACCAGTTGCTAAGATAGCAAAAATAGCCAAAGCTATAATTAGCTCTATAACAGAAAATCCTTTGTTTTTTATATTTATTTTCATTTTAATAATCTTTTAAACATCTTACTGAAAAACCCCATCCCTGATCATTGGTTGTTACGCCCATAGTAGCTGTGGGAGTATCTGTATAATGAGCATATGACTCTGTAGCTGGATCATCGTGTATAGTAGAAGTCCAAACCACCATTAAATCTGCATCATCATAAGTATTGGTACCTGTATTCATCTCGTTTGATTCAATCAAATCAAAACCAGAAGAACCATTTTTTTTGAGCTCTGTACCATCGCTAGCTGGGGGGAAATTTGCTTCTAGGGTATTTACTTCCGTATTTGTTGGTATATGCCAACCAGCGGGACAAATACCCTGAACACTAGCTGTCTCCACATAGCCCATCAACTCGTCCCAATGATAAAGACCACCCTTGGCATCACAACCGCTAGTTACATCATTTTCGCACCATTTTTCTATTGCACCATTGTCAGTTGGATCAGTGGCAGCACTAGCCAACATGGTGCCAGTATTCAAATTTTGTGTCATCCAGCACTGATCTCCTATCTTGACCGTCCGATAGCTATTTCCGTCTATATCAAATACCTTGTCCTCACCACAATAAAAAAGTGAAGACACCCCTGTTGGGTTTATCACAACTGAACGTTGATCTCCTGTATTATTTTTGACCACTATCAACTGCTCTGTAGAAGTACTGATAGTACTAGTGCTGAGCCAACCACTACCTGCACTAAAATGAAATTCATTTATCTGAGTAGATTCTAAATATGTACCCGTCTTTCCTGTGCCTAGCGATACCTCCTGATCAAAAGAATTGTCCCTAGTAGAATAATAAACTCCTTTATACATTATCACGCAGTCTGCACTACTAGTACAATCCGCATGACTGTCCAATACTTTTATTCCCCAAACATCTCCCTTGAATCCAGATGCAGAATAATTTCTAGCTTTATCTATCAAACCCATAATCTCTTGAGTTTTGGCATCAAGATCAGCATCCGTAATACGCCTAGTCACTAGACTAGTAGCTGAAGAAATCAAAATTACAAATATAGCAATAACAACCAAAATTTCTATTAGGTTAAACCCATCTTGTTTTATTTTAAAATTTCTTATACCCATTTCAAAAATTATTATCTTCCAACACCACTGGTCAATTCATAAATAGGATTGATGATAGCCATTGCCACAAAACCTACGATCAATCCAATGAATATCAATAAAGCTGGCTCCAAGGCAGTTGATAAATTTTTGGTGGAGTGATCAACTTCTGATTCATAAAAATCTGACAGATAACTCAATGACTCACCAAGTTTTCCAGAATTTTCACCTACCTGAGTCATACTACGGACAATACTTGGAAAATAATATTCTTTGGATAGACAGTCTGACAAGGCTGTGCCTTTTAGAACTTTGTGATATATGATGTCAATCTCTCTCCTATAAACATCACTAGTAACGGTTTCGGATACAATATGAAGAGACTTATCAATAGTAATTCCACTATCAAGTAAAGATCCTAAAGTACGGCAAAAAAGAGCAAGATTCATATTGCGTACAATTTTTCCAGTTATGGGTAGCTTCAAAAATACTGTGTGCAGCACAAGTCTACTTTGCCTTATTGCCAACAGGGCTCTAAACAAAATTACCAAGCCAATAATACCCAATAATACCCAGCGCCAATTGTCTCCCATAAAACTAGCAACAACTATAAATACCTTTGTAGTCATCGGCAATTCTACGCTTAGGGTTGTGAAAAAATTTACAATCTTTGGCAAGACAACAGCCGAGATGACTATCATCAAACCAACAACAGCAACAATAACCAAGGTAGGATAGACTGAGGCAGATTTTATTTTTGATTTCAACTCATAACTTTTTCTTTGCTGGATTGATAACAACTGAAGATTTTTTGCCAAGTTACCCCCTTTTTCTCCGACGGCAACCATATTTACAAACAAACGATCAAAATCTTTTTTGTGTTTTGCCAAAGAATCAGATAAGGTATGCCCTTTACGAACATCTACCAAAATTTGATTTAGCTTCTTTGACATCAAGGGTGAACCACTGTCTGCCAAAACCTTGAGAGCCTTATCAATAGATAACCCTGCCTGGATCATCACCGATAGATGTTTGGCAAACATTACTTTTTCCAAAAGTTTTAACTTGCCAAAAACAAGTCCTCCTTTTTTCTTCTTTCCTTTTGATTTATATTTATCTTCACTACCAGCCACTGGTTCCAAAGATACGATAATGCCCTCTTTGGAGGCGAGCTTGTTTCTAGCACCATTAATAGAAGAGGCCTCTATGGTTCCTTTTAATGTTTTTCCACTGGTGTTTGAAATTTTATAAGAATACAACATATATAATTATTGTTTAGTTACTCTAAATATTTCTTCTAGGGTAGTCTTACCTGATATGGCTTTTTTAAAACCATCCTCAAACATAGTAGTCATACCTTGTTCCATGGCTTTTTTACGGATAGTATCCGCATCGGCCCGACTTAATATAAGATTTTTTATTTCTTCATCTATCTGTAACACTTCAAAGATACCTATACGTCCAGCATAACCACTGTTGTTGCAGTTTTCACATCCTTTACCTTTATAAAAACGGATATCTTTTATTTCTTGAGTGTCCAAAAATTTGCTAATATCTATCTCACTTTTTAGATCTTCGACTTCTTTTTCATCAAGAGTATAACTGACAATACATTTCATACAAATTCTCCTGATCAAACGCTGAGCAACCACAACATTGACCGTGGAGGCTACCAAAAATGGCTCAACATTCATATCAAATAAACGTGGTAAAGCAGTAGAAGCATCATTGGTATGCAGGGTGGTCAAAACAAGATGTCCGGTCATCGCAGAGTTGATAGAAATAGCCGCTGTTTCCTCATCTCGAATCTCACCTACCATGATGATGTCCGGATCTTGACGAAGAAGAGAGCGTAATCCAGAGGCAAAGGTAAGGTTGGTATTTGCATTTACTTGAATCTGATTGACGCCAGTCAAATCATACTCTACTGGATCTTCGATAGTACATATATTTACATTTCTGCTATTCAAAATTTTGATGACTGCATAAAGAGTAGTCGTCTTACCAGAACCCGTAGGACCGGTCACCAATATCATGCCATATGGTCTTTTGGCAGCTTTGCTAATTATCCCAAAATCACGACCATTCATACCTAGACCCTCAAGGTCAAACTGTTTACCTTTTGATGACAAAAGACGCATTACTATCTTTTCACCTTGTGTAATAGGAATTGATGAAACTCTAATGTCCAACTTCTCGCCTTCTACGGTAGTTACAATTTTACCATCCTGAGCAGAGCGAATTTCGTCGGTACGTAGCTGGGCCAAAATTTTTATCCTAGCAACTATAATATTCAAAATATTTTTTGGTAGTTTCAAAACATCATACAAAATACCATCTATCCTAAAGCGAACTATGATTTCTTTATCGGCTGGCTCAATATGAATATCAGAAGCATGATTGGTGTATGCATAGCTAAACAAATCATCCACTAGGCTGACCACCGAAATATCCTCAGCAGCTGACCCCTGAGCTTTGATAGCGTGTTTTTGGATACTGCTTGCATACTCCTGTTGGATTGTCTTACGATAAAGACTAAAGCTATTGTCAATACTAAACTGCGTAGCATAATAAGGGTTTACTTTATCTCCAACTTTTTTTTCAACCATCTTGATCATGGCATAGTCAAAAGGATTGGTCATGGCTATTTTTACCCCTTCTTCATCTCTACCAAAAACAATCATTTTCTGTTTTCTAGCAACTACTTCCGGAATCAAGCCTAAGATTTCTGATTTTATTTTTTGTTTTGCCAAATTTACAAAACGAATATGTAATTGGTTGGCTATCAGCTGACCAATTTCTTCTGCCTTTATCAGATTTTGCTTTATCAAAAAAGTAGCAAAATCTTTTTTTCTTTCTTTTGCGGTCTTCAAGGCAGTATCCAAAATACTAGTTTCGATCAAACCTATCTTGGAAATAATTTGATAAATTTTTTCATCAGAAATTATTTTGTTCATAGTATTTATTGTGGTTTATTTTGTTTTTCTTCGGCACCCCCATTGCCATTTGTTTTTGCCTCTTTACTTTGGCTCTTGGAATGTAAATATTGATTTACTTTGTCCATAATAGCGGTCAGAGTAATATCGTCCTTGATCAGATAATCCACTGCTCCCAAATCCAATCCTTTTTTGACATCATCTTCTTGTCCTAGGTTGGATAAAATGATTACAGGAATATTTTTGGTTTTTTCGTCTTCCTGTAATTCCATCAAAACTTCAAAACCATTTTTCTTGGGCATAATCATATCCAAGATAATTAAATCTGGATCATTGGTCCTGGCTTTTTCCAGGCCTTCCTCGCCATCAACAGCCAAAATAACATCATAACCTCTATCTCCCAATTCTGACTGATAAACTTTCCTTAAAAAATTATCATCATCTACAAATAAAATTTTTACATTGTCTGCCATAGCTTTAAATTATGTTGTTTATATCAATTACTAACACCGGCCCACCATCTTCCGATACAGCCACTCCTTTTATATAATCCTTATCTTTCAAAATTGTTGGCATTTTTTTATTTACCAATTCTTGCTCTGTGATTTTCCCAAACAAAGGCAAAGCCACCCTGCCTTCTTTTGTTTTTAATAACAAAACATACTTATACAAAGCGTCAAATCTTGGCATTGCCAAAGTTTCAAAAAGATAAATCAATTTATATTTTTTTCTATTGTCTACAAAAAACTTACTTTTCTTGAAATCTTTTACTTCTTCTAGCTTTACAATTTTTTCTACAATAGACAGGGGCACTGCTAAAGCATGCTCCTTGAAGCTAAACACTATGCTCCTAAAAATAGATAAGGGTAATGGAAGGGTAATGGTAAAAGAAGTCCCTTTTTTGGAAACACTATCTACTTCAACACTTCCTTTTAGCTCTGCTACCTTGTCTTTGACGAGACTCAATCCCACACCACGACCAGAACTAATACTAACACTCTTTCCACTAGAAATACCTGGACTAAAAATCAAACCCTTAACTTCTTTTACTGTAAGTTTTTTGGCTTTTGCCTTGCTTATGATTCTATGTTTCACGGCTTGATCCATTATCTTTTGCCAATCTATACCTTGGCCATTGTCCTGAACTATTACTTTCATCATCTCGCCATCAAGTCTAGCTTCTAGATTTATGCGGCCATTTTTTTGATCCTTGCTTATTCCATGGGCAACTGCATTTTTCAAAAGCTGAATCAATATTTCAATCAACTCATCAAGAATAGATTTATCAAGAGCCAAGTCATTGTCTTCTATAATCAATTCTGCTTCTTTACCTTCGTTTTTGGCTATTTCTCTAACCAAAAATGGTAACGAAGAAAATATCTGAGCCAGAGGAACAATCCTCAATTTTTCAAATTCACGACGAAGATTATTGACCACCTCATCCATACGCATACAATTGGAAAGCATTTTGCTATTGCCATGTTTTTTGATGACACTCTTATTTTCCATAGTACTAATCATCAGATCATCCAATAAATATTGGATTACATTGAGCTTGTGGATAGACACTGATATCTCAGCTACCGTTGGTAGGCTACCCAAAATATGTTTTTCTCTTTTGACTATTACTTTTTTACCGTCTTTATTTTTGGTATTTTTTTTCTTAACAATATTTTTAAAAATTGTTGTTTGTTGTTGTAAATTTATTTCTTTACTTGTTTTTTGAATAGTTTGAATATTTTGTTTAAATTTTTCCAAAGAACCAATCAAAATATCCATGACTTCTTCGTCTATTATCAAACTTTGGTTGTAAGCAGAATCAATAATATTTTCCATAGCATGAAAAGCATGCACTGTTTTTTTGTAACCCATAGTAGCAGCTGCGCCTTTCATAGAATGTATCAATCTAAAAATATTTTCTATCAAATTTTGGCTTTTGGTATTTTTTTCCAAAGCAAGCAACAAGTCGGCCATTTTTTTTAGCTGACTTTTGTAAGTAGATAAATATAGATCTTTGTATTTGTTGTTAATCATAAATCTTTAAGTCTTCCATGATTTTATCTGTCTCTAAAATATAAACTTTTTGTTTGTTTATTTTTATATACTTTTTAAATTGTTTTTTGTTGCGGTCAGTAAAAACCTGATTGACCTTTATGGTTTCTCCACCCTGATCAACAATCAAACCATAAAAATCTTTGCTAAAACTAAAGAGTAGACAGTTGTGTTCATCTGGAAGATTATATTTTATATCCAAAAATTTAGCTGTGTTCAAAACAGTGATAATATTGCCTCCGTGATATATCAAACCAGTTATTCGATTGTCGACATCTGGTAAAATTGCAACTTTATCACAACTAATAAATTGACTATCACCCAAAAGAGGCATGGCAAATTTCTCATCATTTATGTAAAACAAAATAAATTTTTGCTGTTTTTTTACCATTATTGTTTACCTACCAAATTATTTAAAGTGCTAGTCGCCCTGTTGAGCGAGGTTGATGACTTGTTCAATGACTTATTCACCACTAATTGCTTGAATATAATCTGAGCTATATCATCTGTTTGCTTGACTAGGGATTTTGATTCTTTATTTAGGTTGCCGATCATAGTTTTGATGTTATCAGATTCTTGGTGAGTTTTTTCAGTTGACTTGTTTATATCGTTGATACTTTGAGAAATAATACCAATACCGCCTGCTATTTTGCTCAAAAACTTTATTGTCTGACTAACAACTTTGATGCTCTTATTGGTCTCTTCCCATTCTGATTGAGATGATTCTTTGACTTGTTCTATCTGTCTCTGCATATCCCCAACCAACGATTGGATGCTAGCAGCTGCTTGCTCACTAGTAGCATTTAGTTCTCTTATTTGTGAAACAATGCCTGCGAAACTATCTCCTGAAGATGATTGATTGGCCCGAATAGATGCATTGAGACTCAAAAATTTGGCCGTGTCTGCCAATACAGCCACTCTTTCGGCAATATTTTTTACTTTTTTGGTATAAGCATCCAGAGCTTGTGATAATTTTTGATTTTCTGTAACAAGATTTTTGACTGACACCAGACTATCGAGAGCTAGCTTTGATTTACTTTCACTCTGACTAGCCAATTTATCAATATCACTAGCATGCTTGGCTGAACTTTGAGTCTTGCCAACAATCTGATTCAGTGATTTGACCATACCTGCCACTGCAACGCTTCCTGATTTGAGCCCTAGTTGCTGTTGTTTACTACTAGAAATCAAAAATTCGGAAATTTCACTATTGTTTTCACTAATGTCTGATAAGTTCTCAATAGATTTTGATAAATTTTCTACAACTTTTGATAAATCAAGAACTGCTTCTTGGATAGGTTCTGTTATAAGACGTGATAATCTACGCGTAGCGATCAAAGATAGGATAAAAACAAAGGCCAGGGACGCAAAAACGGCTATCAATACTGCCCTCACTACTTCCTGATCTTCCAATAAATTGACTTGCGGCGAAAATATATAGATCAAAATAAACAATATAGCTAAAGGTAGTAAAGATACCAAAATAAACCAAGAAATAAACTTGAGATAGATTTTTGTTTCTACGACTTTCACTTATGTGTATTTTTTATTTTTTTATTTTTGTTTTTCCAGAAATCTGGACTAAATTATTTGTAAATTATAACATATTTCGGGGTTTAGAACAAAGGAAATTTTGCACTTTTTTTTCTCTTTTAGCATTTTTTTTACAAAACTACCCAAAAAGATACTCAAAACATTTAGTAGTAAAAAATTAGTCTATTTTTTTAGCTAAGGTTAGATAAAAAAACTTTGACAAATTCCTGCTTTTTTACTATAATTAAAAAACTAATAAACTATATTTATTGATGAAAAAAGTAATTTTACTCATCGGAGACATCGTCTTGCTTTATGCAAGTTTGGCCATAACGGTTTGGTTGCGTTATGGTTATTTGGATGGCCAAATTTTTGTTCGTCACCTTATCCCCTTTTCAATTGTTTTTATTATTTGGTTGATGATATTTTTTATCAATGGTCTTTATGAAATGAAAAAGGTTCGTAATGATTTTAAATTTTACGGACAGCTTGTCCAAAACCTAGCTATCAACGCTCTCCTTGGATTTGCCCTCTTCTACTCTATCCTCGGACAATTCACTACTCTGCGTCCTCAAAAGGTTTTAATTGTCTTGTTGATAATCTTTGCTATTTTATTTTTGTTGTGGAGAAAGATATTTTACAAAATAGTTTCTAGTGCTACCTTGGGAACCAATCTAGCAATCATCGGAATCAACGAAGAGTCTCTTATCTTGGCGCAAGAAATAATGACCAAACCTCAACTAGGTTATAAACTAAAATTATTTATCAACCCAGACCAAGCTCGGCTACCGGACAAATTTTTGGTAGTACCAATGGCACGAGATATCTCAGAACTAAAAAATAATCTACTAAAACACAAAATAAGCACCGTTGTTGTATTGAACAACCCAAAATACGGACCAGAGGTTGCCAAGCATCTTTTTGAAAGTATTGACCTCAAGGTCCAGTATTTTAACTTGGTAAGTTTTTATGAAAAAGTTTTGGGTAAGATGCCACTAAATTCACTAGAAAGAAGCTGGTTTTTGGAAAATTTTAATAATAAAAACTTTAAATGGAACAAAATTGTTAAAAAAACCATAGATTTGCTATTTGCTGGTCTATTTAGTCTTGTTTCCCTTGTTTTGTTACCTTTTATAGCCCTATCTATAAAACTAGAGTCAAAAGGACCTCTTATATATAGCCAAGAAAGAGTTGGTCTAAATGGAAAAATATTTACTGTTTACAAGTTTCGTTCTATGGTAAAAAATGCCGAAACCAATGGCGCTCAATGGGCAAAAGAAAATGACGCTCGTGTCACTAGAGTTGGTAAATTTATCCGTAAAACAAGAATCGATGAAATTCCCCAATTTTGGAATATCCTAAAAGGCGATATGAGTTTTGTTGGTCCTCGCCCAGAAAGACCAGAGTTTGTATCTGAACTAAAAGAAAAAATTACTTTTTATGACGAACGACACTTGGTCAAACCAGGGCTGAGTGGTTGGGCTCAAATCAACTTCCCCTATGGTGCGAGTGTGGAAGATGCCAAAGAAAAATTAAGCTACGATTTGTTTTATATAAAAAATCAATCAGTGGCTCTTGATATATCTACAATTCTAAAAACTTTCAATACTGTCTTTAATAAAAGCCTAGGAAGATAAAGTCTATGGACAGATTGAAAAACAAAACAATTTTGGTTACCGGTAGCGCCGGTTTTATTGGTTTCAATGTATCCAAAAAATTATTAGCCGAAGGCATCAAGGTTGTTGGTATCGACAACTTCAATGATTATTATTCTGTTGAGCTAAAAGAAGCTCGCAATAAACTCCTAGAAAAATTTGATAACTACAAGTTGTATAGAGGCAACTTGGAAAATATAGATTTTATTGAAAAAGTATTTGAACAAGAAAAAATAGATCGGATATGCCACCTAGCAGCTCAAGCTGGTGTCAGATACAGCCTAGAACATCCTGACGTCTACATACAAACAAATATTGTTGCTACTCACAATTTACTGAAACTTGCCAAAGATCATAAGGTGAGCGACTTTGTATTTGCATCTAGCTCTTCTGTCTATGGTACAATTGATGTGTTCCCTTCTAAAGAAGATTTTAATCTACAAACTCCCCTGTCTCTATATGCGGCCACAAAACAATCCGGAGAGTTGATGGCCCATGCCTACAATCATCTTTATGGCCTAAGGATAAGATGTCTGAGATTTTTCAATGTTTATGGCCCCTGGGGAAGACCTGATTCGGCCTTATATATCTTTACTGATTTGATAAGCAAAAATAAAACAATAGATGTTTTTGGTGATAGCGCCAAAGATTATACTTATATAGATGATATAGTAGATGGCGTAGTCAATTCTATTGCCGTAGATTTAGATTATGAGATAATAAACCTAGGCAACGATAGACCAATAGAGCTATCACGCTACATCGAACTAATAGAAAAAGAGTTGGGTAAAAAAGCAACTAAAAATAAACTGCCTCCAGCTGTTGGTGATGTACAAAAATCGTGCGCCGATATAAGCAAGGCCAAAAAACTTTTGGGCTATAATCCAAAAACACCCGTAGAGCAAGGAATCAAAAAATTTGTTGCCTGGTATAAAGAATATTATAAAATAAAATAATGAAATCTAAAAAAACAAAAATCTGTATTGTAGGATTGGGCTATGTAGGTCTCCCTCTGGCGGTTGCTTTTGGTAAACAAGAAAAAATAAACGGCTTTGATATAAATAAAAAAAGAATTGAAGAGCTCAAAAAAAATATTGATTCTAGCAAAGAAACAAGCTCTAAGGACATCCAAAGAGCAAAAATAACTTTTTCTTTTGATCCAAAAATTATTAGTCAGTCAAATTTTATCATAATCGCCGTACCCACTCCTATAGACAAGTACAAAAACCCTGATTTACGTCCACTACTCAGTGCATCAAAGCTAGTCGGCCAAAATCTAAAAAAAGGTAGTGTAGTAGTCTATGAATCAACTGTTTATCCTGGTTGTACCGAAAATGACTGTGTCCCTGTACTAGAAAAATATTCTAAATTAAAGTTTGGTGAAGATTTTCAAATTGGTTATTCACCCGAGAGGATAAATCCAGGAGACAAA
>Ga0257125_1003528_pt1 | contig 11005 bp, 9 predicted proteins | sample SI106_200metaG_FD_190183 | JGI IMG/M metagenome (GOLD analysis project Ga0257125, IMG submission 190183) | Marine microbial communities from Saanich Inlet, British Columbia, Canada - SI106_200 | ecosystem: Environmental > Aquatic > Marine > Inlet | place: Canada: British Columbia | collected...
CGGAACCAACACCTGCGCTCCATTGGCCAACCTGGGTGTCAGGGGGGCTGGAAACTACAATGACTGGAGCCGGCATGCCAATCCGACATACAAGCGGCAGATATTTGAAGACAAGGCGGAGATCAGTAAACAGGTCAAACGGGCTGCCAGGTTTCTGGGAGCCAGTCTGGCAGGTATTGCGCCCTATGACGAGCGCTGGACCTATAGTAAATGGTTTGACATTGATCCGTCCGTTGCAGACGCCAAATCAATGGAAATCCAGCACGATAAGATGCGCGAGACGGAAGGGGTCTTTCCCTTTCAGCCCAAGTCGGTGATCGCTCTGGCTTTTGAAATGGATTATAATGCGCTGCAGGCTCCCGGGTTTATCAGTGGTGCTGCTCCCGCTCTGGCATATTCGGATATGCCGGAAGTTGCATTTAAAGTGGCGGAATTTCTAAATCTGCTGGGTTACAAATCGATTCCAACCGGCAATGATACCGGAATGAGTGTTCCCATCTCTGTTCAAGCTGGGCTTGGGGAACTGAGTCGCATGGGGCTTTTGATCACCAAGAAATATGGCCCCAGGGTCAGGTTGGCGAAAGTGTACACCGATCTTGAGCTGGAATATGACAAGCCGACCGGTTTTGGTGTCTGGGAATTCTGTAAACGCTGTAAAAAATGTGCCGAGGTCTGCCCCTCCGGCGCGATCAATATCGACCGGGATCCTACAGTTAAAAGTTCCACTGGATCTATATCCAACAATCCCGGAGTGAAAAAATGGTTTCAGCGCCAGGAGCGGTGCATGCTCCAATTTGATCGCAATGGCGGTACCGGCTGCTCCTACTGCATTACCGCCTGTCCTTACAACAAGCTGGACACCTGGGTTCATGACACGGCGAAACTGTTAACCGGACTTCCGGTTGGAAGGGATATCGCCCGTCAACTGGATGATGCGTTTGGATATGGAAAAAAGTCAGCCGAAGCAGCCGAAGCGTTCTGGAATAAAGAGGATTAAACCATACTAATCATTAATAAGAGGGATCGTTAAAAAATTACCAAGTGTTTCCCATTAACATTAAGGAAACACGTTGCCGTCACATAATCTGTCTGCAAGGGGATCGTTTGATGATAATGCCACCTAATCTGTTCACAAAAGCCCCAAAGGACGGGCATTTTGCAAACAGAACGTGACATAATCATTAAGCCGATCCCTGGGACATTTTGCAAACAGAATGTGACTTAATTTTTTAGCCGACCCTTAAGGAGTCACCTATGACAACAACTGGAATACTATTTTTTCTACTATTGGGCGGACTGGTCTTCTTCGCTTTTGGTAAAATCATTTCGTTTACAAAATCCAGGAAGAGTGAATTGCGATTCCTGGTGTTACTGTATCTGTCCATATTCCTGATAGGATTCGGATTGGCCTGGTGTTACACCAGCTTTTTGGAGAATGAACCCCGCGCGGCCTATATGGGGTTGATCGTTTTTTGTGGTCTGGGTCTGGTGCTGGGGTTTGTCGGATTATGGAACATGATGGATTCTGAAACGACAGCGACCGATCAGGCACCTGACGAGGTCTCGTTGGCAATATCCTGGAAAAAGGCCGTAGCGGCTGTACTATTGGTTGTGTCCTCCATTACCCTGCCGGCAACCTGGCTGATTAAATCAGCGACCGGTATTGTGTCCGACAGAGAACAGGTTTCAACCTATCTGGGTGAGAAGATACTATCAGACAAGGCGCTGCCTGGTGTGATCAAAAAGGGTCTGGAATACGAAGCCTGGCTGACTCGCATTGAGGAGCCATTGATGTCCCGGGTTATCAAATCTGCCATCAGCGGCATTAAGCGGGAAAATATGCTTGAGCTCTTCGGTTATATTGCCCCTGAAAAGGAGCGGATAGCGCTGCTTAATGAGGCCACAACAGCTCTATATGATTGGATCGAAGGAGAAGAACTATACCCATCTCTGACGCTGCAGACAGGCGTGTACCTGAATAATATTGAATCCAATGCTGAAAATCTGGTACTCTGGATGTTCAGAAACTTTCCAATACCTGCCTGCGGTCCGGTTCAGATTGGGGAGTTTGAACGGGGGGTTTACGGCAATGACTTAAAAAAGCTGATATCCTGCATACCGCCCGAATCGCTGCAGAATAAAATTGCACCCATTGCCGCGGCCCTGCTCAAGGCGCAGCTGGCTGAAAACAGCCCGCCTCAGATCGTGGATGTAGGGGCAAAAATGAAAGAGGCGGCTCCGGTGAAGAAAATCACCACGGCCAAGCTGCACCTGAACAGAGTGTTGTTTGCAGGATCAACCCTCTGGATGATGCCTGCTGCGCTATTGCTGATCGGATTGGGACTGGTTGTCCGCTCCGCAAAGGATCTCGCGGCCTGGATCGCCTGGCCGTTTACATTGACAGGCCTGCTGGGACTAATTATCGGTTCTCGCCTGCCCGGCCTGTCCTTTCTGCACAGCGTTCCCCATGAGGCCAAGGTTCCAGGTGCCGTGGTTGGTATCGGCAGGAAGATGGGCATTGATCTGGCGGTGATGCTGGAAAGCGCCATGTTTACCCCCTTTCTGATCCTGGCGGTTGCGGGCGGTGTTATGCTGGTAGTAACTCGTCGGGAGAAGATCATGCAGATGGCAGGCAAAACCAGACTGTCGCTGAGGATGGTCTATCACCACGGAGACACGGAGATCACAGAATAAAAAAACGACATATTGGAATCAAATCGGGAGGCATAAAATGGAACATGCAAACAGAAGACAATTTATTAAAAAAAGCACGACTGCGGTTGTGGTGACCTCTGCCTGTCTGTGCGGTTTAGGCAGCTTGAGCGGATGCGCCACCATCACCAAGGTCGGAGACACACCGGCGATTAATCCCGGCTCATTTTCCTTATCAGATAATATCCTGACCATTGATCTGGCAAAGGAAACCACTTTGAGGGAGATTGGCGGATCTGTTAAGATCAGGCAGGCTGAACTCCCGGATGGCATCATCATCGCACATGTTGAGTCGAACAGGTTTGAGATTGCATCCCTCTTTTGCACTCACAGAGGAGTTGAAGTCGAATATAATAATGCGGAACACAGTTTTACCTGCGCGAGCCTGGGAAGCTCCAAATACACAATGGATGGCGAAAACATCAGCGGTCCGGCTAAGAAACCGCTTAAAAGCTACGAGGCGGCTTTGACGAATGGCAACCTGGTGATCAGGTTGTAAAAAACGACGCCTGGAATGCAGACGGCTACACTTATCAATAAACAGAGGAAGAAGAGATGGCGATAATGGATATATATGGAATTGTGGCGCTTTTGATGGTTTTAGGAACGGTCATGGTCTGGTTTCAAAAAGTGAAGGCGGTTCGGGTACCAAAGGTCCGCTTTCATTTTTTTGCGCTGACGGTTCTGGGAGCGGTATTGGGAATCTATACATTGACAGGCGATGCCAGTCTGATTGGAAAGATTCCTGCAGGAATAGCGATCGCATTGGGATTCATATTTCCGGCTTTTCGATTGGGATCTGCCCAGGGTGACCATAAACCGGCAATTGAAGTGGGGGATCCGATCATCGATTTCACCGCGCTTGATGACAAAGGGAATGAATTCGACCTGGCATCGCTGAGGGGGACTCCCTTTCTGCTCAAATTTTTCCGCGGTCACTGGTGACCTTATTGTGTCGCTGAGTTACAGCGTTGGGAAGATATGAGACCGGAACTGGACCAGAAAAACGTTCAACTGATACAGATGGCAGTTTAAGGGAAAAATGGAGAGATAAGATGCCGAGATCAATTGAGTTTAACCGGGATGAGGTGCTGCTGAAGGCCGTGGTACTGTTCAATGAAAAAGGCTTTGCGGCCTGCTCGGTCCAGAATTTACTGGATGCCATGGGATTGAATCGTGGCAGTATGTATGCGACCTTTGGGGACAAACGTACCCTCTACCTGGAAGCACTGAACTTATATGAACAGTTGTTTGTCGCGGAACTGGAAAAGTTTTTACTATCCGGCGATTCCCCCATCCGGCAAACCCATCTCTTTTTTGATATCGCTTTTCTGGGTGTGCCTGAAGAGCAGATGCGAGCCGGCTGTCTCTTTGTCAACACCATTGCCGAGATGACCGATATCGATCAGGAGCTGGTGGACAGGGCGGGTCTGAAACTGGGCAGGCTGGAGAATGCTTTTGAAAAAGTCCTGATATCTGCCCGGGAAAAGGGTGAACTCAGTCAAAAGAAAGATCCGGTCGCGATCAGCCGCTTTCTGGGGTCAACCATGAAAGGTCTGCGTATCACCTGTAAAGAGACCCAGGACAAAGATTTTATCAGCAGTATCATCAATACGGCGCTGATGGTATTGGAGAACTGAAATGACAAAGCGCAGCAACCGAATCGAAAGCATTCTGGCCTTACTCACCCTGGGGACCCTCGTTCTTGCCGCAATCATAGGCTTTAACCGGAGTTTGAGCGATATCACCGACCATTTTCAGGCGTTGCTGCCTGGCATGGATCGCTATGAAAAAACCGGTTTTGAATCCTATGTCGCCTTCAAGCTGGGATCCGATCAGCCGGCGGGCTATATCATCGTCAAAAAAGCTGACGGGTTCGGGGGCCCGCTCAAGGTAGCAGTCAGTGTCGATCCCGCCGGAACGGTACTCAACGCAGTTGTGGTGGAGCACCGGGAGACACCCTCCTGGTTTAAGAAAGTGATCAAAAGCCCCTTGCTCAAGTCAATGAAGGGCAAGAAATACGAGGATCCATTTGAGATCGGCAGGGATGTGGATGGTATCACAGGGTCGACGTACACAACCCGGGCGGTGATTCAATCTGTCAAAGAGGCCAGCCGGGAGATTGCGTTGAATGAACTGAATCTGCCAAAACCGGATGAAAAACCGGTTGGCATCCAGTGGGGTTACCCTGAAATAATGCTGGTACTGCTGTTGGCCGTCGCTGTCTTTGGCATTAAAACCGCTTCGGGCAAAACTAAAAAACGGATTCGCTGGCTGCTACTGCTGTCGGGCATGTTTGTCATCGGGTTCATGGTGAACCATCCCCTGACTCTGGTGGATATCAGCAAGTTTTTGATGGGGTATTGGCCCGATGTTCACTATCAGCTGTATTGGTACCTGTTGATCTTCGGTGTACTTTTAATATTCCTGACAACCAATAAAAACATCTACTGTCACTATATCTGTCCGTTTGGCGCGGCCCAGGAGTGCCTGGCCGTTTTCGGGAAGGCCAGGAATTTTCATTCCAGGCGGTATCAACCGATTTTCAAATGGTTAAGACGGGCCGTGGTCTGGCTGGCGGTCTTTGTTGGTCTCATTTTCAGGAACCCGGGGATTAGTTCCTATGAGGTCTACAGCACCCTGTTCAGCCTGTCGGGAACCAATCGGGAAGTGCTCTTTCTCAGCATCGTGCTGCTGGTTTCACTGTTTGTGAAGCGTCCCTGGTGCAAATACCTGTGCCCGGTCCCGGCCTTTGAGGATTATCTCAGATGGATGAAAAACCGTATGAAAACAGTCTTTAGAAAACAGGGTAGGTTATAGGAAAGTGCTTTTTCGTCATCAGACAAAATTAATCCCATTTTCCGATGTTGGAATAATACAGGCGTAATTTGCCGCCTCAGAATTATGTAAAACTTCTTTAACACTCTTTCAAAAGCGAATTCATACTTCTTTGGAGTATAATAAAATGACTCAGATCTTCAGATCCATTATTGTAGTATTCGTTGTCATATTCTCATGGACAGGTTCCGTTCATGCGGCCTCCCCCAACATTGTCCTGATCCTGGCCGACGATCTGGGGTTTACTGATACGCAGCCTTACGGCAGTGAGATAGAGACGCCCAACATCAGCAGATTGGCCAACGAGGGGGTCATCTTCACCAACTACCACACCGGTGCTTCCTGCGCACCCTCCCGGGCCATGTTAATGACGGGTGTAAACAGCCACCGTGCCGGCGTTCCTGAAATTCCCGAGGCGCTCACACCGGAGATGACTGAGCATGAAAACTACGACGGAACCCTGAGTCATAATGTGGTGACGGTTGCCACCCTTCTCAAAGATGCCGGGTATCACACCTACCTCACGGGAAAGTGGCACCTGGGAAAGACACCGGACCTGTTACCCAGCCAGCGGGGATTCGAGCGAACAGTCACCATGCTGGACACAGGGGCGGATAACTGGGAGAAGAAACCCTATTCTCCTATGAACGTGAAGGCCAACTGGTATGCTGACGGCAAGGAGATCGATCTGCCGGAGGATTTTTATTCTTCCGAATTTTACATCGACAAGGCCATTGAGTTTATCGAATCCAACCGGAGCGACGGAAAGCCCTTTTTCTCCTATATCCCCTTCCAGGCCGTTCATATTCCGGTTCAAGCCCCAAAGGAGTTTTCCGACAAGTATCAGGGCAGATATGAAAAGGGGTGGCAGGATTTGCGGGCAAGTAGATTGGAAGCCGTAAAAAAACTTGGATTACTACCCGAAAGCACCCGGTTGGCCGACATGCCCTCCATGAAGGAATGGATTTCGCTCAGCAAGGAGCAAAAACAGTACGAAGCCAGGAAAATGGAAGTGTATGCCGGGATGGTCGATGCCATGGACCATCACATCGGGCGGTTGATACAGTATCTGAAAGAGACAGGCGAGTACGACAACACCGTATTTATCTTCACCTCCGACAATGGGGCTCAGGTATCGAACCTGTTCAGCCGAACTCCCATGGAGGGACTCTTTTTCAGGCTGTGGATGAAACAGAAGGGCTACAACATGGATTATGAAACCCTGGGGGAACGTGGCAGCCATATTTTTATGGGCGAAAGTTTTGCCAGTGCCGTAGCGTCGCCTCTGGCCTACTACAAATTCCATACGGGTGAAGGCGGTTTGCGGGTGCCGATGATCATTGCCGGAAGTAACATTACACAGAAGGGAACTGTTTCCAATGCTCTGACATTTGTCACCGATATCACGCCAACAATTCTTGAGATCGCCGGGGTTGATCAGCCCCAAAACACTTATAAAGATCGGGAAGTGGAGCCGATTATCGGCAAGAGCCTACTGCCGATTGCCATAGGAGAGGCGGATCGGGTTTACGAGGCAGATGAGGCGGTTGGGCATGAGTTGAGCAGCAGCGCCGCCCTCTTCAAAGGGGACTACAAACTGGTAAAAAACCTCAGTTTCCACGGGGACAGAATCTGGCACCTGTACAATATCGTCACCGATCCCGGTGAATCTACCGATTTGAAAGAGCAGATGCCGGAACGGTTCAATGAGATGATGGCTGGCTATCTCGACTATGAAAAGAAAAACGGTGTACAACCGGTTCCCGACGATTTTAATGCCATGACGGCAATGAGCCAGTACTCCATGCGCAAACAGTTAAGAGCAAACGCCTGGGGCTTTGTGATGGCGATAATTCTAATTTTGACCCTGCTGTACTGGCGGATTCGCTCCCACCGCAAGCTCAAAGCCGAGGACCCGGAATTTCAGCTGGTGACCTTAAAGGAAAAAATCATCGACAAAACCATCCGGCCCTACCTGGTTATAGCAGGGCTGATGACCATGGGGCCGCTGATGATGCTCTACGCACCCGAAGCGGGGTTGATGAGACTATTCCAGCTCAAGCTGGTTGCCGAGTATACGCTGGCGGTGCAGCACTGGGGACTGATGATCTTCCTGGTAGGCTTGCTGATGGTGGTGTCAGCCTTCAGAACCGGCCTGATCTTCCCGGTAATGCTCTATGCGACTCTGAGCAAGGGGGGAATGGTGGTGCTGACCGTTGCCAACGCGAATTACAACTGGGTCGAGGGTTTTCTACAGCCGGCCCTGTTCGACTTTATCTGCGTGGTTTACGCGATCTTTTACTTCCAGGTGCAACGCAGGAAGAAGAAACGGGAACAGGCATAAAGGAGATTCACCCGCCAAAAATCAGGTGACAGTATACCAATTTTCCGCCTTTTAGATTTGAAATCATCTGTCACCTGATTTGGATTTTCCTGTTTAAATTGATAAATGAGCATAGACTTGCCAGTGAAATAAATCAGGTGACAGTATACCAATTTTCCGCCTTTCAGATTTGAAATCATCTGTCACCTGATTTGGATTTTCCTGTTTAAATTGATAAATGAGCATAGACTTGCCAGAGTGGTACACCCAGCTATCGTGTTACCCATAGAGGTGTGCGTAGCAGGGAATTTTTATTACGATGATCAAAGCATATACCTTAAAAATAAAAAGGAGCCAGCCTGTGCTGCTTGATTATAGAAATCAGGTACACTGTCAACTGACTTAACCTGACCTGCAAAATAGGTATACTGTCACCTGATTTTTAATACACTTTTTTCCCGGGCTGCTGATAGATCCCTTTTGGGGTCCAGGTGGGGTCGTCGTCAAGGCTCAAGGCGCCTGAAGGGCAAGCATCGGGTTTTCACCCGGCATGGGAATCGCGTCATAGCCGAGACCGCGGATAAAATTAATCATGCGACGACTGGCCAGGTACTGGGCTTCGAACCCCATGCGGTCCCCGGCAGCGCCCAGGGAAGAGTTCGCCTGACAGGTAAGATCGTATGGCCTGGGAACCTTCCCCACAACAACGTATTTGTAGCACTCCGGCAAGACAACCTCGGTCTTCTCGGGATCGGACATGAAATCCTTTTTCAGCTGTTCAATGTCCGCGAGCATTCTCGGATGATCATTTTTGTAGAAGTTGATAACGTCACCCTGAAAAACTTCGGCTATCTTATCGCTTCCCTGCTTTATATCGATAAAAGGACGCTTCAGAGGAAGCTTAAAACCAGGGGGACTTCCTTCAGCCGACTTGTTGAAGAAACCAGAAAATCGATTGCCCTGCAGTACCTTCACCACTCTGATCTCTCCAATAGCCAGCTGGCCTATATGCTGGGCTATTCCGAATTGAGTGCTTTCACCCTGGCCTTCAAGGGTTGGTTTGGTGTGGCGCCTTCGAAATGGAGAAGCCAATAACTCATCTTAAAAATAATCTTACCCAAAAAACCTGGATGCCGAAAGTTGATATACGCCATCCTCTCTTTTTTCAGCAACATTGTTTTCTCTAACGATTTGAATAAACGGAATTCGGCTTAGTACCTCTCTGTTTTTCAAATGGTGGTATTCTATTGTAGACTTTGACGTTTTAGCCTCTATTAACAGCCAGGGCTGGGATTCCTTCAGAATTAGAAAATCAGTTTCTTTACCATCTCTATCCCTGATGAAACAAAGCTCGTAATTGCCATAACCTGCATCAACCCATGATTCCAGAAGGGATTTCAGTTCCACAGCAAGATAGTTTTCGAAACGGTGTGCTGGAGTAGGTATCCTCGTCCAATCAAAAAAGTAAAGCTTGTTTTCTTTGGTCAGAGATCTTGCAATGTTTTTCGTATAAGGTGGAATTCGAAATACCAGGTACCCTAACTCTAAGGTTTTTAAGTAATTTGCGATCGTGGCAAAACTGATTTTCATATCCCTGGTTAAGGAATTAATCGATAAAGGTGAAGATACTTTTGAGGGTAGGAACTGCACCAGCGTTGCAATATTCTCCAACTCCCGGATTTTAGTTAAGTCACGTATGTCTTCTTTAACCAGACGATCAATGTAATCATCCCGCCATTTGTTGTGAAAACGTTTTGAACCCGACAACATGGGTTCGGGAAAGCCACTGAATTCCAATAAACTGATAAGTTCCTGCTCATGGTATTCAACACTTCCTAACCGTTTTTTTATCCACTCTTCTGCTGTTTCTGTTGGAGGTTGGAATGCTCGACCCAATAACTCAGCCAAGGTCACCGGATTTAGACGAAAGGTAAAGTACCTTCCGGCAAGACTGTCTCCACTCTGTCTCATCATGTCCAAGCGAGCAGATCCAGTTATTATAAATCCGTTCTCTGATCCGTGGGAATCAAAAAAGTCTTTTAAAACATCTTTCCATTTGGGATATTTGTGAATCTCATCCATACATAACCAACGCTTATGCCCGGTTGGTTTTACGTTGAGCAAATCCTTCAAATAAAAATAATTGTCAACAATATATTGAGTTCTTATGCTTCTTTTATCCCAATTGTAATATAGTTTCTGGCAGTTATTTTCTTTTAAAAACTGTTCAGTTGATGTTGTTTTGCCGGATTGTCTTGGGCCAACAATAAATCGCATTTGACGTCCAAACTCTTCAGAGAATGCAAACCGGTTGATGTGTCGATTTAGAATCATATGATATCTTTTTCTAGTCAGTCTTTGGAAGAAAATCTTTCAGCCAAAAAATCCGCATAGTGATCTCGACAAAATTTGAAGACACTTAAGAATTGCCATGGCAAAATTAAATATACATATAAATTTGCCATAATGTCAAACCATTCGATATTCAATCTGGGAAAGGGGGGATATCCTCACGCGCACAGAGTACCTGAGCAGTATAGTCGTCGCCCAATCCCTCACCCGATCCCCAGCTTTTTCATCTTCCCTCTCAGGGTGCCGCGCTGCAGACGCAAAAGGGCAGCGGCACCGTTAGCGCCGCTGATCTGTCCGTCGGTTTGCTTAATAGCCCTAAGGATATGTTGTCGTGCCATATCATCGAAGGGCAGAATTTCTTCATTCATTGCCGGGGACGGCTTGAAGGGTGACTGCAATTTCGGGGTGATAAAATCATCCTGGGACAGTTCCCCCGACCGGTATCGGATCAGGGCTCTCTCGACAAGGTTTTCCAGCTCCCGGACATTCCCGGGCCAGTCATAGGCGATCAGCTGATTGATGGTCCCGGGAGCGATTGTTGGCACCGCTTTCAGTTTCAGCTCTTTTGATTTCTTCTCAATGAAATGATCGACCAGTTCGGGGAGATCGACTTTTCTCTGTCTGAGGGGTGGGATTTCAATGGGAAACACATTCAGGCGATAAAACAGGTCCTCCCTGAAGTCGCCGTTGGCGGACATCTCTTCCAGGTTCCGATGGGTAGCGGCAATGACTCTAATATCGAGGGCAATCATCTCCATTCCGCCAACCCGCTCAATCTCT
>Ga0257125_1003531_pt1 | contig 11003 bp, 8 predicted proteins | sample SI106_200metaG_FD_190183 | JGI IMG/M metagenome (GOLD analysis project Ga0257125, IMG submission 190183) | Marine microbial communities from Saanich Inlet, British Columbia, Canada - SI106_200 | ecosystem: Environmental > Aquatic > Marine > Inlet | place: Canada: British Columbia | collected...
GAAAAACATGCTTATTCAGGTCGATAGTCAATTGAGGCTGTCTTATGTCGATGTTTCTATTTTGCCATATATAAATTTCAAGCTAGATGAACTCCCTGCACCACCAGATTTTATAGATTTTTTAACGGACCCGGCAAATGTCGATTTTTTCAAATTTTCTTTCGATCAAAAAGAAGATGTCCCTTTTCCACTGGAAATTAAATTTGTCGATTCTAATAACGAAGAACACCATTTTTCTTGTCAGTTTAAATATAAAAAAGAAGGTCCCTGCCTGGAAGGTGTGTTAATAGCTGTTAGCGCCAGTGATCAATTGGATCTGGTTTCAGAAAATGTTAAAAAGCAATCTGACAAGTTAAAGGAACAGGAAAAAACACTTAGAAGTGCAGTAGTTGTCGACAATGACATGCAAAAAAGCATTTTGAAAGATACTCAAAACCTTACCTCTGAAATACTGGATATCCTAAAAACACTAGAAGTTTATGCTTTCCCGGTACAGGGAAAATTCAACCTAGCTGAGTACCAACAGTTTTTATACAATCGGAATCTACAAATATACACTGAAAATTTAAGATTACTGGGAAATAAAATACATGGTTTAAAAGGAAGTTGTGGTTTTATCATCCCGGAGGCCAAACAACTCTGCCATCAAATGGAAGAAATAACCAGACCACTAGCGGAAGTTAAGTTAGTTCTTACCAGTATTATTGCAAATCTGATCAAGCAGTTTATATTCAAGATCGAAGAATTGCTGGAAGAGTTCCAGGTAAATCCTGAGGGACAATTCAGTCTGGAGAATTGGTTGGAAAAAATCGAAGAGGAATTAGAAAATGGAAATCAATACATCACAGAAAACTTAGCTACTTTTTCAGCGTTGATCGCAAGTGGTTCTTTAGATAAAGGTGAAATTCGTAATCGAAAAGAAGAAGAATATCTTTCAGTATCTTTACAAGGATATGAAATTCTATCAGGAAAAGTGAAAGATCTGTTCTATTCCATTGCTGATGTTTTACCTAAAGATAAACTAGCAGAAACCAGTGAAATCTTTAATCAGTTTTTGAATACCCATCAGCAAATTAAAAAAGTGCCCTTGGTATTGTCCAGGTATGAACGCCTGATTCCAAAACTGGCAAAAGATTATGATAAAGCAGCAGATTTCTTTTTTAAGGATCATCAGGTCAAAGCAGATCGTGAATTCTGGAATGCTGTTCATGAAATCATGAATCATGTTCTGAAAAATGCTGTTATTCACGGTTTGGAAACCGAAGCGGAACGTGAAGAAAGTGGAAAGGAAACAACCGGAAAAATTACTGTAGAGTTAAACGAAGATGCCACTAATATTTTGCTGTCAGTCGCAGATGATGGTCGTGGGATTAATGTTGAAAAAGTTAAAACCAAGGCCTTAGAAAATGGGATCTTAACTGCCGACCAACTCTCCAAATTAAAGGAAAGCGAAATTCTTGATTTGCTTTTTATTCAGGGTGTCTCAACAGCCGAAAGTCTGGATGACAATGCCGGTAGAGGTGTCGGCATGAATGCGGTGGAAGAAGCAATGCGTAAATTTCAAGGAAGTTGTCTTATAAAAAACAATCCTGGAAAAGGTTGTTCCTGGAACTTCACTTTTACGAAAAGCAGTGTTTCACTCCCCTGTGTCCTCATCATCATCGGTGATATGACTCTGGCCATCCCTGAAAGTTACATTACTTCTTTTATCGATTATGCTGCTGATCAGATTGTTACAGTTAAACAACAGCCTTGCTATCGATATGAGGATTCATTGATTCCTTTGCTGAGTACGGAATCTCTGTTTAATTATGATACACAAAATAATGCTAATAAAAACAATAGTGTCATCATATTAGAAAATAAAAAGACTAAAAAAAGTATGGTTATCAATGGGATTTTAGACAGTGCCGTACTGCCAATATCTCCGCTACCCAAAATGTATCGAAATATCCCAATTTATCAGGGAGTGGCTATGTATAATAATATTCCGGTACAGGTGGTCAATGTAGATAAGATATTTTAATCGATGGAGGCCTCTGAATCTGTCAAAAATGGAATCACCGGCATCAGGAACATACCTACCGGAAGCCCAGCATCTTTGAATTTTTTAATGGTATCTAATTTTTGTAAAGATTCATCCCATATCTGGAAATAAACCAGGAATCAATTTTCTTCTGCTTTCTCAGAATTGATTTAGCCTGCTTTTCAATGATATTCATAAAGAACCAGGATGTTGTTGCGACCGTCATTGTTATTATTCCGTTACATTTTCCCCAATGACACTATTTCCAGTATTGATGAAACTGGCCGACAAGAATCAAGTCTGCTATTAACTAAACAAATATATTTTTTATATCAATCATCGGTAAAATTATGATATTTATTAATAAACTTAGATTTTCCATCACAAATTTTTTTAGTTGTGTAATATCATTTATTTACATAAATATTTCTATTTTTTTTTGACGATAATCAAATCATCTGTTTATCTGTTTAGTTAATCTCAGTTTATAATTTGAGATTAAATTACAAATAATTTCAATTTGGTAACAGGCATTAATTTGGAGGTAGAAATGATTACAAATAAGATAGTCGAACGTGCATATACTTTCGATGACTTACTACTCTTACCCGCAGAGTCAAACATTCTACCGAATGAGGTAAGCACCAAGACCCGATTGACCGAAAACATTAAGCTTCATATTCCATTAATGAGTGCGGCCATGGATACAGTGACAGAATCCAGACTGGCGATCTGCATGGCACAGGAAGGTGGTATAGGTATCATTCACAAAAATTTAACCTTTGAAGAACAAGCGAGTGAAGTAAGCAAGGTTAAACGGTCTGAAAGCGGTATCATTACTGATCCTGTATGTGTATCACCCACCGATACGGTTCAAAAAGCCTTGGATTTAATGCATGAAACCAACATATCAGGTTTACCCGTCACCGAAGGCAAAAAGCTGGTCGGTATTTTAACCAATCGGGATCTACGCTTTGAGACCAATTTTGAGCAGCAGGTATCTGAAGTGATGACATCAGGAGAAAAACTGGTAACTGTTACCGATACCATCACACCGGAAGATGCCAAAAAACTGCTTCATAAATACAGAATAGAAAAGTTATTGAGAGTTAATAATGATTATGAACTCACTGGCTTAATCACCAAAAAGGATATTGAAAAAACACGTTTATACCCTTTCGCCAGTAAAGATACGTCAGGAAGGTTATTGGTGGGTGGCGCCATTGGTACCGGTATTGATGCCAATGAAAGATCCGAAGCACTGGTTGCCGCCGGTGTAGATTTACTGGTCCTGGATACCGCCCATGGCCATTCCCAAAATGTATTGGCAAAGCTTAAATCAGTTAAAGCGCAGTTCCCAAATATTGATATTGTTGCCGGCAATGTTGCTACAGCCGCAGCTACTGAAGCACTGTTCGAAGCCGGTGCCAATGCAGTCAAAGTCGGTATCGGACCAGGGTCAATCTGTACTACCCGAATTGTGGCAGGAATCGGTGTTCCACAATTGTCAGCTATTTATAATTGCAGTGAAGTCGCCAAAAAATTTAACAAATCGATCATAGCAGACGGTGGCATTAAATATTCCGGAGAAGTTGTTAAGGCTATTGCAGGTGGTGCTTCCGTTATTATGGCTGGAAGTATGTTTGCCGGAACTGATGAAAGCCCGGGAGAAGTGATTCATTACCAGGGGAGAAGATACAAGCAATACCGTGGTATGGGATCCATCGGCGCTATGAAAGAAGGTAGTAAAGATCGATATTTTCAGGAAGGACAAGATGATAATAAAAAACTGGTACCTGAAGGGATCGAAGGTCGGGTTCCCTATAAAGGACCGTTAACTAATATCATCTATCAACTCGTCGGGGGACTACGATCTGGGATGGGTTATACAGGATGTGAAACTATTGAAGAACTTCAGACAAAGGCTCAGTTTGTTGAAATTTCAGCAGCGGGTTTAAAAGAAAGTCATGTCCATGATGTTTATGTCACAGAAGAGGCGCCGAATTATCGAGCTTTTTAATCCATAATCCCAAAGCAATGTGAAGCGAACCCGCTTCACTCCTTGCAAATCATAAACTGCTATGATTTCAAAACTTTCCTTTCTAAAATTTGTTTTCAAGCTGCTATCCCTGACACTTCTTTTCTGTAGTCTTTCCATACCTACCCAGGCTAATGAATCAAAACAACTGGAACATGAAATCAAGCAATTGATTCATAACGGTTCCGTATTAATCCATAATGAAAAAGGTCAGACAATATTTAGCTACCAAGCGAATAAACCCTTTATCCCAGCTTCCATTGTTAAAATATTGAGTGCCCAGATTGCCATTAATAAATTAGGTATAAATTATCGTTTTAAAACAGAATTTTATGCCGATCATCACCATAATTTACTAATAAAGGGATATGGTGATCCCTTTCTGATTTCAGAAGAGATTGAAAAAATAGTAAAAAATCTCGCTCAAAGCGGGGTTAGATATATCAATCAGATTTATCTGGATCATTCCAGCTTTGAACCTAATATTACCATTCCTGGGACATCTAATAGCACTAATCCATACGATGCATTAGTGGGAGCTTTGGTCGTCAACTTCAATACTATCAATATTCAACGCTTAAAAAGTGGTGAAATCAAATCCGCAGAAAAAGAGACACCTTTGACACCATTAGCAGCTAAAAAAGGAGAATCAATAAAGACTGGTTCAACCGGGCGTATCAGTCTAACTCAGGATTACTATGAAAGTTTACAATATGTCGGGGAGTTATTTCAGTTTTTTTTAAAAAAACAGGGAATCAAAATCTCAGAATCCAGGATAACCATCCAATCGGTATCTGAGTCCTGGAATTTGAAGTATCGTCATTATAATAGCCATGATTTGGATTACATATTAACCGGCTTACTGAAATACTCCAATAATTATATTGCCAACCAGATTTTTTTAACAGCAGGTGGCGAAAAATCCGGATTCCCGGCAAATTTAGCAAAATCAGAATCTGCTTTTCAGGAATATGTTCAGAAAACCTATCAATTTGACGAAAATATTTTTAAGTTTAAAGAAGCTTCCGGGCTATCCAGAGACAATTTAATGACCGCCAATATGATGATGCAAGTACTGGAAAGTTTTAAAAGTCATCACCATTTGCTCACTGAAAAAAAAGGAGTACTAGTTAAATCGGGTACACTGACGGGCATCTATAACTATGCAGGGTACTTCAAAACTTCACGCGGACTTTTTCCTTTTACCATTTTATTGAATCAAAAGAAAAATTATCGGGACAGGATATTAAAACTGATCCACTCATATTTAGCTATAAAATTATCACACTGATGATCTTTTCCATCCTTTTAAACCCCATAGCAAAATCACCAGTGCTAATATTGTCAAAAAAGTAGAAACGATACTAATCCCAATTAGTCCAAAATACTTCCATGTGTATCCGCCCATACTGGCACCAATTACTCGTCCGACACCACCCGCGGCATAAAAAGCGGACAACATAGCCGCTCTGGATTTAGGCGTTAGCTCACTGACCAGGCTCATTGATGAAACTATGGTAAATTCAAAACTCAAAAAAATAACAAACAAAGCTGATAAGGCCAAAGATAAATTGTGATTGGCAAGGGGCAATAAAATAAAACTTATACCGGAAATAATTAAACCGATAACGATTGCTTTTTTAAGTCCCAGGCGATCTGAAAAGAAAGCAGTAAATCCCTCACCAAGAAGCTCAGCGACTCCAATGACTGTTGTGCTTAATCCCAGGGCTACTATTCCCAGATTAAAAGAACCTTCCATCCAAACACCATAAACCACAAAAATATTATCATTGGCGGTGGCGATTAACAGAGAAAACAGGATCGCAGATAATGTAACACGGCTCCTTACCAGGGTTTTCAGCTGAATTAGTATATTATTATTGTTTATTTGACTTTTAGTTAAATTCTTCTTTTCTTTTGGAAAAATAATCCAGACAATAATAAGACAAATTAAGGCTAAGGCACCTATTGTCAAAAAAGGTGCCTGCCAACCGGCTTTTTCAATTAATAGTCCCACAACTGGTATACCCACTAAAGTACTTGCGGCCCAGGCCATTTCGAGTAATCCGATAACCAGGCCACGTTTTTCATAACTCACCCGTTGCCCAACATAAGCTTGTATGGCTGGGTCTATAATCGATTTTCCCAGGCCTGCTAATAACATTGCTAGAGTCAATACGGCATAAAAAGGCAAGATCCCGGCGGCCAGCATTCCTGAACTTAAACACATTAACCCGATTAATATCATCAATTTATAACCGAATCGATCCCCCAGGGGGCCAAATACAATCGCCAGGACTGATGTCCCTTGATTAATAGCAATCAAGGATGTAATCGAGGTTACGGGAACACCAACACCTCTGCTTAAGACCGGTACATAAGCATATACAAAACGACGGGCAGTATTCATAAGCAATCGACTAAAAGTGATCACAAAAACCTGGAGAACAAATCGTTTTGTTAATATACTTTGATTTTTTACATTTCCCATTATTAGAACCAAAACCCCTCAATATTTTTTTGTAAAATAAATACCCTGAATATATTTTTTACATTTCTCAAAAATTCGATTTAATGTTTTCGGATTTAGCCATTCAATCAACTCAACAGCAAGTTTGTGCATAATTTACAGTATTCCTAGATGAAGTTCATCTATCTGTAAAGGCTCGTGTTAAAATTCTATCGGCAGTTATAGATATCGTATTACTTTTAGATTTCGGCAGAAATGAAGCGAATTTCACCTGTTAAGCAGATATTGTTATCGGAACACTTGAAGTTTATTAAGGATGGATTGTGATTAAAAGAAAAATCACCTGAGTTTTATTAGTAACATTAGTCACATCGTTTGTAGTTCCGTCTTAAGATCGTTTACTTGACGCAAATAAGAACACGGGGGAATGTTCTCAAAAACATAATAACCAAAAGGCGAAACTACAAACATTTTATTTTCATAACCTTTATTTGCAGCAGAAACAAAGTATTGATTACTTGATAACATCATAATCACTTCTGGGAAGGAATGCAAGTTTTATATTAGATTATAATAGTCCTATATGAATCAGATATTTATAGTGTTTGTTTTCAATTGAATACCTTTTTTTAATCCTAATAAAAACTTCATAAATAGATCACAAGTAAGTATTATAAAAGATGAAATAAATCCTATTAAATAAGCTTATGATTATTCTATAGATGTTTTCCTTTGCGTTGAACCTTGATTTATGAAACAGCTCAAAGCATCACAAATTCAGTGCTCAGAGAACCGGAAATTCAGTGCTCAACATACAGCTAAGGGTAAGGAAATTGAAAATTGCTAAAGGTTTTCTTGGGAGTGGTGATGCATAGATTTTTTTCGTACTGCAGATCCATGGGTATATCCCATAACGTCAAACTCTTTGGAAAACAGTACTAGCATTTCTTTATAAATAGGGCTTTTTGCACGGATACATGTGGAAACATGAACGATATCAACACCAATTTTTTTGAATTTCTCAATACGATTACGAATATTTTCAATCGGATCTTCCGAAACACCACCATCATCACAAAATGCCACTAATTCTAAGGACTCATCCTGGTATTTTTCAAAAGCATCAATTTTCTGATAAAATGCATTCAAGCATCCTTTGCCCACACATGTTTTCGATGTTTCTTCTCTGACAATGATGGCAACCTTCCTGGTAGTTTTCATAATTTTGGTTTTTTTAATATTTCAAGGCGATTTTAATTTTCTTACATTAGATTTCCCCCTCAAAAATTCCAAATTTATAGGGATATTTCCAAATGCTGTCTACAAGTTTCAGCAAAGCATTTATGATAATAAGGGTCAAATGCTTACTGATTCTTTTTTCAAAAACTCATTGACCAAAGTCAATAATTTCGCGCTGGTTAACTTGTTTTAAAGGTTTATTAACCGACTGTTGATATTGAATAATAAAAATTGACCTTTGCAATTCTTTGGCTTTCAATTTATGGTTCAGCTTTAGATCATTTGCATTAAAGGACGGTATATTTAACGAGTTTAAAACCGGAAATCTAACAAATTTAAGCAATCCCCATGAAAAGATCAACAATTCACTATATTACCGGTTGTCTAGCGTTAACCGTATATGGCGGTCAGGTATGCCCCTTTCTGGATTCCTTATCTATTTGGCAGTTATTGATCAATCTTGGAATTGCCTATATTATTCAGTATTTTATCCGGATTCAGCTTAAAAAGCGAGTCATAGATCAATTTGAATATAAGAGACAGTCACGCGTTTTGTTTCAAATGGAACTGGGGCTGTTTATAATCAATGGCTTGATCTTAACAATTTTTAATACATTGTATTATGAATTTCCTATCTCAAGTGGTTTGAAACTTGTCCTGGCAAATGCCATGCTTGGTTTCTTTGCCGCCATCGATCTGAGTTTGGAAAAAGAGTGGAAACTGAGTCAATTTTTTGCGCAATCAGGTCAAACCATGGAGTTGGATGATCACTATTTTTCTCAACCCAAAAAGTTAACGCTGTTTTCAACTTCGATGGTTCTGTTTATAACCGCTGTTGTCTTTCTAATCGTCAATAAAGATATTGATTGGATCAGACAAATTGGGATCAATGTCTCTCTTCCAAGAGCTCAGTTTTTAATTCTAATGGAACTGGGGTTTGTGGCTGGCATCATTCTTTTACACCTTTTTAATATCATCAGATCATATTCCAGAAACCTGGAACTATTTTTTAAAAAAGAGACCCAGGCTTTGCAAAAAGCAACCAATGGTAATTTTGATACCAGGGTCCCTGTTGCCAGTAACGATGAATTTGGTATCATGGCAAAATATACCAATGCCATGATTCTGGGATTGAAAAAAAGAACCGATGAATTACAGCAAACGCAAGATGTAACTATTCGTGCACTGGCATCTCTGGCTGAAACCCGGGACAATGAAACAGGAAACCATATTCTAAGGACACAAAGGTATATGCGCGAACTGGCTGAACATCTGAAGGATAAAGAGGGCTTTAAGGATTTTCTTGATGATGTATCCATTGAACTTTTATATAAATCGGCACCTTTGCATGATATCGGAAAAGTCGGTATTCCTGATCACATTCTACTAAAACCAGGTAAATTAACAGTGGAGGAATTCAAAATAATGAAGACTCATGCTGAGTTAGGAAGCAAGGCTTTGAGAGTAGCAGAAAAAGAATTGGGCAAAAACTCATTTCTAAAGTTTGCCAGGGAAATCGCAATTACCCATCATGAAAAATGGGATGGATCCGGCTATCCTAATCAACTTAGTGGAGAAAGTATTCCCTTATCAGGCCGGTTGATGGCAGTGGCTGATGTTTATGATGCTTTAATCAGTAAACGTGTATATAAACCGGGTTTTACCCATGATAAAGCCTGTAAAATCATCTATGAAGGTTCAGGGACACATTTTGATCCCAAAATCGTTGAAGCCTTTAAACAAATCGAATCGAAACTGAAAGAAATCGCTTCCCATTTCAAAGATAAATAATCAATTATTGATCAGAAGACCCAGGAATTCAGACTTAATAAATTTCAAAAAATAAGCTATAGCAATACATACAAATCGGGATCGATATTATCGCACACAAGAAACTAGAAACCAAAAACTGGTTCGTCAGAGCCACATTTCCTTTTGCCCTCCCGACAAAAACAGGAACGGCACTCAATGGTGGAACAACACTTTGCAAAAAGATCAGTATGGATACATTTTTAGGGGGCTGCACCAATACCAGGAAACCAAGTGTAACCATCGGAAAAATCAAATTTTTAACAAACACAAATCGAATCATTGATTTCCAGGCAATACCGCCTCGACGCTGAAAATCGACATAAACGTTCCCTCCAAGTGTTATCATAATTAAAGGTAAAGCTGTTAACCCAACAATATTTACCACCGTTATTACAAAATCCGGAATTATCCGATCAACTTTTGTCAACTTCAAAATCACAGCCATTAAAGTGGCCAATAGAACAGAATTCAAAATCTTTGATTCTGCTAAAGAAAATTTTCTTTTTGGCTGATTTTTCCTAAAAAAATACGAGTATCCATTAAATACTAATATCGGGAAAAAGATTGTAAATATAAACAATTCTACTAATAGTGGTGAGTTTTTTCCAAAAATAATGGGAATAATCCCCATTGGGAAAAAAGTAGCGTTGGGAAACAGTAAACTAATGCCGGCTTCACCTTTGTTTTTACTATCAACGAAGAACATTCCGACCAGGCTCAATACCAAAAAAAGTGATATCATCGCAAACCACCAGAGGGGAAGATGCCACCAATCAATATCTGTCTGGGGATTAAATTTCAAAATGATATTGCTAAAGATCATACAGGGGAGGGAAACTTCCAAAACAAGCGGTGTCAGTACTTTCAATACATCCAATGGTACAGTTTTTCTAGCTAAAATCCAAAACCCAACTAACCCGATCCCCATTAATATCGCCACGGATTGAAATGTAGCCGCAAAAATCTCCATTAAAACCTTTTTTAGGATTAAGAATATTAATTGTTCATAAAACAGCAATTACTATAGTCACTTCAATAATGTAAAGGACTTATCTATCGTAAAATCCGGCCATTGACTATTTTATTATTCTTCTTTTTCCAATTATATGAAACACATCTTCCTTTTTTCGACTTCGCTCAGTGGCTGAGGTTACTATGGATTAAAACACAGGTTTTCTGTAAGTTGTCTTTTTTAATATATCATCCGAAATAAATAAGCTATTTAGCGGGTTGTAAACTGGTGCGGTTACAAATGAAGGACAGGTATTAATTAGTTGGCTGAAAGTTCCAGGAATAAATTAGAAGCCGGGGGGTAATTATTAATGAATGATCACCCCCCTAATTTTATTTTCCTGCAAACAGTTTTAAGAAATCACCATAACCTTTGTTTTTTAATTCATTTTTAGGAATAAATCGCA
>Ga0257125_1003540_pt1 | contig 10981 bp, 7 predicted proteins | sample SI106_200metaG_FD_190183 | JGI IMG/M metagenome (GOLD analysis project Ga0257125, IMG submission 190183) | Marine microbial communities from Saanich Inlet, British Columbia, Canada - SI106_200 | ecosystem: Environmental > Aquatic > Marine > Inlet | place: Canada: British Columbia | collected...
AACAAACAAATCGCTTAAAAAATCGTGTCAAAGAGATCGTTTCTGGTCATAACGTTGAACCATTAGACTTATCCAAAGATAAAAAAATCACCCAATATCTTGAGTCCATATCTTCCTTTTGATTTGCTGTGGTAGGGACGTAGTTGCGATATTGCGATTCCACAAAAAGTCGAATCGTTTCACAGAAAGTCGAATCGCAACATCGCAACTGTGTCTAAAAAACCGACAGAACCATATTTAACTGTATTTGTTGGATTTAATTTTCTCAACTTTTTTCTTTACAGGAACATTATAGAATGTCCCTCGAATTTCACATTCTAACAGGTGATTAATGGAAAAGGAGGCGTCATGAAAAATCGTCGAAAAGGAATTATTGTGCTGGCACTTTGTGTACTGTCGGGTTTGCTGCTGTTGGTCGTTGGCTGTTCCCAGTCAAGAGGGAAAGCGAGTTGGTCAAAGGTGGGCCGTTATGAGAACAAAAGGATCGGCTTCTCCATTGAATATGATGCGGAAAAATTATCCCAGAGTGTGCCGCCTGCTGGTCCCTTTATCTTCATGAGGCGGTCGAGTGAGCAATACCCCATGATGGCTATCAGCACTGGTCCCTATCCGCAGGGAACAGCGTTGAAGGCCACCTCCGGGTTGATAACCGGGTCGTTTCCGATGTTGATACCGGGGAGCCGAGTATTTGGCGTTGACAATCAAAAGATGATTAAACTCTCGGATCAAACGGAAGTCAATTATTTTGAGGTAAAATGGAATGATTCAAGTATCGACCTGGCTACCGCTTTTGTAGTTGCTCAAAAGGATGATCTCATGATCACTGTGAGTGTCTCTGACAAGGTAAAGAACTCTGTGGAAGACCTGGCAGCCATAGTGAAAACGCTGAAATTTGACATCAAAGTGGATATGGAGGCCTTGAAATCAGTGGGCTTCGGTAAAAATGGCCAATTTGAACGCACCGGTTCGCCGGCTTTTACGCTTCAGTATCCAAAGAATTTCAGGAATTTACCATTGCAGGGCGAGCAGATTTTTAGAGCTGGTGTGCCGCAAGGATCTCCGTCAATATCGCTCGCAATTCTACCGTTAAGATCCGGTGGGGATATCAAAGAGCAATTGAGGGTGCAGGCAGCCGGCTACGCCAATTTATTGGGAGCAATTGGTAGCGACATCAAAATAATCTCAAATAAAGCAATAGACAATTATCATGAATTTCCAGCCAGTCAATTCGAGATCGTTTGGAAATACCAGGGGCGAATCTCAGTTTCCACCGTTAGTCATGTAATCGCCAAGGAGAATCAGATTATTCAACTTGTGGGACACACTGTCTATGATACAGGTGAACTATTGGATATTTTCAAAGCCATCAACCTCAATCCCTGATTTTGGCTAAGGGATCGTTAAAAAATAACTTCACATAATCTATTTGCAAAAGTCCCAAAAGCACTGGACATTTTGCAAACAGAATGTGACAGCAACGTGTTTCCTTTTCATTAATGGGAAACACTTGACTAATTTTTTAGCCGACCCTAAGTCCCAAATGAAGTAAAAGGATGGGAGGAGGACATACGGAACCCATTGAATAATATCGAGTATGGGGAGGAATTATGAACGGGTATGCTGGAAAAATATTGAGAATCAACCTGACCGACCGCAAGTTTACGACTATACCCACCAGTAAATACGAGCACTGGATTGGTGGTCATGGCATGGGATCAGCCATTTTTTTCGATCTGGTTAAAGATAAAAAGATAGACGGTTTTGATCCCGCCAATGTACTGACCTTGATGACATCTCCGCTGAGCGGGACCTTGACCCCGGGGGCAGCCGGCAGGACGGAATTGCAGGGAATTGGAGTTCAATCGGTTCCCATTGGCTGGTTTACCCGCAGTAATTTTGGCGGTCGGTTTTCAACCCTGATGAAGAGTGCCGGTTGGGATGGCATCGTCATTGAGGGTAAAGCGGACCAGCCGGTCTGGCTGGATGTCAGAAATAGCGAAGTGAACATCAGGAACTGCGACTCATTGTCCTTATGGGGGACGGATACCTGGGAATGCCAGCAACGGATTTGGAAATATGTGGCGGGAGACAGGGTCTATGGTGACTGGGTGGAGCCGGTGGGGACAGAGGGGGGGCAAACCACCCAGAGACCTGCCGTTCTGGCCATTGGACCGGCCGGAGAAAACCTGAGCAGGATGGCCTGCCTGATACACGATGCGGGCAATGGATCGGGCCAGGGCGGTTTTGGGGCGGTGTGTGGTTCAAAGTTGTTGAAGGCCGTCAGCGTTATTGGAACCGGCAGTGTCCAGATCAATGATCCAAAAGCGTTAATGCAGGCGCGATTATGGCAGCAGAAAAACTATGCGTTCGACCTGGATAATTATAAGAACACTTACGACGCACTCGGATTCGACAGCCCTCCCAGGCCGGGGACGTCATACAGACAGGGAAAACCGCGCACGGGTCTGAGACCGCAGGCCTGCGTTGGTTGTCATTCCGGCTGTCGGGGAAGATACGAAGACGGACTGGGCAACGAGGCCACCTGTTTCAACTCCCTCGTCTACGGCAATGCCAGGTCACTCGATATCCAACGTCAAACCAGCGATTTGCTGAACAGATACGGTATAAATGCAGCAGAAATGTTTCATGGAGAGACTTACCTCAGGGAACTCAACCAGTATGGTATTTTGGGACCGGGCAAGGAGATCGATTGTCCTCTGAATTTCAAATATTACGGCCGCTTTGAATATATCGAGCAGTTGGTGAAGGCGATCGCCTATCGAAACGACGGTTTGGGAAATCCGCACCCATTTGGCGACGTTTTGGCCGAGGGGTTTGTGAGGGCGGCCGAAAAATGGGGACGCCTGAAGGGTGAAGATGGGGACTTTAAAACCGGGCGCTTAATGTTTCCCTACTGGGGACTGCCCCTGCATAAAGAACCCAGGTCACAGCTTGACTGGGCCTATGGCACCATTCTGAGCGACAGGGATATCAACGAACACGACTTCGATAAATTAAGATCCAATCCTACCTACGCGAAACTATATGGCTTTAGCCCATATGCTTCAGCAGAAGAGGTGGTCAAAATCTACACAGACAAGATGGAGCCGTTTCAGGGAGACATGCAGATGCTGGATTTCAGCACCGAGAACATGTATTCTGAACATATCGCCAAACTTGTAAGCTGGCATCGGTATTATACGCGGTTCTGGAAGCAATCGGCCCTGTTCTGCGACTGGCATTGGCCAGATTTTCTCAACCTGTATAGTCCCAACAAGGTTGGATCAACAGGGGAAGCCGAGCCTAAATTCCTGAATGCGGTGACCGGCAAGAATTTCACCTTCCTCGACGGCATTGAATTGGGAAAGAAGATATGGAACCTGGATCATGCCATCTGGACTCTCCAGGGCAGGCACCGTGATATGGTGCGGTTTGCCGACTACTTATACACTAAGCCCAGCGCTCCCTTTGGCGGACTTAATGAACATATGCCCGGTCTGGAAAACGGAAAATGGAAATATGTAAATACCATGTCCCGACATTTTGAGAGTGATAAATTTGAAGAATTCAAGACCCGTTTTTATACGCTGCAAGGTTGGGAGACCAGCACCGGATATCCCCTGGAAAGCACCCTGAAATCCCAGGGTTTGGATTATGTGGCCGATGAACTCAAAGAAAACGCCACCCTTGGCCGTGGTTAGGGGGGAATTCGCCTTTAGTTCATTGAGCTGACCACAAAAGGGCTTTATTAAGTGTGGAAGAGTAGATCATGGGGTTAAAAATTCCAAAATGGAGTAAAAAGCCATGAGTAACCCAAAAGATGTCAACCGCCGGTATTTTTTAAGAATTGCCGGAACCATCGCCGTTGGGGTAAGCGTCACAGGTTGTGTAGGGGCAAACGGAACCGTCCCGCAGATCGTCAAATTGGCGGACGGCAGTACAGCTATCCCCGTTTCCGGCGGTTATCTGCTGGTCGATATAAAAAAATGCCAGGGATGCGTGTCTTGTATGCTGGCTTGCTCTCTGGTCAACGAAGGGGTGGAAAATCTATCCCTCTCCAGGATACAGGTCATTCAAAATTCATTCGAGAAATGGCCGGACGATCTCACCATCGAACAATGCCGGCAATGCGTCGATCCGGCCTGCGTTAAAGCCTGCCCGGAAAAGGCCTTAATGGTCGACTCCCGCTTCGGCAACGTCAGGAAGGTGGACACGGAGAAATGTATCGGTTGCGGGCAGTGTGTCGATGAGTGTCCTAACACCCCCAGCAATCCGATGCTTGTCAAAGACGAAGCTTATGAGGGAGAAGACAAGGCCCGCAAATGCGAACTGTGTGCTGATGCCCCTTATCATTGGGACCCCGCAGGAGGAGGCCCCAAAGGAAAACAGGCTTGTGTGGAAATCTGTCCGGTCAAGGCGATTCAGTTTACAAGCAAAGTCCCTGCACAAAAGGGAGAGTCGGGATACAAGGTCAACCTGAGAGGCCATGAATGGCGTGCCCTGGGATATCCAACCTCTTAATTGAGCCTGTCTCTCCTCGAAGCGGATTTTTAATTAACAACGGTATTGCTGTTTGTTTCAAGGACCGCTTGAGAACAGTTGGTTTCTCTGGTAAAGAACACCAGGAGAAAAGAAATGAAGACCCAGCCAGCCATCAAGCCGAATCCGGACTGGTAAGCATCAAGATCATACACTTTAATACCTGCCACGATTTTGCCATCCCAATTCCAATCTAACAGCAACCCGACGCCAGGTTGTTGCAACATGGGACCGGCCATAACCCCCATATTTGCAGCTCCGGAGACTGTTCCAGCCAAGCGGGGGGGGACTGATTCCTTGACAAAGGCGAAGCCTATGATCATGCTGCCGGACATGAATCCTGCCGTAATTAAACAGATGACCAGGAGGGTGTTTGGCATTTCCGGAAATACAAACAGAAATATCCAGCAGGCCGCTGCAATTCCACTCCCCAGGATATAAAGGGGCTTCCGTCGTCCAATACGATCGGACAGACCCCCAAAGACAGGGCCCGCGATGGCCCAGGCAATCAGGATCGCCGAGCAGACAGCGGCAGCATCACCCTTCGTGAACCCATGATGAGTGGTTAAAAATGGTACGCCCCATAGTCCGGAAAAAGTGAGGACGCAACCGACCATACCGCTGGGAACAATGGCCAGAAGCCATGTGTTCCGATATTTGAAGATGTTTGCCAATCCGATAAACGCATTGCGCCAGGGGCGCTCATCTATGGTTGTTTCATCTTGCACATAGCTGGTATAGCCTTTTTGGACTGGAGAATCCCGGACGATCAACCAGATTCCCAGTGCGACCAAAAAGGGGAAAACGGCAGAGGCTGAAATGATAGATCTCCATCCAAAGGCTTCTACCAAAGCGTGAAGGGGGACACCCGCAAAGACAGCGCCTAAAATTCCGACAAGTAAGGCGATACCTGAGGCAAATGCGAATTGACTGGGTTTAAACCAGTAGTTGGCCAGCTTTAACATTCCCACATACGCCACCGCAACGGACCCCCCGATTAAAAGACGTCCAAAACCGGCAAATGCAGCATTGCCGGCAAACGCAAATATCACTGTCCCAATTCCTGAAACGAAAGCTCCCGCTGTCAATAAGCGGCGAGGGCCTAAAATATCGGACAGGATTCCCGTTGGAATTTGCATGGCAACGTAGGCGTAGAAATAAAAGGCTGAGAGATTGCCAAGAGAAGCGGCATTCAACGCAAAATCCCGACTTAACTCTGCAGTCATTACACCGGGTGCCACTCGCTGAAAAAAACCGAACAGATAAAGAGCTGCTCCCAGGCCCCAAATAGTCCAGGCTAACGTGAGTGGTGGATAGTTAGTTTTATTCATATGCAAAACTGTAGAGGTCTGACTCATTTGTTGAAGTTTTCCCGGTTTTGGTGTCGCCCGGGTTACTGAAATTGTTGCATTTTCTTGAGGGGGAAAAATAGCGACTTCTCAAAATTCCATCATTACATAATATCAAGGAATTATTAATATGTCGATTCCAATACCCAACCTCTCCCTGAAGCCATCTCCGGCTGAAAAAGAGACAATTTATGAGTCAGGGTATTTGATTTTCTCCTGTACATCGCTTTCTTAACCGGATAAAATCGAGTCGATTTTAAGAAAACCTTGTAATTCAATATGTTCGTGTCAACTCAGTTGGGGTTAAAACCAATTTCAGGTACGTTCCCCCTATCTGACAATCGGGAGGTTACAAATGGCAAGTATCACAAAATGCGGGTTAATTGGAGATGCGCTTATCGAAGCTGTCAGAACTCATGCAGACAGTGTTGGATTTGTGTACCAGGGAAAAGAGGTCTCGTTTCAGGAAATGGATGTCACTTCAGATCGCGTTGCCTGGGGGTTGTTGAATCTTGGGTTTAAGCCTGGAGATCGTCTTGGCATTATCGGGCTTAATCAATTGGAATGGTTGTACACCTATTTTGCTGCGGTTAAAATTGGCCTGGTCATTGTCGGGCTGAATGTCAGGTACCGCGATCAGGAACTGGATTATATGTTAAACCAGAGTGACGCCCTTGGTATTGTGACCCTGACGAACTTTGCCGATATGGACTATGTTTCATTTTTTGATGGTTTCAGAGATAAAATTCCGTCCGTCAGGAACTATATTTTCATTGGAGGTGAAGGATTTCCGGGGAGTACATCCTTTGACAGCCTGTTGAATACTGAAGTTGACCAGGCCGCTTTGAACAAGATTAAGGCTGCTGTTGGACCGGAAGATCTGGATATGATTATTTACACCTCCGGTACAACTGGCAAACCAAAAGGAGCAGGCCTGTCCCATGCCAGCCATCTGGCCTCAGCTTCGGCCCAGGCAGAGCACTGTCAGATTTCTGATAAAGATACCATGTTAGCCGTTCTTCCGTTTAATCATGTCGGCGGAATCACCTGCACCGTACTGGCCAGCCTGCTCGGGAAGGTAAAGATCGTCTTGATTCCATTTGTTGACCTTGAGATGATCATTGAACAGGCCAAGATTCATAAACCGACATTTTTCGGCGGTGTCCCTACGCTGTTCACCTTGTTGTTCATGAGTGAAAATTTCACCTCATGGGATACAAGCGCCATTCGAATCGTCGCAGCAGGTGGTTCCAACGTGGAACCGGGACTTTTAAGCCAGATTAAAGAGGCTTATCCCAATGCCACCCTGATGAACCTCTACGGTCTGAGTGAGTCTTCCGGAGCAGTGGTGATGAGTCCCTGGGACAGCCCAGCTGAAAAAACGATCAAAACAATTGGAAAACCCCTGGGAACCTTTCAAGCAAAAATCGTGGATAAAGATAACAAAGAGATGCACGTTGGAGAGACCGGTGAACTTTGCTTTAAAGCGGCCGCTGTTTGCCAGGGATATTTTAGAATGCCGGAGGAAACCAGAGAAGCGTTTGATGATGATGGCTGGCTGCATACCGGGGATATGGGATTTATTGATGATGAGGGGTACATCACCTTGATGGGACGAAAAAAAGAGATGTATCTGCAAGGGGGATTCAATGTGTATCCTGTGGAGGTCGAAAATCTGCTGACAAAGCACCCCAAAGTTCAGATGGCCGCAGGCATTGGTGTTTCTGATCCTGTTCTGGGCGAAGTCGGGCGATATTACATCGTTGCGGTACCTGGAGCAGAACTGTCAGATGAGGAGATTAAATCCTATTGTGCCGAGCATCTGGCCGACTACAAGGTGCCAAGGCAGGTCGTATTTAAAGATACCCTGCCCCTGACACCGGTGGGAAAAATAATGAAGTCCAAGATAAAAGAGGATTTTATCAACACAGGCGAATAACTTGCGGAAGGGGGCTTTCTGAAGCTCATCGAAATCACATACATGTCTCGCCCCCCTTGGCTCAGTAGAGGTGGTGAATAGTTACTATTATTTTAAAAACTGCTTGTAAAAGGAGAATTGTCTGTGATAGGGATGAAATCACTCGAAATTTTAATAAAAATAGGGGTATCAGGATTTATCTGTCAAGGCTCCGGTGTATCATTGTCCAGCACTGTTGCAAGGAATGACGATGGCTGAAAAGTTTGATTTATTGATTAAGGGAGCAAAGATTGTTGATGGCACCGGAAATCCCCACTACAAATCCGATGTCGGGATAATCAAGGGACGGATTGCCCGGATTGAACAGAAAATCAGCAGCGATGCGGCAAAAGCAGAGATTCAGGCGGACAACCAGATCTTATGTCCGGGTTTTCTTGATACACACACCCACGACGATTTATACCTGCTGGCCAGGCCGACCTGTGACGACAAAGTTCTGCAGGGGGTGACTACGGTTGTAACAGGAAACTGCGGTTTATCGATCGCACCGATCTCAGAGGAGCATGAGACTGAACTCAAGATGTTTTTTGGTATTGCCGGGGCGAAATATGTGAAAGAGGATCAACTTAATCTCCACTCTTTTGATGACTATCTGGATAAACTTGAAGGCGCCAGGTTGGGGATCAATGCCATATCGCTGGTCGGCCATATCGCCATCCGCATTGCAGTGATGGGACTGGAAAACCGGGCCCCGTCTGCGGTTGAAATGGACAAAATGAGGGAGCTGGTGGCGGAATCCATGAAAAGTGGCGCCTGTGGTCTATCCAGCGGATTGATCTATGCCCCGGGGAACTTTGCCGAAACAGCGGAAATCACGGAATTGGCAAAAGTTGCTGCCCGGTATAATGGGATCTACACGACCCATCTACGCAGTGAAGGGGATGCGATCTTCCCGGCCCTGGCAGAAGCTTTTGAAATTGGGAAGAACGCTGACATTCCAGTCCATGTCTCCCACCACAAGGTGACCGGCAAACAGAACTGGGGACAAAGTGTGGAGACGCTTAAGGCAATCAATATTGCACGGGACAGCGGCCTGACCGTCACTTGTGATCAATATCCCTACCTGGCCGGCAGCACGATGCTGAGTGCTGCTCTTCCCCCTGGTGCTCTGGCAGAGGGAGACCGGCTTTATGCAGAGCTTTTAAAGGATCCAGCTTACAGAGCCAATCTGGTTGAAACCATTGAAACCAAGGCCGAAAAGGGGTGGGAGAACCTGGTCAAAGGGGCTGGTTTTAAAGGGATCGTTATCTCCATTGCTCCCCAGCACCCAGCCTATATCGGCAAATCGATTGCTGGGATCGCTGAAATGGAGCATAAAAACCCTTATGATGTGTTTTTCGACCTACTGATGATCGAAAAACACAATGTTGTCGTCGTCCTTTTTATGATGGAAGAGGACGATATTGTGCGTATTATGAAGGCCCCTGCCACCATGATCGGTTCTGACGGTATTCCGGGTTTTGGGGTGGAAAAAGTACATCCCCGCCAGACCGGTACGTTTCCAAGGGTACTGGGCCGTTATGTGAGAGAAAAAGAAGTTATCTCGCTGGAGGAGGCGATCAGAAAAATGACCTCTTTTCCAGCTCAGACGTTCGGATTGAAACGAAAAGGCGTTTTAAAGGAAGGGTTTGATGCGGATTTGGTCCTCTTTAATCCGGAAACCATTCTTGATCTTGCCACTTATGAGGATCCGAATCAGGCGCCTGCAGGCATCAGCCATGTTCTGGTAAATGGAGAAGTGGCTGCTGAAAACGGGCGCATTACCGGAGCTACTTCCGGTACAGTTATGAGACACGGCATCAACACTTGATTGAAGGGTTTGAAATTCCAGAAATCATTCCCTGACTCAGGCTGTTTGACCGACTCTTAGATGATTTTTTCAATAACCCTATCATATTGAGGATAACATGAACAAGAAAATGCTATTTAAGTCATTTCTGACATTGATCATGATCATCTCTTTTGCCGGGATGTCGTTTGCGGCACCGAAGGTGATTAAGATTGCCCATATGGGAAAGGCGGATCCTTTTGCCGACGCCGTTCACGCATCTGCTGTGGCTTTTAAATATTTGATGGAACGGCGAACCAGCGGCCGCTATGAGGTTAAAATATATCCCCAAGGTTCGTTGGGTAAACAGTCTGATGTCATCGCCGCTTTAAAAAACAATGTCATCCAGGTGAACATCGCGGCTTCCATTGGATTTTTCAGGGTCTTCCCGCCCGCCTCCATTTTCTTCACACCCTATATTTTCAAGAACGAATCGGTTGCCATGGAAGTGATTAACGGTCCGTATGGACAGAAACTGCTGGGCGCATTTTCAGAGAAGACCGGGTTCAAAGGACTGGCCTTTGCCGGGGCCTATACCTGGATGGCTATCACCAACAACAAGAGACCTATCCGGACCCTTGATGACATAAAAGGCTTAAAATTCCGTGTGATGGATCCTCTGGGAGCGGCCATGTTCAAATCTTTCGGAGCTACTGCTTCCCCCATTGCTTTTGCCGAGACGTATACGTCGATGCAGACCGGAGTTGTTGACGGGCAGACCAATCCGGCCTTTATTGTTGCCAATTTCAAGTTCAATGAGGTCCAGAAATATATGACCCTGGCCAACTCCCAGTGGGGGTATCAAATGATGATGGCCAACCAGCAGTGGTTTAATTCACTCTCAGCTGATGATAAAATCGCTCTGCGCGATTCTGTTAATGGCGCCATAGATGCGATGAAGGGCTTAACCCTGATTCAGGAAATCAGCTTTCTGGAAAAACTGGAAAAATCGGGCATGGAGATTACAACCCTGGGCGCAGCCGAGATGGCAAAATTCGCGTCAGTTGCCAGACCGGCTTGCCTGCAGTGGGTCAGCAAAGTGATGGGCAAGCAATGGGCAGATGAGATGCTGGCTGCCATCGCCGATGCTGAGAAAAAACTGGGTTATAAATAGTGATGTCTGAAACAGAGCCAAACAACAAGGCAGGCGAGCAGCAGACCGGCATGATATCCGTGCTGGACAGAACGGGATTCATCATTGAGGCGGTTTCCGGCGCTTTTTGTGTGGCGTTGATCGCCTTAATGACAATCGTCGTCCTGATCGGCGTGTATTTTCGTTACATAGTC
>Ga0257125_1003543_pt1 | contig 10976 bp, 9 predicted proteins | sample SI106_200metaG_FD_190183 | JGI IMG/M metagenome (GOLD analysis project Ga0257125, IMG submission 190183) | Marine microbial communities from Saanich Inlet, British Columbia, Canada - SI106_200 | ecosystem: Environmental > Aquatic > Marine > Inlet | place: Canada: British Columbia | collected...
AAGATTAAACCGTCTGATCCTCAGGAGATTAACGATTTGATCCATGGCGCAGCTGCTGTTGAAAAATGGGTCCTGGAAGATATTGAGAAGTATAAACAGGATTGAGATGGCCAATCAGGACTACCATTTTACAGAAATCATCACACTGGATGCCTGTTCTTCCTGCTCCTTGTGCGCCGACGTTTGCCCGGCGGTTTTGGCCACCGGAGATGGAAAGTTGTCCGGTTTTTACCGTCTGCACCTGCTGAAAAAACTCCAGCGATCCAGATCCGGCTGGTTGGCAAAGCTGTTTAAAAAATACCGCATGACAGATGAGGAGCTGGCGCAATTTGGAGAGACAGTATTCAAGTGCACACTGTGCGGCAACTGCCAGGAGGTCTGTCCGTTAGGGATCCGCCTGACAGATATCTGGGTCTCTTTGCGGCAGGATCTGGTCCATTCGTCTGCCTATCCCAGGAAAGTGGATATGATCGGCGAGAATATCTCAGGGAGTCACAACGTTTTTGACGAAGACAATGAGGAGCGGGCCGACTGGGTCGACGACATGCAGGATGCACCTGATGACGGATTTATCAAAGACCGGGCAGAGGTTGTCTATTTTACCGGCTGTGTATCCGCCTACTTCCCCATGGCCCAGCAGATCCCCATCGCCCTGGCACGGGTTTTTCAGGCGGCCGGAGTGGATTTTACCCTCCTGGGCGAGGATGAGTGGTGCTGTGGTTTTCCGCTGCTCGGTGCCGGCCTCAGAGAAATGAGCCAGGAGGTCATCGACCACAATGTCGCGGTTATTAAGGCAAAAGGGGCAAAAACCATCGTTTTTGCCTGCCCCTCCTGCCTTCAGATGTGGCGCGAGTACTATCCACCCGAATTTAGACTTACCCATTTCACCGAATACGTTTTTGATCTGGTCAGAGCCGGCAGGGTTCCTTTGCAGGAACTTCCCTTGACCGTAACCTATCACGATCCCTGCGACCTGGGACGAGGCGCCAGGGTATACGAAAAACCCAGACAGGTGATTCGCTCTTTGCCCGGCGTTAAGCTGGTTGAGATGACCCGCAACCGGGAAAAGTGTGCCTGCTGCGGGGGTGGCGGGAACCTGGAGATGATCGATAAAGATCTCTCAGCCGCCATTGCGAAAGAGAAAGTCGAAGAGGCGCTGGCTACAGGTGCGGAGGCCATCGTGACGGCGTGCCAGCAATGTGTCCGCACCATGAACACTTACGTCAAAAGAAACAAGATCCAATTGGAAGTTCTGGACATCACACAGCTGATTGAACGGGCTCTGGTTGAGACAGAAGAATAACCTGGAACACAAAATGACATTCGCTCCTCGGAGCCGGCCCGTGCGCGGGATGAAGCCCAGGCATCATCCCACACACTCAAAACATTGATTTTTTTTTCACGCAATCGGAACTAAAGACAAATTATGGATCTATACAACTTAGGTAAGGTTTCCTGGCAGGAGTCTCAACTTCTCTATCACGCGCTGGCATATTCAGGCAGCGATGCGCTTGTGCTGCTTTCACCTTCCACACCTTACGTTTGCATCGGCTTTCACCAGGATGCAGAAGCGGAGGTTGATCTCGACTTCTGCCAATCAAATAACATTCCGGTCTTCAAACGGGAAGTGGGGGGTGGCGCTGTCTATCTGGACGGAAACCAGTTTTTTTTCCAGTTGATCATGAAACAAGACAACCCCTTGATTCCACCAAACAAAGAGGTTTTTTACCAGAAATTTTTGCAGCCGGTGATCGACACCTATCATCAGATTGGGATTCCGGTTGAGTTCAAACCGGTCAATGATGTCCTGGCCGGAACCCGCAAAATATCCGGGACAGGTGTGGGTGAGATTGGAGAGAGCGTCGTCTTTGTAGGTAACTTGATTCTGGATTTCAACTTCGAAATGATGTCCAGAGTCCTGAAGGTCCCGGATGAGAAATTCAGGGACAAGGTTCATAAAACCTTAGAGGAAAACCTGACAACAATCCGCCGGGAACTGGACCTGACTGAAGCTTCCAAGTGGAATGAGACGAATTTAAACGAGATACTGAAGTCACAGTTCCAAAAACTGCTGGGGGAATTTCAAGAAAAACAGATTGATGACAGCTTGCGCTCAAAGATGGATGAAATCTCATCAACCATGCTGGGTCCCGACTGGCTTCATCAGCATGGGAGAAAACAGAGCGGTCGGCAGGTCAAAATCCAAACCGGAGTCAATATTGTTCAGAAAATGCACAAGGCTGTGGGTGGATTGATCAAGGCCACCTATGAACTAAGGGATGAGATGCTCTTTGATGTGGCTCTGTCTGGCGATTTTTTCTGCTACCCATCCAACGCTGTCGATACCCTGGAATCGAAGCTGGAAGGGATCAAGGTCTCTGATCTGCAAAAAACCCTTGACCATTTTTATAGCGATCAAAACGTGGACACCGCCGGAATCACTGTTTCCGATTGGATGATGGTGTTGCATAATTAAATTGACACCTACAGGATTCAGCAACGCTCATTTCGTGTTACCATACTATTTGCCTTCCCGGATTGAGTCCGGGGAGGCAGCAGAAAACTCACAGCAAGCTGGGTAATTCAAGCAGCCTTATGAAAACAGTCCATATTCCCGAGATAAAGGTCATACCCTACCAGGTCAATTCAGCTGAAATCAATATGGCCACGGACCGTCACCTGCTGGCCATGCCTGGCACGATTTTAAGACTATACGGCTGGGAACATCCAACCTTGTCATTTGGCCGAATTAACAAAGGGTTGGATGAAATAGATCTGGATTATTGCAGGGATGAGGGGATTCGCATGGTTAACCGCATCTCAGGCGGAAAAACGGTTTTCCATCATCATGAACTGACATATGCTTTTATTTCAGATTCGGAACTATTCCCTGATTCCGTTATAGATACCTATCGAGTTATCAGTCAGATTCTCTTGAACAGCTTTCGCCGGTTCAACCTGGACACAGAAATGAGTGCTGAAAAGAAAAACAGATCAGACTCCTCGATCTGTTTCAGGGAAGCCTCCGCTTTTGAGCTGACTGTCAATTCACGAAAACTGGTCGGTAGTGCTCAATATCGAAAACGAAAGCGGTTTTTCCAACACGGTTCGATTCTGTTGGATATTGACTGGCCGGTCTGGAAACGAATCTGGAAACTGCCGCAGGACTCAACCGAGCTGGAAGGTCGAATGACGAGTTTTTACCGAGAGTTGAACGAAATCCCGAAAGTGACCGATCTGGCGAGTACTATTATCGATGAGTTCAGTGCCTTTTTTAAATCGACTGCCGTTGAGCTGTCTCTGAATCAACAAGCACAAGAGGAGATCAACACATTAAGCAACGAATATGTCTGGAAAGATGATCACATCAGGTAACCCTGCCCTTGCCTTTTCCTTAGATTTTTTGTAGCTATTCACTACACTGCCTGAGCCGGGGGTTCAGGCGAGATGGCAGGCGACCCAATGGTTGGGAAGGATTTCCTGCAGAACGGGATCTTCTTCAACACAGCGAGCTTCCGCAAGCGGACAGCGACTGTGAAAGTGGCAACCTGCAGGTGGATTTATGGGACTGGGGACGTCTCCTTTGAGCGGAGCTGACGAACCTTTAAGCTTGGGGTCCGTGGTGGGGACGGCTGCCAGCAATGCTTTGGTATAGGGATGCTTGACATTCATAAATAGTGAACGACGATCGGTCTTTTCCACTATTTTGCCTAAATACATAACGGCAATATCATCACAGATGTGTTGAACCACCGCCATATCATGAGAGATAAAGAGATAGGTCAGGTTGAATTCGCGTTGCAGTCGCACCAGCAGATTAAGAATTTGAGACTGAATCGCCACATCCAGGGCAGAAACAGGCTCATCGCAGACAATGAAATCGGGATTCGGGGCCAAAGCCCTGGCAACACAGATGCGTTGCCGTTGACCGCCTGAAAACTGGTGGGGATACAGATTTCTTTGTTCAGGGCGTAATCCCACCAATTTCAATAGTTCCTCAACCCTTTCATTCTGCTCCTGCGGCGTTCCGATATTCAGGATTTTCAGTGGCGATCTTATTATTTCTCCAGCTGTTGCACGAGGGTTCATAGATGAGTAAGGATCCTGAAAAATGATCTGCATGTTGCGGCGATAAAGGCGTAGTTCTTCTTGATTCAGCTGGCAGACATCGGTTCCTTTCAGTATCACTGAGCCGGATGTCGGCTCAACCAGACGCAGCACAGAAAGAGCGGTGGTTGATTTACCACAACCACTTTCTCCGACCAGGCCAAAAGTCCTTCCCTGTTCTATTTCAAAACTCACACCATCTACCGCATACACCGTTGGCTGCTTTGCAAACAGATGAGGCCGGGCCAGTTTGAAATGGGTGCGCAGATTCTCAACTTTCAATGACGGCTGGGAATTCATGTGTCCTCCTCTATGTGCCAGCAGTAGGCGTAGTGGCTCTTCCCAACCTGTACTTCCGGTGGTGTTTTTTCATAGCATTGATCAGTGACATAGTCACAGCGCGGAGCGAAAGAACAACCGCTGCCCAATTGTGCCATATTGGGGACAACACCCGGGATCTCGTTAAGTTCCACGCGCTCGGTCCCGGGGTCTTTTTTCAGAAAAGGAACGCAGTTAATGAGGCCTTTGGTGTAGGGATGGCGTGAATTATCGATAATATCCCGCACCAGGCCCTCTTCCACTTTGCGACCGGCATACATCACCACTACCCTGTCCGCAAATTCAGCAATGACGCTCATATCGTGGGTAATCAGGATCACCGAGGTTTTCATCTCCCGCTGAATCTGCCTGAGCAGATCAAAAATCTGGGCCTGAATCGTAACATCCAGAGCGGTCGTTGGCTCGTCAGCGATCAGCACGCTGGGTTGACAGGAAAGTGCCATGGCGATCATGACCCGTTGGCGCATACCGCCGGATAGTTCATGTGGATATTGATGGATCCTGAGTTCCGGAACGGGAATCCCGACTGCATCCAGCATCTGTATCGTTTTCTCTTTTGCCTCGGCACGTGTTGTCTCCTGATGCCGTCGGATGTTTTCCGATACCTGAGAACCGATGGTGAAAACCGGATTCAGGGATGTCATAGGCTCCTGAAAAATCATGGATATCTCGTTACCCCTGATATCCTGCATCTGGGCCTCCTTCAACTGCAAAAGGTCGATGTCGTTCAGCAGTATCTGTCCGGCAGAGATGTTCCCGGGCGGAACAGGTATTAATTGCATGATGGACAAGGCCGTCATACTTTTTCCGCAACCACTTTCACCAACAATTCCCAGTGCCTCACCTGGCATGAGGTGGAGATCCAGGTGATTGAGGACTCGAACATTACCCTTTTTTGTGCTGAAATCCACGCACAATCCCTTTACCTGCAGTAATGGCTCCTGCCTCATAACTCTCTCAATTTTGGGTTCAACGCGTCATTCAAGCCGTCTCCTATTAAGCTGATCCCCAGTACGGTCAGGAAAATGGCAATCCCGGGAAAGGTAATGGTCCACCAGGAATCCCAGATATACTCCCTGGAAGATCCGATCATGTAACCCCAGCTGTAGGCATTTGGGTCTCCAAGCCCCAGAAAACTCAAGGCAGCCTCGAAAAGAATCGCCACGCCGACGCCCAAAGCCACGGCAACGATCAGGGGGGGTAGTGCATTCGGCAGAATGACTTTCCACATGATGCTCGTGTTTCTGGCCCCCATGGCCCGTTCAGCCAGTACGTACTCGCGTTCTTTTATCTTCATAAATTCGGCCCGGGTCAAGCGCGCAATGCCCGTCCAGCTGACGACAGCAATGGCCAGAACAATCAGGTAGATACTGGCTGTAAACAGGGAAACCAGTACCATGGCAAAGAGCAGAGCAGGCAGGACTTGAAAGAACTCGGTCACGCGCATCAGCAGGTTGTCTACCCAACCACCGTAGTAGCCTGACAGGACACCGATAATGACTCCGATAATCACGGTGCAGAAAGTCGCTGAAATCCCGATCGCCAAAGTTACCGAAGCCCCGTGAATGATACCCGTCAGGACGTCACGACCCAGATAATCAGTCCCCAGCAGGAACTCTTCCCCGGGCGGGGTCATCGGAGCACCGACCATTTCAAATGGATCGCTGGGATAAATGACAGGACCGAAGAATGCCGTCAAAATGATGATTAACCATAACACCAAGCCAAAAACAGCCGCCTTGTTGGCGAAAAACATACGCCATATTTCAACCAAAGGGCGATCTGGAAGGACAACTTCGTCTGCTATCGGTCTGTTGGTCATGATATTACCTACTTGATTCGCGGGTCCAGAAGTCTGTATGCAAAGTCGGTGATCAGGTTGGCAACCACCACCATCAGGGTAGACAGAAACAGGATTCCCAGCAGCAATGGATGATCACGCCGCAGGATTGAGTTAAAAGCCAGCTGTCCAATCCCGGGCCAGCCGAAGACAGTTTCCACCACCACTGCTCCGGCAATCAACTGTGAAAACTGCAGACCAGCCATTGTAACGACCGGCAAGAGCGCGTTCTTCAGAGCATGTTTATAAATCACGACCCGTTGACTCAACCCTTTGGAGCGAGCAGTTCTGATATAGTCCGAACCGAGTACATCCATCATACTGGCCCGAGCCAGACGGCTGTATACCGCTATGTAAATGCTGGCCAGTGTGACCGCCGGGAGAATCAGATGATTGGCCACGTCGATGACACCTTCGATGGTTGTGCCCTGAAAACCGGCACTTCTCATACCAAAGGCGGGAAATATCGGGAAGTAGTAGGAAAAGGCGATCAACATCATCAACCCTGTCCAGAAGACCGGTGCGGCGTAACCAGACAAAGAAAGGATGGTGACGAAATGGTTAAACAGGCTTTTGGGTTTTTGGGCCGCAATGATTCCCAGAACGGTGCCAATGAACACAGCCAGCAGGAATGCAGTCGCCACCAGCAGAATGGTGGCCGGCAGGTGGTCCAGAACCAGATCCATCACCGGCAGATTGTGAGTGAACGACATGCCCAGGTCACCACGGACCATTTTGGAAACATATCTGAAAAGCTGGCTAATGAGGTTCTGATCAAGACCGTATTCGGCCCTGAGCTTCACAATCATCTCCGGGGTTGCTCCGCCCATGTCCCCGATCATGGCAGTCACCGCATCACCAGGGGCCATATGGACAAGGGTAAAATTCAGGGTGATGACAGCCAGCAGCAGCAGCAAAGAGTAGACGATTCGCTTCAGGTAGCTAAGGAGTGTTTTCAAGGTTTTTTAATCTTGAAGATAGAATTTGGACGATATCCCCCCCCTTTGAAGGAAGCCAGAGGAGCCCTGCCTCCGTTCAAAAGGGGAATTGATAAATCCGGATGCTGTTTCTAACAGCAATCACTGCTAGGGAGCCTTGCCATTTTTCCAGTACATGCTATCCGAGGTTCCCAATGAACCCCAAATCCCGGTCGGAATACCCATCAAATCCTTGTTAAATGCGGTGTGAAACGCATCTTCAACTGTAAAATAAACGGGCAGATCTTCGGCCACTATTTTCTGGAATTCCGCGTAAAGCGCCTTGCGTTTGTTGATATCGTTTTCCACAGCAGCATCGTTTAAAAGACCGTCAACCTCTTTATTTACGTATCCGGCGGTATTTGTCCAGACCTGGTGTTTGATATTGGTAGACATAAAGAGACGGTGGATTCCGATAACCGGATCGCCCCAGCCGAATATATTTGAAGTGGACATGTCGTGCTCCCACTTAGCCAGGTTCATATACCAGTTCATAAAATCGGCCGGTGCTTTCAAATTGATCTTGATCCCGATTTTCTTGAGCTGGGGCTTTAAATATTCGGCTATCATCTTTTGGCCGTATGGTAGAGCCGGCATGTATATCAGATTGAGTTCGAATCGCATGCCGTCGGACTGACGCTTGTACCCGGCATCGTCGAGAAGCTGGTTGGCTTTTTTAAGGTTGAACTCAAACTGGTTGATCTTGTCCGTATAAAACGGACTGGACGAATGGATAGGCCCGGTGGATTTGTGGGTCAATCCCCGATGCAGTCTCTGGGTAATAAAATCCCGGTCCATGGCATAGGCAATTGCCTGACGGACTTTTTTATCCTTGACGTATTTCTTGCGCAAATTGAATTCGAGGAAGCTGACCGAGCTGATACCTTGATACCCCTTTGCAGTAACATTGAGGTTTTTTTCTTTTTTCAGCTTGGCTACCATTTGTGGATCTCCTACAAATCCCCACGAATGGGCTTCCCCGCGACTTACTGCAATCAGCGAGCTACTGGGGCTGACATTTTTCTTACCAATGAAACGGTCCAGATAAGGCCGTCCGGGACGCATGAACTTGTCGAAACGCTCCAGGATAAAGCTTTTACCGGCATTGTATTCGGCTACCTTGAAGGGTCCTGAGCCAATGGCTTTGATATTCGCAGGATTTTTCCGAATCTCTCCCTTGCCATATACATGTTCCGGTAGAATCGGCATCAGAGGCAGGGACAAAGCGATCATCAAGGCCGGATGGGGTTGTTTCAGTTTTATGACGGCTGTATATTTGTCCGGCGTTTCCACTCGATCGACCGCACCAAACATGTAGGGACCAAAGGGATGGTTCTTCTTTGTCACCCCTAAAGAAAAAGCCACATCCTTGGAAGTCACCGGTTTGCCATCGTGGAAAACTGTGCCTTCCACCAGGTGAAATGTATAGGTCAGGCCGTCAGGAGATATTTCCCAGCTTTTTGCCAGGTAGGGAACCGCTTCCCAGTCTTCGTTGATTTCCACTAGAGCAGCAAAAACATTGGAACACGGAGAGGCAATCGCGGCACCCGATTTAATAGCGCAGTTGAAATGCGGTGGAAACTGGGCAAACAGGCTTATTAAGTCTCCTCCTCTTTTTGGGCCGGCTATACCTGTGGTTAAAAAAAACATGACCGCGACAATTCCTAAAAAAACAAACTGGCCTAATTTATACAATTTTTTCATGGAACCCTCTATTCTTGAGATTTGCCTGGAGCATTCGCTTGGAAAGGGAATGAATAAAATAAAGTTTGAGATTGTAATTCATCGATCCGGAAATTCTGTGCCAACGATACGGTAGGAAAAAAGTTGACCTAAGTCAAGGAATAAATTCTGGTTTTATCAAACCCAGGCAAATCACTGCGGGTTGAAAGGCTTAACCACCCAGAGGCTCAATCTGGAATGGCGTATCCCTGACCGACCTCAGGCGCCATCTCCTTTTTTTTATCCCAGGACACTACGGATGGTTTCCACTATCTGATCGACGTGGGCAGTTTCACAAATAAGCGAAGGTGTCAGCATGGCACAATCGCCGGAAAACCGCACATGAAGTCCCGCATTGTACAGTTTTTCGGCTGCCGCCATCCCATAAGCCCCCGGTGCGCCTTGTGTTTCGAAATCCACAGCTGCCGCCATGCCGTACCCCCGGATATCGACTACTCCCGGCAGATCACGCAAAGAAAAGACCCTTTCCAGAAAATAGGGCGAAAGTTCTGCGGCATGCTCAACAATATTCTCCTTCTGGAAAATGTCCAGTGTCGCCAGTGCAGCTGCACAAGCCACAGGGTGTCCCGAATAGGTATAGCCGTGCGCAAACTCCACCCCTTTTCCCTTAGGTTCGTTTACCAGCCTGTTATAGATGGTTTTGCTCACTGCCGTTGCTCCCATAGGCAGTGCACCGTTTGTGAGCGCTTTGGCCATGGTAATAATGTCCGGGGTCACTCCGAAAGCCTCGCTGGCAAACATCTTTCCTGTTCGTCCAAAACCGGTGATCACTTCATCAAACACCAACAGAATCCCATGTTGGTTACAAATGTCCCGCAAGCGTTCCAGATACCCCATGGGTGGAATGAGCATCCCCGTCGATCCGGCGATCGGCTCTACGAAACAGGCTGCGATATTTTCGCCGCCGTAGGTATCAACAGCACGCAACAAATCGTCCGCCAATTCGGCACCATTTTGGGGTTGACCGTTAACGAATCGTTCTTCCCCGGTCAAGGTGTGTCTCATATGACAGACATTCAGGGTAATCGCCTCAAATGTCCGTCGGTTTCGAACAATACCGGCCAGGGAAGTCCCCCCGATATTCATCCCGTGATAAGATCGCTCCCGGGAGATAAATTTGGTCCGCCGCGCCTCCCCATTGGCCTGGTGATAAGCAATGATCAGCTTCATCGCGGTATCGATCGACTCTGACCCCGAATTGGAAAAGAAGACATGACCGATATCTCCCGGGAGAAGATCAGCCAATTTGGAGGCCAGCTCGAACGATTTGGGCTGTCCCAGCTGAAATGGCGAAATAAAATCCAGGGTGCTCAATTGCCTGCTCACGGCTTCGGTGATCTCTTCGCGACAATGACCCAGCGCTACACAGAAGAGACCGGACGAACAATCCAGCAGCTGCTTGCCTGATTCGTTCCAAAGATACATGCCCTCGCCTTTCACTACCAGGCGAGGTGCCTGTATAAAATCGTAGTTGGCTGTAAACGGCATCCAATGGTTTTCAAGAGATGTCGTTGCGGGTTTGGTTGGTTGCATATTAACTCCAGAAAAGTAGTTCAACAGTCAGGATCCCCGTACCGACAAGAGAGCAAAGAGCCTCGCTCCTGCGATATTCGGCAATAACTTGAGTTCACCTGCATCAATTCGGGCAGATTCCTGATGACAGATATTTATTTGTATATGGGTTTATGTTTTTAAGTCAGCAATGTCCGGTCAGGTTTTTGCGGAGGAATGAGGACCCCTATTTAATGCCTATTTCACCGGCAAAATGGCAGGCTACCCCATGGTCTGGCAGAATTTCCTTGAGTTCCGGTTCCTGCTGATTGCAAATCTCCTTGGCGTATAGACAGCGGGTGTGAAACCGGCATCCGGATGGCGGATTAATTGGGCTGGGGACGTCGCCTGTGAGGATAATTCGGTCTCGTTTTGCCTTGGGGTCCGGCATCGGAGACGCCGATAAGAGTGCTTGAGTA
>Ga0257125_1003546_pt1 | contig 10974 bp, 16 predicted proteins | sample SI106_200metaG_FD_190183 | JGI IMG/M metagenome (GOLD analysis project Ga0257125, IMG submission 190183) | Marine microbial communities from Saanich Inlet, British Columbia, Canada - SI106_200 | ecosystem: Environmental > Aquatic > Marine > Inlet | place: Canada: British Columbia | collected...
TACACAACTGCTGTATCTGGCTGGGGGTTCGTGCAAGCTGGTGACGGCGAAGAATATGCCTTGTTCAGCTTTACAACTGCTGGGGTAGTCACCTTGATTCAGAACAGCGCAAACGTAGCCAACACTGACTCAGATACAGACCTATGTATCTACGATGGTGGTACGGGAATCGTCATAAAGAATAGGCTAGGCGCACAGAAGAAGATCATATACAGCATCAGGGATAGTGCCTAGTCAATGACTTCTCAGAAGGGGTTTAACAACAACTTCGAGGTCAACGACGAAAACTATGATGATTTACGCCTATTAGCATCTCAGACTAAACTCGATTCATCAAACCCGCCAGTTGCGACTTCGTATAAGGGAGGCTCAGTTCTTGCGTTTGCTTCTAACCCAAATCAGAAAATGTATATTACGGCACAGCTTCCGCACTCATGGGATGGTCAAGATATCGAGATTCACCTTCACCTTGCTCTCCCTGTGGCTGGTTCTGGTGGGGGCGTTGAGAATGTTAAGTTTGATATAACTCATTCATGGAGTAGTATAGGGGCGCAGTATCCCGCTGAGTCAACTATAACAGCTACTCTGGATGTGCAGGACGAGTTGGTGGATGCTCATGTTCTAATGGAGATTGATGATATAGCGGCTGGTGGGAACACGTTTAGTTCATGTATAATTATGAGTCTTGAGCGAGATACGGGGGTGGCGAACGATTATGCCTCCTCTGTTTATCTGGTCGATGTGGATATGCACTACAGGAAGGATAAGCTCGGTTCAGCCACTGAGGAACCTTAATACTTTAAGGCGTTAAACCCCACCCCTCGGCTATTTTATAACAACATGATTTATATATCAATACTATATAGTTATTACGAATCAGGAGATGACAGAGATACCAACACTAATACTACATTTTCCAGAGGAACTTGTGAACAAAGATAACTCGGAGGACTTACTCACTCAGATAAATAAGGATATTAAGGAAGAATCTGACAAGTTTAAGTCGATTAACTCATGGATTAGAGCTATCCTAAGAAACTACTCACTCGTATCAAAACAGAGTAGGGATAAATGGAGAGCTTCTAAAACCGTTGCCATTAACGGAAAAACTGAGAGGGATGTTAGTCTAACATTTTGGGATGGTGCGATAAAAGACCATCTTGAGAGCACGTTTTCAGGAACCCCGTTTTCTATACAGATTGGTTCACTACAGCTAGACTGGCTTATTGATGCCCTCGTATGGGAGAATACTCTACAAAAGAAGTTTATTGACGCAGATAAGGTTAGGATAACAGAGTCTGTTTCAAACAGTTGTAGGGAAACCGTGTTATCCGCTCTACTCAGCGTTCAGATAATTGTTGATAACGAGAAGCTGAAAAGGGAGGAAGATGAGATAGCTGACATTGAGGCTGCCGAGGCGGAGGCTGAGGCGGAGGAGACTGAGTAGTTTTCTATGGATAAAGTTCCATCCATAGTGTGTGGTGGTAAAAACGGTGAATGTGGTTGCACAGAGTTTGATGTCCACATATACAACTACTCAATTTTAATTCTACGCTGTTCCTCATGTGGGGCTAATCATAGACAGGCAAACCCACCGTATCCGCTCAAGGTTCGCGCTGTGATGATTGATAAACCAAAAAAAGACGCTAATATCAATGTGTCTAATGTTGAGCTTATAAACGAGTTGAATGATAAGGATAGGCAGATAAAGGAACTTCGTAAGCAGTTAGAGAGCCACGGGAAAGACAGCTAAACTTTTGTAGAAGGATTAATAATACACCTGTGTATTATAACGATATAATGATGGTTCTATGGCGAAGGCGACATGAGGAAAAGGCGGCTCTCAGAGACGATGGTGCCGAACTTGTCGTGCAGTATCACCAGGTAGTGAATCTACATCGACTCGTTTCAAATTCCCCTAAGAAGCACACTTTGAAGAATCTCAAGTTAAAATACAAGGCTGTCACCAAAAAGAATTATAGTGGTGCTAATAGTAAAAAGGCTTTTCACAAACACTTGAATAAAAACTTTTTCGGGAAGAACAGTGATGTAATAGAGAGTCGTTCCATCGAGAACGGTAGATGGGGTGTAGTTTGCCCAGACTGTGATATATTTTGGGGGATGCAACCATCTACAAACAGGATAGGGTTCGAGCCTGTTGATACTACGGCTGATGTGTATTATAACTGGGGCGAATATTATGACGGCAAGTTTGGCTTGCGGTGTCGTAGATGTGATACGGTGATAAAACTTGAGTGACCAACTGACTGAGCGTGTGACTAGGAACGAGGAGAAAATTAAAACCATATTCAAAGACCTTACGAGGATTGAGAGAGACCAGTTAGCGGCTCAGGAGAGACAGGCTGAAGCCATTGAGTCTATTAATGCTCAGATTAAACAACTTGCTAATGACCAATACCATGAACTGTTGGCTGAGATTGAGGTGGCGAAGAACACTAGGCGTAGCCCATTCGGTCGGATTGAGTGGGGTGGTATCATTTTAGCGGTTATAAGTGGAGCAATCGGAATTATAAGGGCGTTAATTGAGGCTGGTGTCATATGAGCACTAAGCGAGAACTGTTAATCACACTACTTGAGCGTGATGTACAAGCAGAACTATTAGAAAGAGAAACGCAACTGGAGGAAACATAATGGTATATGTCGGTGAAACTATACGGATTCAGGTTACGCTACTAGACTATGATGGCACAGTGTATGACCCTGATAGTCAGGCTGTTGGGTTGTATAAACCAGATGGTGTTCAGCAGGGTTCGGATGATGTGTCTCCGACTAAGGTGAGTACGGGGATATACTATACGGATTGGGATATTCCAAGTGCGGGTCCGCTTGGCACATGGCGTGTTAAGTGGTCTGCTACGGAGTCGTCTAAGGTTAGTATTGGGATAAAAACGTTTACGGTGGAGGATATATAATGGGAATATACACGGATGAAGCGAAAGTAGAGTCGATGTTACAGCTAACTATAACTAGTTCATCTATACCGACTACATCTGAGGTTGCGAAATGGATTTCACAGTCTGAGAGTTCAATCGCTGATAGGTCTCTTGGCATACATGAGTCTGGTGACGTTTACATTGATGTTCCAGGTGTGGATGTTGGGCATAGGAACGATTGGGTGTATAGTGCGCGTACTGGTGTGTTAAGGTTTGACATGGGTAAGGGCATGGTTGTTCCGTTGGTTGATATGAAGACTCCGATTGTTTCAATTACTTCGTTGGCAAAAAACGATTCTTCTCCAGAGGCTGCTCCGTCTTGGGATGCGTTGACTGGTTGGGATGGGTCGTCTTCTGGTACTAACTATATGTTGATGAAGGCTGGTGACCGTCAGCTTGGTTACGCTATCTGGTTTTATGATGATTACCCGATGCAGGGTTTGAACCGCGTTAAGCTGAATTATACGTTTGGTCATAACGTGGACTCGGAGATTATTGGGCAGTACTGTACTTATGATGTTGCGATTAAGGTGTTGATGGCTAGGATGGGTACGAATGAGCCTGATGGGTTGTCTATGCTTGAGGGTGGTGCGCTTGGTAGTTTTGTTCCGAGGCAGTATCAGGAGCGTATTGCTGAGTTTAGGTATGAGATGTTGAAGATTGAGGTCAACCATTTCCCGTCTGATAAAGAGATTGCGATTGATGTGATTTAATGCCTCTTGTTATTGGCGGTGGTATGACTGAGGTTAAGAACTGGGCGCAGAACCATGTTCCTCTTGTGTGGAGGCAGGAGCTACGAAGTTTAGCTAGTCGTGTTGGTACGAGGGCGCATGGTATTATTAATAGGTTGATAGATATGCGTTTGCCTGGTGATAGTGGATACTTGGCATATATCACTGGTTTAACTAAGTTGAATATCACTGTGTCGTTTGATGGGAAGACTTCTACGGCTAGGGTGCATAACCCGTTTGAGTGGATGAAGACCATTGAGGAGGGTACTGAGCCTCACACTATTGGTGAGTTTAGGCTTGGCGGTAAGGGTATTAAGTATTCTCGTGAGTTTATGTTTAAGAACGGGAATGATGCTCAGAAGATTATGTCTAAAATCTATAAGGGTAGTGCCACGTTTAAGATGCGTGAAATGAATTGGCAACATAGTGAGAGTATTCCTAATAATCGTAACGCGTTGAGTGTTAATATAAGTGGCTCGATGGCTGCGGCTGGTGATAGGATAGCGATTAGTGCGAACCCCGCTAAGGCTCATAAGGGTTACATCGGCATTATCGGCGGTAAGACTGGTACTGATTTTCTTAGTGATTTGGATAGGCGTGTGCAGGTTCAGGCTACTAAGGCGCACGAGTGGACTCATCTTATTCGGTATAATACCTATAACTTGTCTGGTGTTGGTAACAAGCTGAACGCGGCTAATAATGCAAATAAATATACGGGGACATATGGTTTTAGGGCGTACTATGACTTGGTTGGTCCGAGCTATAAGACGAATCCAGAGGAGGGTATGGCTAGGCTTGCGGCGAACTATGCGATGGGTAAGATGGAGGAGGATATTGCGTCTGGAGACCAGGGGCATCTGCTTATTCGTCAGTGGTCTGAGGGTGGTCGTGGTGGAGGTAAGAACTCTCAGACTCCTGCATATGGTACAAAGTATAACTTTGATGTGCGGAAGGTTCATGCTCAGGTTAATCACCCTGGGGCTAGGGCGTTTAAGGTGTTTGAGGATACCGCTGAGTATGTAAAGAATACTGTTATAAAGTCAGAAATTAGAGATATGACTAATACGTTTGCGTTAAGAGTAGGTGCACCATGAGTTTAGACCCATATGCTACAGCGACGAAAGGAGTTAAGGATGCTTTACTGGCTATTGTTAAGACTACAACTACGTTCAGTACTCATGCTTATGCTCACTATATTCAGAAAGTTACGGGGAACCCAACTGCGTTTGTTAGGCTTCGGAATGATTCTTTTCAGGCGGTCGGTCCCAAGGAGACGTATCATAGGTACGAGTTTTCTATTCAGATAAACTATCGTGGTTCATATACGGAGAGTTCGCTTGACGCTATCATCGGTTACGTCGGGGAGATTGTTGATGTTATTGAGGCGGATAGAAACTTGTCGTCTGCTTATGTTGAGAGCACTGAGATTAAGAACGTGGATTATACTTTCCGTGAGGCGCAACAGGCGGTGTTTCACTATGCCTATATCAGCGTTGAGGTTACAGGGCTTAGGAATATGTAGTTAATAATAAACAACAATTATTTATTATTAACCTCTTAGCCCATGCCTTTTATTTCTCCCAGTGTTATCCCAGTACGAGTGCATATCATTGGAGAAGCCCACTGCATTTAACGGGATGATTCAGGTTCTTGCCGCTGGATTCATTGAGTCGTGGTTCAGTTTGTGGAGTCACGAGGGTGGGCATTGGTTTGTACTTACGTATGTGTTAGGAAAAACTGGATTTATCCGTGGTAATTGGACGATTGCTGACCCTGGGCAAACTTGGACACGAGGTGAACTTACCGTATGGGGCTTAGCTGGCGGTTTAATTACTGGAACCCTTTACCTCATCCGATATTATTTAGACTCGGATGAAGAAGACCGTTTGATACAGTTAATGTTCGGTCTAACCCATATTTTTTATGGTTTACTTGAGTGTACGGTGCTTGGACGTATTTTGCCTATCTCGTTTGATATGGCTGGTATAATCGGTATGACTCTTGCGACAATCGTGACGTTTGCGTGGATTCATAAGCGGAAGCAGGATGGGAAGCCTCTCACGATTTATAGGTCGTTGGCTAAACGCCTCTAATTTGCAGTGGACTGTCTCCTGTAGTCGTTTATCTTTTTCTTTATTATTCGTAATATTTTTATGTTCGTAGTGTTACACTACTATGATTGGAGAATGGTAGACAAGTACTTAGCGATAGCGGAGGAGTCGGTGGCGACGTGGTTGACGGTTGGCACCGAGATTATTTACATAAAGTTGCTTAGTGAGTCGGTGAATACGACTCGTGAGGACTTTTTCCCTGACACTACGGAGACGTGGGTTGGGCAGGATAGGGCGGAGGGCATATTCAAGACGGCGGGGTCGTTCGACATTTTAGTTGAACCTAATATTTTCCCAAAGTTGATGACGTTTTTCATCGGTGACCCAGTTTCAAGTACGCCAATATCTGATAGTGGTTATACGCATACATGGAAGTTCGGTAACAAGGAAACTGTTGCCACTACAGGTATTAAGCCGTTCACTATATGGGTTGGAACTGGTGCAGCCGTTGATGGTGCAGGAACAGATGACGTTGACAGGCAGATGGCTAGTAACGTGTTTGAGTCTATGTCGCTGGAGTATAGCGGTAGAGACCTTGTATCTTTAACGATGGGTGTTCTCGGTTCAGGTAAGGAGGCTATGGTTGAGGACAAGACACCAGTTTATACGGTTGATTATACTGGTCAACCGTACTTTACTTTTGCTGATTGTTCACTGTTCCAGATAAACGGTGTGAGTAGGCTTGCTGACCCGATGGTTGAGGCTTTCAGTCTTAACTTGAACAGAGGATATGACGCTGACCACTTCCGTCTAGGGAGTAGGTTCTGGGCTTATCCGAGTCTTTCAGGTATGGCATCTGTTGGCGGTAGTATTGATTTATCATTTACTAGCACTGATGAGCATGAGCATTTCCTGTCTGCGCTTGGTGCGGCTGCTACTGCTGGAGACCAGACACCGTTTGCTTTACAGTGTAAACTTGAGGGCGCGTTGTATGGAGTTACTGATAAATACACTATTGATGTAACTGTTCCGAAGGTTTCATTCACTGCATCTACGCCATCCGTAAGTGGAAGGGATAGGGTTGTTCAGAAGCTAGACTGGAGAGGCATGAACGACGGCACAGACAGTGCTTGTACAATAGTTGTGAAGAACATTAAGGAAGCATACACTGGTAATCTCGCACTAGGAGCTTAACTCTTATGTCTGATAACTTGGTGCCGTCAACCCTAGAAGACGTTATGAAGATAAAGTCACGGTTGGTGAAAACCGACAGTGGCATAGTCTTCAGGGTAACTACGTTTAGCGCGTATGCGACAGCTAAAATAATGGAGCTTAGGGAGTCCTGGGAGCCGTCTAATGCTCCTAAAAACAGGGATGAGGGAGAAGATGGAACTCAGCTTGTGGAGTTTATCCGCGATAACATCGTTGTGTTGCGTGATGAATGTATTATTCCTAGCATAATTGAACCAAAACTATCACCCAGTCTTATCGGGTTTCAGGATTTAATAGAGTTATTCGCTGCTATGTTCGGGGTAACAGAAATGGATAGGGAGGATAACAATGAAAGAGAGGACTTTCGTGAGGAGTAGTTTTGGTACACGAATTAACGCGGTAGCTAAAACGTATGGTGTTAGACCTTCTAATGTGTTAGGTCTTAGTCCACTTGATGGTCGTAGCTTGTTATATGATATTGCTTTCATGCGTTCATTCATAGAGCAACGTGATATGGATAGGAACACGTTGCAGGGAGAGATTAAGAGGAAGCGTTCAAAGTGGAACCAGAACGTGGTGAAGGAAGCCGAGGAGCAGACTAGGCACACTGTTGTGCATACAACTATAGGTTCGGTGAAGTTGACATGAGTGGTGGAGGAAACAAAGAGGTTGAACTAACCTTTGTCTTTAAGACGAAGAATATGCAGACAATCACTGAGGAGCTTCCAGAGGCGATTGAGAAGAAAACTGAGCCTCAGCTTAAACTCATTAAGAAGAACCTCGTTAGGCTAGAAAAACTGTTCAAGGCGGCGGCTAAGGCTACTGCGGCTGAGACTGCTCGGCTTAAACAGTTGGCGAAGACAACTAAAAGTCTGAGTACGCAGTCGAAGAAAGCTGAAAGTGCCTTCGGTGCGCTAGGTAAAGCTATATTTAACACTGGTAGGATGATGGGTTTCACTGGCTTCGTGCTTGACGTTACGTTTACTCGGCTTATCCATATGATGGATGGGTTCATCAAGCAGGGTGTAGGTGTTATTCAAAGCATATCTAACACGGATGCTGGTTTTCAGGGTCTTGAGCAGACTGTTACTGCTCTCGCACGCGCTGGTTTAATTGACTCAACTGATGTTGAGGAGCTTGTCGGGGAGTATCTTGAGTACCAGTATGCGATTGATGCGCTTAGAGGTGAGTTCGCTAGGCTTGACGCTGCGCTTGTTCCAGTTAAAACTGCGTTGATTGAGATTGCGACTGATGCGCTTGTTAAGATTAATGATAGGCTTGACGAGATGACTGACGCTGAGTGGGCTGAGATAATTGATGGAATTAGGGATGCTGGTACGGCGTTTGTTGACCACATTATTCCTGCGATTGATAGACTTATAACTGAGTTGCCGAATCTTGCGGATTCGTTTGAGGATATTGGTGATATACTTGGTTCTTGGGCTGAGGGTCGTCTTGAGTCAATGGTTACTATGGTTAAAACCATTGACGACTTTACTGGTACGGAGTGGTTTGCGTTCCTAGATGAGACGGCTTTGTGGCTCGGTGAATACGGTCCGATGTTGCAGACGTTGGGTAAGAGTCTTGCGCTTGGTGGTGCTCCTACTCAATCTACGGGTATGTTTATGCAGGGTCTTAACACGGTGTTTGAGACGGGGCAGAAACTTGTCGTAGGAAAGGTTCTGCAAAGCGCGTGGCAGGTTCTAAGTGGAAAAGCTACACTTTCAACTGTATTGCAGGGCGGGGCACAGCAGGTCGCTCCAGGTGGCGCACAAACATTAGCAGCGAAAGCGGCTGAGATAGAGGCGCAACTTGCGGCTGAGGCTGCTGCTGGAACAAGTGGAACTATAGGTGGATTTACGGCTCAGATGACTTCTGGGATACTCGGACCGTTAGCGTTGGTGTTTTCAAACCTTATAGCGGAGAAAACTATTAGGGGTGCTACAGACCCGTTAAATCGGATACTGTATGGTGGGGCTAGAGCAGATGAAATGTTGAGTGAAAAACAGACTGTTCTTGATGCGTCGGCGGCGATAGAGGCAGAGGACTGGGACACGTATGTTTGGGGTCCGATTGGTTCTATGGTTGAGACGTGGGATAGGGAGTGGGCGAACTTTTGGAGGGTGGTTGCTCCTGGTGAATACGGTTATCTTAACCGACAAGGAACGGAGCACACTGACCCGATACAGAGAGGCGCAGGTCAAATAAACGTGGTTATGAACGTTAACGGTAGCGTTGATTTGAGTGCGGTTCCAGCACTTGGGGCGGAGTTTGCTGACCAGTATGTAGATATATCTCAGCGAAGTGGGGTTATACCCCCATAGGAGTGATATGAAAAATGGGTTTTAGTATAGGTGGAAGAACGCTACCAGTGGCACCGTCTACTACGCGGTTGATGTATGCGGCTGACATTAAGGAGATACCTATTCCGACATCAAAGTCTTACATCATTAGCTTTGGTAAAAAAGTTGACAAGCTCACTATAAGTGGTACAATCGTTAACACCACTAAGACGGCTTCTGAGGCTGACCTTTTGGCGTATAGTGCTATGGTGTATACGAAGGTGATTATAGCGGATACTAACTCTAATATATATGATGGAACTACCTGGATTATGACTTCGTTTTCGTTTACGGAGAAGGGTGGATATAATACGTCTTATCCGTTTAAGATGGAGCTTATACGTGGTTCTGGGCAGACGGTGATTAGCTAATGGCTGGTTGGGATATACGCATAGACTCTAATAACAGCCATACGTTTGCTGTCGGTGAACGTGTTGAAGCTGAACCAATGTTCATCTCTGAGAAGCTGAACGGTGAGGAGGAGGCGAGGTTTCGTCTACCTAACACCTCTGCTAATCGCGCACTTTTAGTTGCTGACCATTGGTGTCAAATAATGTTCAGTAACACGATAATTTTTACTGGCATGATTAAGGGGTATGTGCAGACTCAGCAGTGGTTAGACGTAATTGTGTATAACATTGTGTTTGAGAAGGCTAAGCGCACTCTGTATGGTGACCCTGACGCGGTTCCAGTTGAGGGAGATTTTTCAACTGGTGACTGGTCGGACACAGTTATAATGGAGGATATTGTTGTAACTGTTCTCAGTTATCTTCGTGGTGCTGGTGCGGCTCACACTGATATTGAGGTAAAGTTCGATTACACTACTTGTTATCACGCTATGAGGTATATTGCTCAGGCTACGGGGCAGGACATCTGGACTGGTGCCGTGAATAATCGTGGTACCACTCCTACAACTGTTTTCCTGGGAACTCGTGGTACGGATAAGAGTGGAGCTATATCAATTACACCAGCCGTAACTTCAACAACTTCTAAGAAGGTGAATAATCGTGCACTTACTCGTGATAAGGTGTTTGTTCTTGGGTATGACGCTGATGGGAACCGTATAGTTCCAGTGTCTGCTGGTGCGGGTAGTAACGAGATAGCGTATAGAAAGCGTGGCATCTATGATGCTACGGCGTTGACGGCTTTGGCGACTGAGTTCAGGACTAACCTTAACACTGAGTCTCAGGGTACAAAGCTAACTGTTCCGATAACTGAGGGTTACTTGATATACCCTGGTGATACAATCGAGTTGACTGCTAACGCCGAGCTTGGTATTACGCTTGGTGACTACCGTGTGTTATCTACGAAGAAGATGAATACAACCGCTGACATCACGATTGATAAGACTACTGTTGAGCAGGATGATTTGTTTGCTTCTTTGCGGTCTCTTGAGGACATCGGTATCTATGCTGGTGGTACGCTTGACCAGTTGCCGTTGAGTGCTCAGAAGTTTAACACTAACTGTACGTTCTCTGCGTTAGATTACAGGGATGCTGGTTGGGCTGAGTTCACGATTGAGTTTGATAACGGGTTCAATGACACTGTTCTCATCGGCACACTTGCTGGTATTAACGGCGGTGTTCTTGGTGCGGATACCTACTATGTTTACTATACGAAGAACGATAACACGTTAAACATCGTTAACGATGCGGGGTACACCTCTGTTCTTGGTGGTGCTAAC
>Ga0257125_1003550_pt1 | contig 10957 bp, 11 predicted proteins | sample SI106_200metaG_FD_190183 | JGI IMG/M metagenome (GOLD analysis project Ga0257125, IMG submission 190183) | Marine microbial communities from Saanich Inlet, British Columbia, Canada - SI106_200 | ecosystem: Environmental > Aquatic > Marine > Inlet | place: Canada: British Columbia | collected...
TCCAAACTTTTTGGTCAGATTATTAATGTTTATCATTGTTTATAGTAGTAGCGGTTATATTGACTTGAGCTTTTTGTTGCTTCATCCAGTTCAACTTCATCATCATCATCATCATCATCATCATCATCGTCATCATCTGACAACCATGCCGGTCGTTCATCGTCGTCGTCGTCGTCATCACCATTGGATTGAAATCGCTCTGACATTTCATAATCCAATCCTTCAAACTCGTCATGTTCATCGGAGAGTTTAATCTTTGGTGGTACAAAAAGAATATTATTTTCCGATCTCAGCACTGGCGAATCAGGATAAAACACCGGTTTTGAGTCAGTAAACAATTCTCGTGGTTCCGAAATCGGAGCTAATCGTGCCAGTAAATTAATGACGCTTAATACCGGTGATCCATAAAACAGATGCATCCAATTATCATTCATCCAGATCGTATCAAGATAGGCGCGTTTAGTAAATTCTGAGTCACCGATTTCATCATTATTTCGATCAAACCCTTCAAATTCGCTATAAAAATTACCTTCCCAGATGCTCTCCTGGGCACTCCCGTTACCATGAATATTAATAAGTTCCAGATTATCGATAAAAGCATTCCCTTTAAAGACGTTACGAGGTAAACCTGAATTAAACTCCAAGCCATCAATATTATAGGCAATAACATTTCCTAAAATCAGATTATAAGCATCGGGTTGATAAGGAGACAGGTCAAAATACATACCCGACTTGCAGTAAATCATTTTATTAAACCGAATCGTCATGTTATCGGCTTCTTTTAACCCAATTCCTACCCCAGTACCACCTGTCGAATACCGCACTTCATTTCCTTCCACCAACGCTTCCCGGCTATACATCAAAAAAATTCCCACCGTGTTATGGTGATATCGATTATTGCGAACAGTATTACCGCCGGCAAACATAAAATGTAGTGAATAGCGATTATTCCAGCCTTCATTTTCTTCGATCAAGTTATCATTTGAATACCAGATCACCATATCTCTGGAGTCGTGGATTTTATTATGTCTAAAAATATTTTTATGACTGGCCCAAACTCTGATACCATCACCACGTACACCCAAATGGACATCTTTGGACGCAATGTCGTTTCCGGTAATCAAATTGTTGTGTGCCTCCTGGAAATCGATTCCAAATAAGGTGTCGCGAATGATATTATTCTGAATTTTGTTGTTGGACGATCTCACATGAATGGCAGCATCAACGCGATCATGACTATCACCGGAGTTGATGAGTCTCAGATTTTTAACAGTAATACCATCCGCCTTTAAGGTAAGGATGGTTCTCTGCTCCTTTCCATCAATAGTGATCTGATTTTGACCATCTAGAATAACCGATTTAGTGATTATAACCGGACCATAGTAGGTTTCGCCCGGTTGCAGAGGTACGACCCCCCCAACCGGTGTCTGTTCGATCAAATCACTCAGTGAGGGTTGTTCGGCTGCCAATAATTGACTGGTGATTGTGCCAAATACCATCATCAGTATCAAGGCATTGAAAATAAATTTGATTTGTGAAACCTTATCCATCATGCAGATTTCATCTCTTTTAAGGCTTTTCTTTTAATCAAAATGGCTAATGTCATGATTATAAAATAGGCCAATAAGAAATAAAATCCGATGGTAGGGTAAGAATGTGTCGTAAACTGTGCTACCTTTCCATCACCCAATACTGTTGGCATAAACGGTTTTATTTTAAATTGCCCATATTCATGTAAATTATGACCAAACCAGTATAACCACTTACTGTAAAAGATTAGATAATACCATGGGAATAGCGCCGGTATTAATCCCAGTAGCCCCCAGCCGGGACCAGAGTAAAACAGAAACGTAATCAGCATGATGAAAAAGGCTAAATACACAATCGGAACCAGTTGACGCAAGAAAACGGCGCCAACCTCCATGGGGTCCATACCTATATAGTGGTTAATCGTATTCATCTCATTAACCTTACCGCTGAAATCGGACATATGGAAAAAAACTGGAATGCCATCCGGAAACGATTCTTTCGGGTATTGTGGCGCTTCTAACGAAACTCGCCAGATCGGCATAGTCTTAAATCCAATCAGATAAGCATAAAATCCTTCGGGCTGGTATTCGAATAATTTTTCTCCCTGCATCTCTTTAAGATAATCCAGTGGTGGTTCCCACCACTCAGTATCTTCGGGGATGAAGAACTCAAATGGTTGAAATGATTCGTTGACTTCGATTGCATCCTCTTCGTCAATGGCCACAGGATCCCGATATTGAAAGACTGGTTTTAAGGTATATGTTCCTAATAGTATAAATATGGCAAAAAACGTCAGGAATTTGCTAAGTCTCAAACGTTTTTTTATTGAGTCGGTCATAGATACTCCGCATTTTCAGTTTTTATCGTTTAATTAAAATGAATCACCGTCTTCCTCTTCAGTGACTTCAATTTTCTTCCAGTCTCCTTCTTTCATTACAAAACGACCTGCGTAATCAACAACACTACGCATGTCAAGTTGAGAAAAGCCATTGATTTGTTTGACCATATCCGGATTGGCATTTCGTCTTTTTCCGGTCTTAATCCAGTTAAACTGCCTGACCAGGTATAGATAAGTTTGGCCTGCAATGACAGGATAATACTCTTTATAATTCCCTTGTCCGTGATCACCGTGGCATTGAACACAATTTTCTTCATAAAGTTTTTTACCGAGTTTTAAATCACTGGTCCAATCCGAAGCTCCAAGAATTTTAGCCTGGCTTTTAGACAAATCAGCAGGTGTTAACAGTGATTTCAACTTTGTAATAAAAGCTTTTTTTGAATTAAAGTTCGTCTCTTCAATCGTTTTAAGTTTTTTAAACGCGGCTTTACCAACTTTTTTCTCCACTGAATCAAGTGAATGCGAAGAAACATCTTTTCTCAAATTCGACAGAACAAATGATGGTCCCCCTGGTCCGGTGATTGGTTTTGGGTTCATCTCCAGTGTTTGAATATAAGCGGAAACATCTGCTAAGTCCTGCGCACCTTCAATTTGAATGGCAAATGGGTACATTGTGGGGTTATCTCTATTCCCGGCACGGATATCAGCAATTTGTTTTATCAAGACTGTCGCATGTTGTCCGGCCAATTGGGGGAAGGTACCGGCCAGATCTCCCCAACCTTCCGGTAGATGGCAGGCCGCACAAATATCATAAAGATCTTCACCATCCTCACCATCACCTATAAGATCGAGTGCTTCCAAAGCTTCTCCTTCACTGGTCCCCCAATGTCCTTCAGCTCCGGCAGCAAAAGCATACGAGGTGCCGAAACAAACCGCCACCATCAGCAACAGGTAAATTTTAAATACGGCTTTTATTTTATTTGTCATCTTTTCTCCTGTTTTTTTAATGTATTTACCAACAACAATTATTTAACCTTTGATAGATATTCAGCAATCATTTTAAATTCTTTGTCTGTCGCTTTTTTAGTATCCAGAAAGATTTTGATTCCCAGCATTGCATTCGTATTCCCGTTTGTGCGAACACCGTTAAGAATATCCTTTATCTGTCGAAACATATAAATCGCATTGTTTCCAGCTAGCTTTGGATATAACTCAAAACCAGGAATCGGATCACCTTTTTTGTAATAAATTTTACCGGCTATTTTGATAATTTCGTCCTTGAGTTTCAATGTGTCTTTTTTCCCCAATAATTTTTCAATAGCTGACACAAATTCTGCTTCAATCGTAAACTTCTTTTTCCGTAAAGGAAGTAACTTTTTTAAGGTTGGGACTGGGTGACCAGCTTTTTTCAACACTGTCAAATGTTTTGTCTTCAGTCTGTAGGTTTCCTTTGTTTTTTCCCGAAACATCCCTTTGCCGTCTGTTCCATGACAAGTATTACAGGTATATTCTTTAAATAAAGCTGCCCCATCCTGTGCATATAGGGATACACCCGGTACCGAAACGGCTAAATAGAATAATGCGATAGCCAGAAATATTTTCTGTTTTTTAGGAAAAATCCGCTGTTTCACTACAGTCTCCAGTTTTCATAGTTATCATAATTAAAATCAACTTTTTTCAATCAAGTTTTATTAAAACCCATGATTGAATCTGGTAATGCCAAGATCTGCATCGTACGCTAATTGTTATGATTTAGTAAGCTTTTTTTCAAAATCGAACAAAGAAAAGTGGAACGGAGAAATAAATCTTAATCCACTTTCCTTTAATTGCTGATGTTTACTCTTTATCAACAATTTTCTTGGCGAAAATTCCTCGACTAGCGCATTTTACCAGATATTGAAATGCCATCTCTTCATTTAAAAATGCGTCATACCATTTCTTTTTAGCCGCCAATTTTTTAGCGTCTGCCCGGTAAGAGAAATGGAGCTTGAATTGCTCAACAGCGTCCCAAAACTGTAAAGCAGCTTCTTCATTTAACAGTTCAGGAAGATTATCCTCAATATCATCTTCTTCCCTATCCCAGTCTTTTTCCATGTACTTCTGTACGCCAACTGCGGATCCCACCGGATCTTTTGGATTACAGATTTTATCAGCACCAGGAACCAGTTTTGGACAAACATAATTGATCACACCGGCAATCACACCGATAGTATCATTGTTTTGTTTTACTTTAGCGAAATAATTGGCTTTATAATCTTCGGCATTTGCCATTCCGGAAAAACACATGACCATAAATGCGGAAAAAAGCAAAATACTCCACTTTTTTACATTTGTTTTCATTTGTTACCTACCTTTGAATTAAAAATTCGTGTTTCAGTATGGCAACTATGATGTTGCCATGATTGAAAAACTGTTTTTTTATGGTTTAACCATCAGATAACCCATCATTTCTAAATGAAGTGCTGAGCAAAATTCTGTGCAGTAGAACGGATAAACACCTTCAGCATCAGCTGTAAATGTAAATGTTTCAGTTTCTCCCGGTTCCAGACTACCGTGAATGTTCATTTGGTCAACCGTAAAACCATGGGTTTCATCCTGGGCTCTTTCGAGGTTGGTGATATGCCATGTGATCTCATCGCCTACTTTCACTTCAATCACTTCCGGACTAAAATGACTTCTGATCAGTGTTGAGTGAATGGTCACCTTATTACCCTTCCTCACTACTTTTTCACGACCTGGTTTTACTCTATGCTTAAACCACTTCTTTTTGTATCGCTTGATTGTTTTCAGCTTGTCTGCTTTCATCATTACAGCATAATGCGGTTCACCCAGCGGAAACGGCATATCATACAACAATTGCATTTTTCGACCTTCAGTAATATCGATCAACTGATGGTTTTGTGGATGTAAAGGACCGATCTGCATAAAACGATCAATAGATAATTTGTTCAAAGCAATCAAATACTTTCCATCTGGTGAAACGGTGTCACCTTCAGCTGAAACCAGGTGTCCAACATTATAATTGATTGGAATTTTTTCTAATAATTTCAAATTAATAAAATCCCATCGGGCAATGGCTGAATCAACGAAAAGAGAGGTATAAGCGATTCCTTTAACCGAATCATATTGTGTATGCAAGGGACCCAATCCCAGTTCAACCTGTCCATGTAAGGATTTGGTCATGCTTAGGATGGGAATTCCGTATGCATCAGTATCGTCATACTCTTTCTTATTGATCAAGGCTGTCATTTTTTTGATATCATATACTGATACATGTGTATCCAGTTTTCCGGAGACCGTAATATACTGACCGGTAGGATCAATCATGACACCATGGGGACTTTTTGGCTCCGGAATCAGGAACAAGGCCTCATTAGCCACCATGTCTTTCATCATGATTACAGGATGACCGTTAAATATTGTATATTTACCCTGTTTATAAAGCTTCTTGGCTGTCTCCATATTAATCATATGGAGGTAATCGGTATCTTTTGAAGATACACCTGCTTCATGGGGTAGTCGGTTTTTCCATTTTTCAGTATTCCCTTTTCCAAATCCACCAATATATCTTTCAGAGTTAAAGGAGTTAGTGAATACCCACCCGGCACTCATATTTTTTCCAGCATCAGATAGATCCTGCCAGTAGGGTGGTAGTTCAACTGAAAATGATTGTTTCTGTTCTATTTTTCCTTTCTTCTTATTGAACTTCCAGAAAGTCATAGCACCCCGATACTTCTCGTTATATTCCTCAAGAGGTACATAATTATTAGTAAACGGAGCCGCATATTGACTGGCTTCCAGAACATACTCAGTGTTGGGCGTTACAAAAGCGGCACCATGTTCTGATTTCATAATCGGATTTTCAACAATTTGAGTGGTAGTAAAGGTCTTTAAATCAATAACAGCTACCCTTGGGTTAGCCTTATCATTGATAAAAAGAAATTTTCCATCATATTCACCGTTGACTTCTGATATTGCTGGATGGTGGGTATCCCCCCAGGTTATCGTTCTACCCCGAACTTTACCCTGCTCATATAAAATTTTATTTGTATGCGCGTCACCATATCCATAACCCTGCCAGGGTTCAGGAGTAAAAACAGCAATATATTTTAAGATTCTCATTGATGGGACGCCATATGCGATGACTTGCCCCGATTGACCTCCGGATGAAAAGACAATATATTCATCTTTTTTACCTGATGGTGTATAAGTTTTTGCTGCTGCCAGCAAATCTTGCTGTGAAAGGTTTCTTTCTTTCATGACTTGATCCAGAGACTGGGTAAATGCTTCTGCACCCAGACCTAAGGCAATCATGCTAAGAAGAATCCATTTCATCAAGCTTTTCAATTTGTTGAACATTAGAGCCTCCATTAACTAAATTTAAAACAACCAGGTTAAATAACATCAATTATTGATTTGAAAACCGGATTTATTGGCCTAAAATCAATTTTTATCCACTGATTAACGTCAATTCCGCATCAGGGATTTTCAGATTAAAGATATTCCCCCATCCATTTTTGATTTCAAAATTTCCGATTTATAATTCAACAATTGTTCTATTCGCCCCTGAACGATTTTGATTCGTTGCCATCTTAATATAACGAATCTCTCACGGGCTGACCATCATCCTGCACGAGTAAAAAAAAACAGGATGATACACTTTCAGGTTTCCTCAACGGGGAACCTTTAATTTCTCTCTTTTAAATACTAATTGGGTTAAATGCCCAAAAAGTGTTGCGGTAAAAACAGCCCCCCACAGTGCAGGAATCGTCAATAAAGCAATACAGACCAACCAGGCAATATAAGGGAACAGAGTATCGATAATTGTCAAAACTAATTCTCCGTTTAATGATTACTGCTCTTTTTAAAGAACCGTTTGTCCGATATGGGAATCAACGGAATCTTTTCTAAAAACAGCAGGTACGTTAAAACAAATGCGGATCCAACGGCGGCAGTAATAGTCAGATCGAAAATATTTGGCATAAAACCCGGTAGACCATTTGTAATATCGATAAGCCCTGCACTAGCGTTATTTTCCTGAATTGAGGGTACGATCAAAAAGTATTTCTCAAGCCAGGTACCGATCAGCAATTCAATGGCAATTAATCGGGAAAAACGAATGGATTGGCAGGCTGTACGACTCATGAGTCCAAAAAAAGGAATAATGAACATCAGAAAAAACAGCAGCCAAAACATCCAGCTCCATTCCAGAGACTGCATCCGCAAAATGAGATAAGGTGTTTCTTCTGGAATATTAGCATACCAAATCACCAAAACCTGTGAGAAGATCAGATATGTCCATAAAGCACTTCCGGAAAAAGTCAACTTAGCCAGATCGTGATACCGGTCAGTAGTGATATAATCCTGTAATCCGAGCTTATCCCTGGCAATTCCAGCAATAATCAGTAAAGCGGCTGAAGCGGCTACTAAATTTGAAATGGCATATTGTACGCCAAACATAGTACTGAACCACTCCTGATCAATGGACATCATCCAGTCAAAGGCTAACAGTGTCGAACAAACGGCAATAGCAAATCCAACAACAGGGGCTAAAAATCGTGATCTGGTTATCGTATGTTGTTCTTCTGATTCCTGGGAGCCATATCCTTTGACAAACCGCTCTGATAAATTACTGCTCAGGGCGATTAACTTTTTGGCCAGTCCAATATCCGGTCTGATTGAAGCTTTTAAATATATCCAGCTTAAAATCAGCATTACAATAATTACCATGATATTACGGATAACGAAAAATGAGGGATTTAACCAACCGGCTTTGGAGTGAATCACCTTGTCATGATCAACCCATTCAAAAAAATGAGTGATCCCTAAAAACAGGATAATAAAAAGTACGACGCCAATAGGGAAAAAAGCCATCAACCCTTCTGCCAATCGTTTGATTGGACGGCCCCAGTTAGCGCCGGTAACTGTGAATATCACTGAATAGGTTAACCCACCCAATGCTAGTCCCGCAAAAAAGATGGTGTTTACCAATAATGATTGCCAAACCTGAAATGAATTTTCCAAAAAAACACCGATACCAAAACTGATAAAGCCAATAATTATAAGAAAGTAGAGGATTTGTTTTAATTTCGAGCTGGTATTAAAACGGGTTTGCTCCAAAAGCCCCTTCATTTCATCGTTTCGACTCATGGTTGTTTCTCCAGTTCTCGAATGTTATTTACCACATCCCATCGTTCTTTTGAAGTAGTCAGATTTCCAAGAGATGGCATCACTGCGCCACCATATTTAATTTTATTATGAATATATCCATCGCTAAATTGGTGTGTAATAGCGATAAGAGAGGGTGCAATCATTCCTAACTTGTTCATTTTACTATCTGCAAACCCATTGTCATTCAGCTTTCTGGAATCGGTATGGCAAACATTACAATAAGTATTATAGATATATTTTCCATTCGCTAATGATTCAGGGGATACTATAATCGGATTAGGTGTGGCGGTATCAGGTATGATCTCTTTAACCTGAACGGTAAACCGGTTGGCCGGATCTTCATTGATCTTACCATCAATGGAAACGCTCCCGATAGGGAATGTTTGCATGCCACCTTCTTCCTGAGGTTTTATACTAATCTGATTAAACATATCGGTAATAAAATTTAAAAGTACCGATTTGGCTGGCAAACTCATTGTTGCTATTACCAGAAATATTACGGTTAACAGCAGGGTTTTAGTTTTCAACGATTACCTCCTCTGCCAGATACTTTTTAAAGATTGATTCAACTTCACCAATCTGGTCCGTTTCGCATGGGACAACCAAACCAAAACGATCTCTCATAAAGCGATTGTAGGATTTGTACTTTTTGCTCCCGGGGCGTGCATGCCGCCAGGTATCTTTTAAAATCAGAAAAAACAGTCCGCCAATGGTAAAAAAGATAGCGATCAGGACAGATAGTTCAAAAGCGATTGGTCCCATAATTGGAACAGATACGACTGGTTTCCCGGAAACCGGTAATATCCAGTTCAAGGTCATTTTAATGATTACCAGCACTGCTAATCCAAATCCGATAATCCCACCAGCTAAAGTGAAATAGGGAATCCGGCTTTGCGGATTACCCAAAGCTGCATCAATCTCATGCCGCGGACACGGTGTATGGGTCGTTATTTTTGCATAACCCTTATTTCTTAGTTCCTGGATGGCAGCGCAGATATCATCCAGGTATTCAAAGGTGGCCCAAACGCCGGAAAATGATTTACGCATTGTTTTTCCTCATGGGTGGTTCAAGGGTTTCTTTCATTTCGGCAATTGCGATGGAAGGCATGATTTTAACAAAAATAAAAAACCACATGAAAAACCAGCCAAAACTTCCAATAGTGATCCAGATTTCAACCCATTCAAATGTATAATTTCCCCAGGCAAATGGATCAAATCCATGCGCTAAAGATGTTCCTACGATATTAAATCGCTCCAACCACATGCCAACGTTTACCAGCAGCGAAATAATGAAAAGTAAAGGAATATTGCTTCTGACTTTTTTCCACCAAAGTGAGATAGGCACCAGACAGTTACAAAAAACCATTAGCCAGAAATACCATTTCATTTCACCAAAAGGTCTAAACCAGAACAAAGCCCGTTCGAACTTGGCACCGCTGTAATAAGCGATAAAGAATTCGACACCATACGCGTAGGTAACGATTAGACTGGTAAAAATGATCATTTTGGCCATTCCATCCAGATCCTTCAATTTAATGATGGTAGAAAAACCGGGAAAGGCTTTTCTCAAAGGAATCATGATGGTCAGCACCATCGCGCAACCTGAGAAAATTGCTCCGGCGACAAAATAGGGCGCGAATATAGTGGAATGCCATCCCGGTAGGCTGGACATGGCAAAATCCCAGGATACAATAGAATGTACCGAAAAAACCAGTGGTGTGGCGATGGCGGCAAATAACAGATATCCCCGCATATAGTGCAGCCATTGATGATTGGTGCCTTTAAATCCAAAGGACGGGATCGCGTATAAAAACCGTTTGATACCTTTGGATTCGTCTCTGATAGCTGCCAGATCAGGAATTAAGCCCATAATGAAAAAAGCGATAGATACTGACATGTAGGTTGATACTGCAAAGACATCCCAAATTAGTGGCGATTTAAAATTTATCCACAGTTCACGTTGATTGGGATAAGGGAAAAGCCAATACGCATACCAGGCACGACCCAGATGAATAATCGGAAACAATCCAGCGGTCATTACCGCAAAAACGGTCATGGCTTCTGACGCGCGGTATATTGAGTTTCTAAACGGTGCCCGCACTAAATAAAGAACTGCTGAAATAAGCGTTCCCGCATGTCCGATTCCAATCCAGAATACAAAGTTGGTAATATAGACGCCCCAATTAATTGGATGGCTGATACCACTCCATTCCAGTCCGTGTCTCAGTTGAACTGCAAAGGCAAAAATCCCCATGCTCAGCGCACTTAAAATAAATAGAAAAGCGATGATCCAACGTCTTCCGGGTGGAAGCATAGATTCGGCGACTCTATCATTAATAGTTCCGTAAGTGATTTGACTCACAATTTCTCCTAAGCTTTTTTATTATCGTGATTCACTTTTTTCAAGTAAGTCACAGC
>Ga0257125_1003552_pt1 | contig 10955 bp, 9 predicted proteins | sample SI106_200metaG_FD_190183 | JGI IMG/M metagenome (GOLD analysis project Ga0257125, IMG submission 190183) | Marine microbial communities from Saanich Inlet, British Columbia, Canada - SI106_200 | ecosystem: Environmental > Aquatic > Marine > Inlet | place: Canada: British Columbia | collected...
ACCGCGGCAAGCCAATAAATGTCCACAAAGGTAGTTATCGTGGGTGGATGCACATCAGCGATGCTGTCAGGGCTATCGAAAGTGCCGGCAATGTTAAGGAATACTCGGTGATCAACATCGGCAATCCCGATGGCTGTCCTGTAGCTGAACTTGCGGAGATGATCCGTGAGGAACTTGGTGCGAGTAAAGATTTGGTCCGGACCAACGAAATCCCACCGCGAATGACCCTGATCAAGCAACCATCGCTCAAGAGACAGGAAGAGATTCTGGGGATTAAACCAGAAGTATCCCTGGCCGAAGGAGTCAAGAGAGTCTGCGACAGGATTCGCGAGCGGATAACATAGTATAATTAAACTATGGCTCCGCATTTATCTGGAGAGTCATCGTCCTGAGAAAACAAAATAAAAAACCGCTGGTGGGTAAATACCTTCCAGCGATTTTTATTGAAAGCCCGTGGAGTATAAAGCCGGAAAAGATTGATGCAAATCGGTTATACCGTTTGCTGCGGGAACTGATCTGGATAGTTGCCTTGGCCCGCCCGCTATGCTTTGGTACTCTTGAGATAAAGCGGATGAGAATTCGCCGTCGGTCCGGTTGGCTCACTGTATCTTATTGCGCTGCAAAGCTCAATCGACGGTTGCGCTTCTTCAAGACCAAAACCTCTTCCCGCAAGAATCTCCTCGTAACTTACTTTATGCAAATCCTTGAAGCCGGGAGAAAACTCGATCTCGCGCCCATCTATCGACATCAGCCTGTATGAGTTGTTCTTTTCACTTTCAGGCCCACCCGGAAGGTCCCTGCCGTCCACGGAGAGAAACCATTTTACTCTCGCCCTCTCCAGTTCCAGCAGGCCGGTTATCTTACGCGGATCCTCGTAATGGACTTCACAGCCCTGCACCGCCCCGAACAGCCAGATCAGCAGATCAAACATGTGAATTCCAATATTTGTGGCCACGCCACCGGATTTCTCCCGCTGGCCTTTCCACGAGTACTGGTACCACAGGCCACGAGGTGTTATGTAGGTCAGTTCCACATCGTGTTTGCGGTCCTGTCCCGCCTGCTGAAGTTCCTCGCGCAGGGAGATCAGCTCCGGATGAAGCCGCAACTGAAGAATCGTGTATACTTTTCCGCCAAATTCCTGTTCCAGATCCATCAAAGCATTGCAGTTCCAGGGATTCAACACAACCGGCTTCTCGCAGATCGCATGGGACCCAATCCGGAGCGCAAAGCGGATATGGGCATCATGCAGATGGTTCGGTGAGCAGATACTGACATAGTCAATTTTATGGTCGGCTGATTCGCGACGTTGCCTTTCAATATGGCGATCAAAACGCTCGAACTCGGTAAAGAAACTAACATCATCGAAAAACGAGTCTAATATGCCAACCGAGTCGTTAGGGTCCACAGCAGCCACTAATTTGTTTCCGGTCTGCTTGATCGCCTGGAGGTGCTTGGGAGCTATATAACCGGCGACACCAATGATTGCGAAATTTTTCTGCATCCTGCTACCCACCGAAAAATAAATGTTTGACTGGCATGCGTGTTATAGAATTCTTTTAACTTTGAGCACACTCCAGATTTCGCCCCACTGCGTACTGAGTGAGTCCACAGCAAGTCCTGCCGCCATCATCTCGGAATTAAACTGAGCAATGGTGTATTCCACAAAATGAGTAGGATCGAGCCTGTATTCAATACCAAGCTCTTCCTTGAGCGGCACTCGCCAATCCCTTTCGAATGAGGGGACACGAATCAAGAATACAGGGGCCTTTGTATTTTGGATAAGTCGCTTCAGCAATTCCACTCGTTTCGGGAAATGCTCCAGTACGTTGGAAAGGATAACGACATCAAAACTTTCGTCAGGCTCGAATTGGTTTGCATCACCCTGAATATACTTAATTTTCGGATGAGAGTGGCTACTACGGGCCTGCGCCACATTATCCGGATCCATTTCCAGTCCCACCACTTCCAGTCCATCCACATTTTCAGCCAATTTCAAATCAAGCAGCCCGTTACCCGAACCTATGTCGAGCACTTTCATTCCTGGCTGAAGATTGCTCGTAAAAAACTCATAGTACCTCATGTGCTTATGCTTGGTATGAACCCCACCTCCGTATTGCTTGGCGGCAGGCCCCTGCATTTCGTATAGACGACTGTCCAGTCCGAGTAGTATCCTGAGCCTGTCCTGTATTTCAAGCCCCTGAAGGCTGTAACGTGTTATCAGTTCCAGCAGGTCTGTCCGTCCACCCACCGACAACCGCGAAAAAAATAAACGAATAGGCAAACAGAGTATTTTCTGCAGAAAGCTAACGCGCATCGAGCAGCCTCCTGATCTGAGAGGATTCGATTTCCACAACCTGCTCCAGGCTGAATTTGCTTTCAACAGTAGCCCTGGCGCCCACTGCTATCCTAGCACTCAGTTCACTGTCACCCAATACCGTACTGATCGCCTCCGCTATACTTTCGGCATCCGTTTGGCAGAGATACCCGTCCTGCCCGTGGCTAATCTCCTGGCCGATACCGTCCACATCCGCGCCAATACACGGCAGGGCACAACTCATCGCCTCCAGCAAAGCCTTGGGGTGTCCCTCGTAATGAGATGGCAGGATAAATGCCCTGGCGCTGTTAAGCACCTCCGGCAGCCTGGCCGTTGCCACCTGTCCCGCAAAGTCGACAGCCAGCGTGTATTTCTCCACCATCTTCACCAATTGTTCGTTTCGATTGCACGACCCGGCCAGCAACACACGCACTTCACGTCCGGATTGTTTGAGCAGATGCAGGGCTTTCAGCAGCTCCGCCAGGTTTTTCTGCTCGCCTCCCCTGCCCACAAACACCAAGTCGTACTTCTTTTGAACCTCCGGCAGCGTTCTGAAATGCCCGGTCTGAACATAATTGGGCACTACACTGACCAACTCACTGTCCAGCCCGTAGCGCTCCATCACGTAAGTGCGTTGCCATGCCGAAGTCAGGAAGATCAGATCAGCGGCGTGAAATGCCCTTTTTTCAAGTTCATGGGCCTGGGCAACGAGCCGTGGATCGGTTGTCTGCTTTTCTGTAAAATAACCGTGCAAAAATCCGCAACGTACTATCAAAGGCTTGCCGAACAGACGTTTAAGCCAAACAGGAATCTGTGCGCCACGCATCTGGTTGGTTTTAAAAAAATCCGATCGCGCCAGTATTGAACAATGCCTTATAGCCACCTCAAGGGCAGTCAGCCCCTGGCGTCTTCGCCAGACTGACGGGCAGACTTTGAATTCGGGTAGCCTGCCATCATACTCCCTGTCGCCTTTTCCGCCGTAGCTGACCAGATTCACCGGACCGAAATTTCCGGCCAGCTTGCGGTAAACCGCCAGCTCGCGCTCAAGGTTACCGCCGCGATCCCAGTCAACAAGGCCGGTTCCGGCCGTAAAAAACAGAGTCATGCTCATCGAAAATCCATGGTTACATTTTACATCTTTAACGAATTCAATCAATGAAAAACCAGATTACTGCAACCCCGCCTATTGGCTCCCGATTCTTGACAGGATATCATCGGTACTGATATCCGCCGGGACCGGCACCCTCACCACTTTGCCTCCGTAGCTGCGAACCATCTCGGCACCCACCACTTCGCGCTCCGAATAGTTGTCGCCCTTTACCAGCACGTCGGGCCTAAGATCCGAGAGCAACTCCAGCGGCGTATCCTGCTCGAACACAATAACCGCATCGACACAAGAGAGCGACGCAATTACCCGAGCCCGCTGTCCTTCCGGTATAATTGGACGGTCAGGCCCCTTGAGCCTACGCACAGAGCCGTCACTGTTCAGGGCCACTATCAGACGGTCGGCCTGCTCATGCGCCCTGTCGAGTAGAATTACATGTCCAGCGTGCAGCAGGTCAAAACAACCGTTGGAGAACGCCACTTTCTCCCCCTGTGCCCTCCACTGCTCCACCCTTGCCCGCAGATTATCGAGAGAATAGACTTTCTCTCCCATTTCCATTGCGTTAACTGCTGCCAGCGCCGCCTGCAAATCAGCCTGTGTAACAGGGGTGGTGCCGACCTTGCCGATTACTATTCCCGCTGCCAGGTTTGCCAGGCGAATGATATCAATGGGCTCGATCCCGGCCAGCAATCCTGCGGCCAGACATGCCGCCACAGTGTCGCCTGCCCCGGATACATCGTAGACTTCCCGGGCCACGGCGGATTCACTGATAACCCTGTCCCCCACCAGCGTAATGCCATCCTCGCCGCGGGTAAGCAGAATATTATCCACACCGATGTTCTCCCTCAGCCCGTTTGCGGCCGCTATCAACTCCTGCTCGCTTACCGGCTCCACGGCAGCGGCCGCGCAGAACTCTTTCAGATTCGGTGTGATATAGGCCGCGCCTTCATAGCGCGAGAAATCCAATCCTTTAGGATCGGCGATAACTGGAATCGCGTTGGCCTTGCCCAGTTCGATAATCCTCCTGCAAAGCGTACCATCCAATACGCCCTTGGCGTAATCGGACAGCACGATAGCTTTCGTCTGGCTGTCAATCGCCTTAAGCAGCTTATCTGCAAGAATCCGCTGCTGCCCGTCATCCATCCTGCACGGGGCCTCCTCGTCCAGCCGCACAACCTGCTGATGGTCGCCGAAAACCCGTGTTTTAATCGTTGTGCTCTCTTCATGGCGGCAGATAGAGGTACAATCCACACCCTTGTCTTCGAGCAATCCGATCAGTTCACCGGCCTCGGCGTCATCACCTACCCATCCGGCCAGCGCCACATCCGCTCCCAGTTCCACCAGATTCAGTGCCACATTAGCGGCGCCCCCACCCCGGACAGATTTCTTTTCAATCCTCACGACAGGTACGGGCGCTTCTGGCGAAATTCGCTCGACCCGTCCCCATAGATAGCGATCCAGCATCAGGTCGCCGACAACCAGCACTTTACCGATCCGGCATGAGCGATCAATCAGCTGTTGTATTTTTTTAATGTCGTTAAACATGGCTTTCCACGGTATGTTGGACCGGCAAACGGTCCAATCATCTACACTGCAAGTCATTTCCCGAGCCGTTAGCTAACAGCTTTACCCCACCAGAGAAGGTAGCGGGGTATGATTATTATTCTTAGTCAGACAAAGCCACAACTCCCGACCCCTTACAGGCTCAGGCCATCTCCGGGAAACCCGGCACGTCCGGCTTGTCTTCCTCCACCGGCTCATCACCGGACTGTTCAGCCGGCTCGTCAGCCTGACCCTGAACTTCTCCGTTCAAGTCCTGCATACGAACATATTTCCAGTACGCTCCCTGCTTGGCCAGCAATTGCTCGTGGTTGCCCTGCTCAACCAGTTTGCCTTCTTCAAGCACCAGGATATTATCAGCGTTCCTGATAGTGGACAGGCGATGAGCCACCACCACCACTGTTCTTTCCCGACTGACCAGGTCAATCGCTTTCTGGACCTGACGCTCGGAGCTTGTATCCAGGGCGCTTGTCGCCTCATCCAACAGCAGAATCTGAGGTTCGATCAAAATAGCCCGCGCTATCGCCACCCTCTGGGCCTGTCCGCCAGAGAGCCGGATTCCGCGGTCGCCAAGCTGTGTCTGGTATCCATCTTTCATCTGCTCTATAAATCCCTGGGCGTTGGCCTGATTTACCGCCGCCTCTACTTCCTGCATGGTGGCCTCAGGTTTTCCGAACTTGATATTGGCCAGCAGGGAATCATTGAACAGGACTGTATTCTGGGTGACAATACCGATTTTAGAGCGCCAGGAGCGCGCCCGAAAATCCTGCAAAGGAACGCCATCGGCCAGAATCCGTCCCCCGCTGACATCGTATAGACGCGAGATCAGTGCGATCAAAGTAGACTTACCGGAGCCCGAACCGCCTACTATGGCGGTCATTTTACCTTTCGGAATCCTGAACGACACGTCCTTAAGCACTTCCTCCTCGGTCAACTCGTAACCAAAGCGCACATGGTCGAATTCGATTGCATCATTAAGATTATCAAACCGGCGGTCGCCCTCAGGAAGTACTTCCTTGTCCTGATGGTCGATAAACTCCTTTACGACCTGAACCGAGTGAGCCTGGGACACTATCTGGGTACGCTGAAGGTTGATCCGGCCCAGAGGTCCACCCAGCCGTGAGAAAACCACCAGAAACAGGATCAGCATCTCAAGCCAGTATTCTGCCTCGACCTGAAGAATATATGTTGAGACAATCAGCAGAACCACCACTACCAGAACCAGCATTGTGGTGGCCAGCGGACTGATTGCCGCCTCCAGCAGCCCCTTCTTATAAGCTTTGTCCTGCACGTCGTCCACAGCGGTCTCGAACTTTTTCTCGACATCTTTCTCTCGTGCAAACACACGGATCAACATCATGGCGCTCAGAATTTCGAACCCGGTATGGTTAAGCTTTACCGCAGCCCGGTTAACATTCTGCCCCAATCGCTTGGTCAGATTAGTCAAACTCCCCAGAGCCCAGACAGTCAGTAACGAGAAGAAAAATGTTACCACCGTCATCTTAACCGAGATTGACAACAGGATCGCAAAGCTAACAAGTGAAAGGAACGTATCGGGCACCATGGTGACAAAAAGATAAACCACCTGGCTTGTGTTCCCGGTGAAATTGTTAATAATCGTAAATAGATTTGCGATTTTTTCTTTGTGAATATATTTCAGTCCTGCGCTCATCAGGCTGTCAAAACACCTCATGCGGAGGTTCTTATCCACCTTGATCTTGAACTTGTATCCCAGCCGTCCGCTGATATACCGGGCCACGGCCTTGCCGCTCTCAACCACCAGCAGCAATATCGCTATCAACCTGATCCTGTCCAGAACCTCGAATCGTTCAAGATAGTTGGCGGCGAATCCGATTAGCTTTGGCAGGTGGTCGCTGATATGCGTTGCGGCCTCGGGGCGGAAACTCTCCAGGATTGGCAGAAACAGGGCAATACTGAGAAGTTCGCCAAACGCGGCAATGAGGCTGAAAACAATAACCGCTGCAAAACTGAACGGGAATTGCTTCAGCTGCACAAACAGGAATACCATTATTTCTCGCATTGAGATTTCTTTACTCGTCTTTGCTTTTTCAGTATTAAAATTGTGATGCCCCATTGGTTCTTCCCTCGGCACTGCCATCGTTCGCTGAAAACTGCATTCCAAGCCACAAACACCCGTGTTTCTATTTTCATCAAAACTACATGTCGATTATTACCTGCCAGGCAAAACAGCCTTTAACAACCCTTTAAGCGCGCAAGCCTCCAGTTTTACTATCCGGGGCATCCAGAGGGTATGTTACGAAGTTCTCCCGCCAACCGGTTTCTTTCGACGATTTTTCCGGTGGAAAGCAGGTATTGCACTGTTGTTTAAGAATATTATCATCGGGTTAGCTTTGATTAATCCAACCGGTCACCCAAGCTAGTTCTATCGCCGGGAGAGCAGCCCCCGACAGTACATTAAGGATATCGCGTATACAACTGTAAGCGCTTAAATATTCTCAAGAGCCAGAATCTCACGCATACGCTCTATCGAGATCGACCTGTCCGCGTTGGTGCTGGTGTACTCATACCCCTCCGGCAGGACAGTTCCACCTGTGGCGGTGGCATATGCCGACGGGTCGGCGTAATCTGGCAGCACCGCAAAATAATCGTCGAACAACACGGTCTGGCGCGCCTCGTGACAGCTGATCAACTCCTCGTCCAGTTTCTCACCCGGCCGAGTTCCCACCACTTCAACTTTCGCCTCAGGAGCAACCGCTTCCACAAGGTCGGTAAGTTTCATCGTACCAGTGCGCGGGACGAATATCTCGCCGCCCCGCATGTCCTGCAACCGTCCGAGCACAAACTCCACCGCCTCGTCCAGCGTAAGGTAGAAACGGGTCATCGACGGGTCGGTAATAGTAACCTTGCCCTGTGCGCTCATTTTGCGGAAAACCGGAATTACACTGCCCCTGCTACCGATCAGATTACCCATCCGTGTGCAGGCGAACAACGTACCACCGGCGGACTTATAGAAATTGGCCGAGATAAACAGCTTATCTGCACAGAGCTTGGTGGCCCCGTAATGGTTCACTGGATTGACAGCCTTGTCCGTGCTGGTTGTGATTACACGCCTGGCTCCCACCGTACTGGCCACGTCGATAACATTCTGTGTACCCACAATGTTCGTTTTGACATACTCGTAGGGATTGTACTCGGCCTGCGGAACCTGCTTGAGCGCTGCGGCGTGAATAATCACATCTACCCCGCCGGAAACCTCCAACAGACGGGCCTTGTCACGCACATCACCGATAACATAGCGGACCTTGTCATTACGTAACCAACTCATCATTTCGAACTGCTTGGTCTCATCACGGCTGAACACGATCAGCCCGGAGAGATTATACCGCTCAGCCAACACCCTGCAGCAGCGCTGACCGAACGATCCGGTGCCTCCTGTTATCAGCACACTGGCGCCGTTGAGATCCATCCGAGCATCCTGTGGCAAAAGTTACCTCCCGAATTGGTTAATCGCTGCAAAATCGCATCTGAACTGCATCAGGTGGCAATAATCGTACCAACGCCACTTGCCCACGGCTCATTTTTCCTGGCCGGGCCGTCCCTCGTCCTCGTCCTCAATTTCCGCTTCTATCGTTATGTAGCCTTTCTTGTCCCATTGCCGGACATTCAACTCCCTCAGCGCGGCCTGAAGAGACTCCTCCAACGGACCGCTTGCTACCTTTCCGGTCAGTTCCTTGAGAATATCGGCCACACCATCCACGCCCTTATCGGCAAGCGATACCATTGCCTCCACCGCCGCTTCCTTGTCCATCTCGTTTGCCGGCGCCGGATTGGCTATCAACTCTTTAAGAAAAAGTATGCTATTCTTGCCCCCCACCTTACCCAGGCAACGGATCGCTTCGGCCCGCACCTCCATATGGCCAGGCTTAGGGTTTCGGAACTGATCAAGTACCAGCCGGGCCAACGGCTCCTCTGCCCGGGCGCTGCCGATCCTGGCCAGCCCTTCCAGGGATATTTGGGCCAGCTCGGCCATATTCGAGCCAGCCAGTTTGAGCAGGGGCTCCACAAAATCCTCGCCGGACTCCAGCCAGCCCAGGCCCAGCACGGCCCTGCGCACGGACTCCGGATCACTGCCAGCCAGTTGAGCCTCTATCCTTTCAACAATTTCGTCCTGCTTATCCTGTTCCAGCGGCTTGAAATCGAAAGGCTCCATCGAATCATTATTCGTCATCACTTCCCCCATCAAATTTTCCCAGCACTTCAACCGCTCCGCGCAGTACAGTTTCAAGTTTTTCAGCTGCCTTGGTTGAGTCCAGCGAACAGTCCGCCGGGCGGTTACCCGCAAGCTCGGCTGCTTCTCCTCGGCAGGCAAGCTTCGTGGTGTAACCCAGTGCACGCAGCAGATGGGTACCGAACCACCAGCGGTCCACCCTGTCTGCCCCACCAGCATGCCAGAGCCCTTCCAGGCGATGACGGCAGAGTTCGATTATCATTGCAGCCAGATCGTCCACATGCACGGGAGAGCGAAACTCATCAAAGAAAAACTTGAACGTCCGGCCTTCGTCCTGCGCCTCAAGTGCAAACTTAAGGTGCAGGGGCAGACGTTCCAGATCATAAATCAGCGAGGGCCGCACTATGGCGGATGACTGTATGGCAGCTGTCACCGCCTGCTCGGCAACCAGCTTCTGGCGGCCGTATTCCATCACCGGCCTGGGCTCGTCCAGTTCCCTGAACATCCCCCCGCAACCGTCGAATATGAGATCAGTGGATGTATAAAGAAAAAACGGAGGACTTGCGAGTGCCCCACAGGCCTCGGCCAGTTCCCGGCTGCCTCCGGCATTTACCTCTTCGTCGGTCATGCTGTAGGCGGTGTGGATAACTACCGCTGGTGCAGTCTCACGCACCAATGCGGCCAGCGCGGATGAATCAGTCAGGTCGATCCGCACGGGTGTAACGCCGGGATGTTCAGGGACAGAGTTACTCAGGTGAGTGGCCCAGACCCTGTAACCTGCGGCGGATGAGCGCTGGGCCAGCACACTGCCCAGAAAACCGCTTCCACCGGTCAGCAGCATCCTGATCGGCTCCATCAACTCTGCTCCTTGCGGCAAACTGCAATCATACGCAGGCTGCGATCCGGTTTGTATGCGCTACGGTCAAAATCGCCCCAGAAATCGACAATCTTTAAGTCGGCTTCCTCAAGCATGGCGCTCAAACGAAGGCGGTCAAACATCCTGATCTCGAACTCGTAAACATACGGCGGCCTGCCATCGCGGTAGAGCAGTGCACGGTTGATCCTGAGCAGGTCCAGCTTGGAATCGATCCGGCAATCCTCCACCACATCGAACTCATCGTACTCATCCTCGTACTTACCATCAAAAGCCTGCCGGGCCAGGGTCCAGTTGATCATGTCCAGCAGGTAGTACCCACCGGGCCTCAGCACACGACAAACACCGGAGAGCACTTCCATATCGTCCGTGGCGGTGGTGCCGTAACCGAACGAAGTGTACATCTGGAATACCGCTGCCATCGAACTCTCGGCAAATGGCAGGCTGCACATGTCTCCCCGCACCGGTGCAAGAAGAGGCCGGAGAGCGGGGGTGATCTCGGATGAAAGCTTGCCGAGAAAATATTTCGATCCATCCAGGCCCACCACCTGGTATCCTCGGCGCGTAAGGGCCAGAGCGTGACGGCCCCAGCCGCAGCACAAATCCAGCAACGGCCCCTTGGAGGTGGAACCCGCCACGCCGGCCAAGGTTTCCACCTGAGCGTCCGTATTGCAGACCTCGTCGCGGTAAAGGGACACTGTGTGTGGACCGAATTTTTGATCGTACCAGGACGGGAACGCCATCATAAAACTCAGCGGGAAAAGGAACACGCTCAGAGAGCGCGATTGTCAGCAATAGTAGCGGACGGCGTTCTGGAAAAATCCAAGTCCCTGTCCCGGATCATCTATGTCCTCGCGAGTCCAGCGGGGATGATGGCAACCGCTGGTGAACG